>ENA-OQET01001517-OQET01001517.1-human-gut-metagenome-genome-assembly--contig:-NODE-1517-length-10107-cov-3.688277_pt1 | contig 10107 bp, 14 predicted proteins | sample MGYA00242800_ERZ504645 | MGnify/ENA primary metagenome ERZ504645 (study PRJEB26092, sample SAMD00036308) | human gut metagenome | host: Homo sapiens | study: EMG produced TPA metagenomics assembly of... | reverse complement strand
AGAAAATGAAAGAAAAGAAGTTCCTGAAGGACTTTATACAAAATGTCCAAAGTGTAAAGAATTGATTCTTACAAGTAAACTTAAAAAAATATGTCAGTTTGTCCTCATTGTGGAAATCATTTAAAGATCACTGCTTATGAAAGATTAGAAATGATTTATGACCAAGGAAAATATAAAGAACTCTATAAAAGTACACAAAGAGTAAATCCTTTAGAATTTCCCGGATACGATGAAAAATTAGAATTTCTACAACAAAAACAGGTTTAAATGAAGCTGTTGTTGTAGCAAGTGGAAAATAAATGGGACAAAGGTGATTACTTGTGTGATGGATTCACGTTTTTTAATGGGTAGTATGTCTTCTATTGTAGGTGATAAAATCACGAAAGCTATTGAACATGCAACCAAAAGAAAGTATCCACTCATTATTTTTACAGCTTCAGGAGGCGCTAGAATGCAAGAAGGAATTTATTCTTTAATGCAAATGACAAAAACCTCCGCAGCTCTTGCTAGACATCATCAAGCAGGTTTACTTTATATTTCCTATATTACCCATCCAACAACAGGAGGAGTAACAGCTTCATTTGCAAGCTTAGGAGATATTATTATTGGTGAACCTCAAGCATTGATTGGATTTGCAGGAAGACGTGTCATTGAAAGTACGCTTAAACAAAAATTACCGGAAAACTTTCAAACAACGGAATTTATGGAAGAACAAGGATTTGTTGATTTAATTGTGAAACGTCAAGAAATGCGTTCAACACTTATTAGAATTTTAAAAAATGCATGGTAAGGGGGGCATAAAGATGTCTTTAAGTCAAGTAGAAAAAGAAATTGAAAAGTTACAAAAAGAACTTCTTGATTGCAATCAAGAAAGTAAAAAAAGAAATCGAAAGTCAAATCGAAAAAAACAAGAAGAATATTATCAACATCTTTCACCTTATGATCATGTTTATCTTGCTAGAAAAAGTACACGACCAAATATTAAAGATTATATCAATCATCTCTTTGATGATTTTATTGAGTTACATGGAGATCGTTTAGCAAAAGATGATGGTTCAATTATTGGAGGCATTGGGTTATTTAATCAACAACCTGTAACAATTATCGGTCATTTAAAAGGAAAAACTTTAGAAGATAATTTAAAATGTAATTTTGGAATGTCTTCACCAGAAGGCTATCGAAAGGCAATGCGCTTAATGAAACAGGCGGAAAAATTTAAACGTCCTATTATTGCTTTTGTCGATACTCCAGGAGCTTATCCAGGAATGGAAGCAGAAATGCATGGAATTGGAGAAGCAATTGCTCGAAATCTTTTAGAAATGTCTCTTTTAAAAGTTCCTATTATTACTATTGTTATTGGTGAGGGAGGTTCTGGAGGAGCTTTGGCTTTAAGTGTGAGTGATCGCTTAGTCATGTTAGAAAATAGTGTTTATTCGATTTTATCTCCTGAAGGATTTGCTTCTATTTTATGGAAAGATCAAGAAGGAAAGCGCGTTGCAGAGGCTGCAAGCTTAATGAAATTAACAGCTAAGGATCTTTATGAGCGTCATATTATTGATCATATCATAGATGAAGATTTAAAAGGGGCTACTGTTGAAAGTTATGAAGTTTATCGACAAATAAAAGAATATTTAAATACAAATCTTAAAGAATTACAAAAGTTATCAACATCTCAATTGATTAATAAACGTTATGAAAAATATAGAAAGATAGGACAAGTATTTTAAAGGAGAAAAAGATGAATGGAATTGAAATTGTTTCTACAGGTTATGCCAAAATTGAAAAGACTTTAGATAATCAACAACTTGAACAAATGGTAGAAACATCTAATGAGTGGATTGTTTCACGAACGGGTATTTTAAAAAGACATCTTTCAGATAAATCAAGTGCTTTTCTAGCTATTGAAGCTGCTAAAAAAGCAACTCAAAATCAAGATTTAAGTCAACTTGCTTTAATTATTGTAGCTACGATGACACCAGAAAATAATACGCCAAGTAATGCCTGTCTTGTACAAAAAGCTTTAGGTTTAAATCATCAATCAATGATGTGTTTTGATATTAATGTTGCTTGTAGTGGTTATGTTTATGCTTTAAAAGTTGCTCAAAGCTTGTTAGAAGAAAATCAATATGGACTTGTTATTGGAAGTGAACAATTAAGCTCTATTGTAGATTATCAAGATCGTAATACGTGTATTTTATTTGGAGATGGTGCAGCCGCTACGTTGATTAAAAAAAGTCAAAAGCTTTTTTATAGTTATTTAGATAGTGATGGAAATGAAGAAGTACTATTTTCTAAAAGAAATGATTATTTAAAAATGAAAGGTCAAGATGTTTTTAAATTTGCTATTAAAGCAATTCCTTTAAGTATTGATCATGTCTTAAACCAAGCAAAGATGACATTAAATGATATTGATTATGTAATTTGTCATCAAGCAAATGAAAGAATTATTAAACATGTTTATAAAAAATATCAATGTTCAAGTGAAAAGTTTTATATGAACTTACAAGAATATGGAAACACCTCAGCAGCGAGTATTCCGTTAGCTTTAGCGAAGATGAATGAACAAGGGTTACTTCAAAAAGGAATGAAAATCATTCTCGTTGGCTTTGGTGGAGGACTTACTTGGGGTGCAATTTTAATGGAATGGTAAGGAGAACAAAATGAAATTAAATGAGTTATTAAATATTAAATATCCTATTATTCAAGGAGGAATGGCCAATATTGCTACCGGTGCCTTTGCTGCGAGTGTTTCTAATGCAGGAGGTTTGGGTTTGATTGGAGCTGGAGGAATGAATGCTGAAATGTTAAAAGCAGAAATTCAAGCATGTAAAAAATTAACAAATCAACCTTTTGGTGTCAATATTATGTTACTCAATCCAGATGCCAAAGAAATGGCACAAATCGTTATTGATGAACATGTCCCAGTTGTGACAACTGGTGCTGGAAATCCAGGTGTATATATAAAAATGTGGAAAGAAGCAGGAATTAAAGTTTTACCTGTTGTTCCTAGTGTGGCTCTTGCTAAAAGATTAGAACGTGCAGGCGTGGATGGTTTAATTGTTGAGGGTTGTGAAGCAGGGGGACATATTGGTGAGGCAACGACTATGGCGCTTGTTCCTCAAGTTGTAAGTAATGTTTCTATTCCTGTTATTGCTGCAGGAGGAATTGCCAGTGGCAAGCAAATGTTAGCGGCTTATGCTTTAGGTGCTTGTGGTGTACAAATTGGAACAGTTTTACTCGCAAGTAAAGAATGTCCAATTCATGAAAATTATAAACAAGCGATTTTAAAAGCGAAAGATACTTCGACAACTGTTACAGGAAGAATTAATGGAACACCAGTAAGAATCTTAAAAAATAAAATGGCAAAAGCTTATATTCAAAAAGAAAAAGCAGGAGCAGATATGATGGAACTTGAAAAATATACTTTAGGTTCATTAAAAAAAGCTGTTTTTGAGGGAAATGTTGATGAAGGTTCTTTGATGGCAGGACAAGTTGCAGGAATGATTCATGAAATTAAACCCGTTAAACAAATTTTAGAAGAAATGATGAGTGAGTTACAAGAAACTTATTCAAATTTGGAGATTTAAAATGTTAGAAATCAATCAAAAAAGCCTAACTGTCCCTTTAATTCAAGGAGGAATGGGTGTTGGTGTTTCTCTAGGAAATTTGGCAGGACATGTTGCTAAGTGTGGGGCGATGGGAGTTATTTCTACAGCGCATCCAGGATACAAGGAAGATGATTTTGAAAGTAATCATCGTCAAGCAAATATTCGTGCTTTAAAAAAAGAAATTTTAAAAGCACAAAAGCTTTCTCAAGGAAAAGGTTTAGTAGCTATCAATGCGATGGTTGCTTTAAAAGATTATGAGGAATTGATCAATGCAGCATTAGAGAGTAAAGTTGATGCCATTATTTCAGGAGCTGGACTTCCTTTACGTTTACCAGAATTGGTAAAAGATCATGATGTTTTAATTGCTCCAATTGTTTCAAGTGGTAAAGCCTGTAAGGTAATCATAAAACATTGGCTCCAAAAAATATCAACGTACACCAGATTTTATTGTTATTGAAGGAAGTCAAGCAGGAGGACATTTAGGATTTAAAAAAGAAGACTTAGAAAATCAAACATGCCAAAGTTTAGAAGAAATTTTTAAAGATGTTGAAGAAATTGTAGAAAATAATAAATTGAACATTCCTATTTTTGTAGCAGGAGGAATCAGTCAAAGAAGTGATGTTAAGCATTTCTTTGATCTAGGTGTCGATGGTATTCAAGTAGCAACACGTTTTATTACAACGTATGAATGTGATGCTTCTATCAAATATAAAGAAGCCTTCTTAAAAGCTATAAAGGAAGATATTGGTTTTGTTTCTTCTCCTGTTGGAATGCCAGGAAGAGCAATGCAAAATAGCTTTGTTAAAAAAACCAAGAAAGAAAAAATACCTGTTAAAAAATGTTATCAATGTTTAATTCCTTGTGATGTTAAAAATACACCTTATTGTATTTCAAGAGCTTTAATAGAAGCTGTTAAAGGAAATTTAGAAGATGGTCTTATTTTTACAGGAGCTCATGGTTATAGGCAAGATCATTTGATGCATGTTGATGAAGTGATTCGTGAATTAATGGAGGATGACAAATGAAATTAGGAATTATTTATGCTGGTCAAGGAAGTCAAGTTGTGGGAATGGGAAAATCATTTTATCCTCGTGAAATCTTTGATCAAAATGAAGATTTAAAGGAATTATGTTTTAATGGACCACTTGAAAAACTATCTTATACACCATATACCCAACCATGTATGGTGATGGTTGCAACAATCATTACAGATTTATTAAAGGAACAAGGGATTGTTCCTGACTATACAGCTGGTCTTTCTTTAGGGGAATATTCAGCATTATATTGTGCAGGTGTTGTTGAAAGGAAACAAGTTATTGATCTTGCACGCTTTAGAGGAAAAGTCATGCAAGAAGCAGTATCAGGAATTGAAAGTGAAATGATTGCTGTTTTAGGAATGAAGGAAGAACTTTTACAAGATTTATGTCATCAAGCAAGTTCATTAGGAATTGTTTCTATTTCTAATTATAATTGCCCTGGTCAACTTGTTGTTGCTGGTGAAAAAAAAGGCTGTGGAAAAAGTTAAAGAATTAGCTTTAGAAAATAAAGCAAGAAGAGTGATTTCTTTAAATACGAGTGGACCTTTTCATACTTCTTTATTAAAAGAAGCGTCACTTGCTTTAAAAGAAAGATTTAAAAAGAAACTTTTCATGAAATGAAAATACCTGTTATTTTTAATACTTTAGGTCATGAAATCGAAGATCAATCAATACCAGAAATTTTAGAAAAACAAGTGATGTCACCAGTCTACTTTGAAAAAAGTATTCGCTATATGATAAATCAAGGTGTTGATACGATCATTGAAGTAGGACCAGGAAAGGTATTAAGTGGTTTTGTTAGAAAGATAGATCGAAGTATTCAGCTTTATCAAATAGAAGATATGGAATCATTGAAAAAAAACAGTGAAAGCTTTGAAGGGAGAATAAAATGAGATTAGAAAATAAAATTGCTCTTGTTACAGGTGGAGGACAAGGTATTGGTAAAGAAATTGCTAAAACATTAGCTTTAAATGGTGCTTTTGTTTTAATTAATTATATAGATTTAGGGAATAATCAAGAAATTGCTCAAATGACAAAAAATGAAATTGAAAGTCTTGGAGGAAAATGTGAAATCTTACCTGCAAACGTAGCAAGTTATGATGAAACATTAGAGATGTTTAAAACAATTAAAAATGAATATGGAAGATTGGATATTTTAATTAATAATGCAGGAATTACAAAAGATGGCTTAATGTTACGCATGAAAGAAAATGATTTTGATACAGTTATTGATGTCAATTTAAAAGGAACATGGAATTGTATGAAACATGCGACAAAATTAATGATGAAACAAAAATATGGACGTATTGTTTCCATGTCATCTGTTGTAGGCGTTATGGGAAATGCAGGACAAGTCAATTATGCTGCTAGTAAATCAGGAATTATTGGAATGACAATGTCTCTTGCTAGAGAAGTTGGAAGTCGTGGTATTACTGTTAATGCAGTAGCACCAGGTTTTATTCAAACAGCAATGACAGATGTTTTAAGTGATGAAATTAAAGAACAAATGAAAAGTCAAATTCCTTTAGGAACATTTGGAAGTGTTCAAGATATTGCAAATGCAGTTGTTTTTCTAGCAAGTGATGAAGCAAAGTACATTACTGGACAAACATTGCATGTTGATGGTGGCATGGCTATGTAAAGGAGAAGCATATGAAAAGAAGAGTTGTCGTAACAGGAATAGGTGCTTTAACACCTATTGGAAATAATGTAAATGATACATGGAAGGGTATTTTAAATCATCAATGTGGGATTGATTTGATTCAATCATTTGATACTTCAAATATGAAGGTAAAAGTAGCAGGTGAATTAAAGGACTTTGAAGCTACTGAGTATTTAGATAAAAAAGATGTTCGTAAAATGGATAAATTTATTCAATATGGACTGATTGCAGCTAAAGAAGCTATCAAAGATTCTAAATTAGAGATAGATTCTATAAATCATGATCGTTTTGGGGTAGTAGTATCAAGTGGTATTGGAGGATTAGGATCTATTGAAGAAAATCATCAACGTGGTTTAAAGAAAGGATTTGATCGTGTTTCTCCATACTTTATTCCTATGACCATTGTTAATTTAGCAGCTGGTCAAATTGCCATTGCCTTTAAAGCACAAGGACTTGCTACATGTCCTGTAACAGCTTGTGCGGGAGGAACAAATGCTATTGGTGATGCCTTTAGAAATATTCGTGATGGTTATTTAGATGTAACCATTGCTGGAGGTTGCGAAGCAAGCATTACACCTCTTGGTATTGGTGGTTTTACATCAATGAAAGCTTTAAGTGAATCACATGATCCTAAACGTGCCTCTATTCCTTTTGATAAAGAAAGAAATGGTTTTGTCATGGGTGAAGGAGCAGGAATGCTTGTTTTAGAAGAACTTGAACATGCTAAAGCAAGAGGGGCACATATTTATTGCGAAATGGTAGGTTATGGTGTTAGTTGTGATGCTTATCATATGACAGCTCCAGCTCCTGAAGGTATTGGAGGTGCTAAAGCCATGATCAATGCACTTCAAGATGCTTCTCTTGAAGCTAATCAAATTGATTATATTAATGCTCATGGAACATCAACACCAATGAATGATAAGTTAGAAACGGCTGCGATCAAAAAAGCTTTTAAAAATCATGCTCATAAAGTAGCTGTATCTTCAACAAAAGGAAATACAGGTCATTGTTTAGGAGCTGCTGGTGGAATTGAAGGTGTTTTATGTGTTAAAGCATTAGAAGATAACTTTATTCCAGCAACTATTAATTATCAAAATTTTTGATGAAGAATGCGATTTAGATATTGTTGCAAATCATGGAAGAAAACAAGTATTAAATTATGTAATGTCAAATTCATTAGGTTTTGGAGGGCATAATGCCTCAATTATTTTTAAGAAATATGGAGAAGAGTAATGGAACTTAATAGTAATCAAATACAAGAAATCAATCCTCATCGTTATCCTTTTGCTTTAGTAGATCGAATTACAGATTATAAACCAGGTGAGTATGCTAAAGGAATCAAATGTGTCAGTGTTAATGAAATGCATTTTTGTGGACATTTTCCAAGTCATCATGTCATGCCAGGAGTTTTGATTGTTGAAGCTTTGGCACAAGTAGGATGTATTGCTATTTTATCAAAAGAAGAAAATAAAGGAAAAATTGCTTTTTTTGGTGGTATTAAAATTGTCGTTTTAAAGGGCAAGTAACACCAGGGGATGTTTTAGAAATGGAATGTGTTCTTACTAAACAAAAAGGACCCGTAGGAATTGGTGAAGCTATTGCAAAAGTAATGGTAAAGTTGTTTGCAAAGCTGAACTTACATTTGCAATTCAATAATCTTGAATTGCAATTTTTTTTATTTTATCATGATAAAGAGGTGAAATCTATGAAACTGATAGAGCTAGAAGAAGTTGATTCAACAAATGATTATTTAAAAATGAGAATATCAAAAGTTTACCTATGCAAACATGTGTCACTGCCAAATATCAAACAAAAGGGTAGAGGTAGAAATGGTCATGTTTGGGAAAGTCATGCAAATGAGAATTTGATTATGAGTTTTTTATTTAAAGATTTTCATAAAATAGAAGATGCTTGGAAAATGACACAATTAACAACATGTAGTGTTGTTGGTTTACTTGATCGTTATCGTATTAAAGCAACGATTAAATGGCCGAATGACATTTATGTCGATGGAAAAAAGATTTGTGGTATTTTAGTAGAAACGATCTTAGATCCTGATTTAAAAGGAGTCATTGTAGGAATAGGATTGAATGTTAATAATGAAGATTTTCAATCAATGAAACAAATTACTCATAAAGAGTATAAAATATCTAAACTTGCTATTGGACTGAAAACATTTATGTTGATTTATTATAATTTATATCAAACAAATCAGTTTCATAAGGTTTTAGAATACGCTAATAGTATTTCTTATTTAAAAGATCAATGGGTAGAATATGGTGATTATGGAGAAGTTTGTTTTCAAAAGCTATTAGATGATGGTTCTGTTTTATTTGTTGATCGACAAGGAAAAACATATAAACAGGTAATTAATGAAATATCTTTACATAATAAATAAAAGTGCAGGCTTAAGCTTGCACTTTTACAATATAACAGTATTTCTTATAAAAGGATATGCCATATCCTTTTACATGAAGATATCCCTCATTGATGATTTCTTCTTCATATTTATTATCAATGATTTGTTGGGCTCCTTCACTGGAATCCTTAATTAAATCCTTAACACTCTTAGAATGTTTACATTCTAAGATTAGTGCTGTCTGAAAGATTTGTTTAGGAAAGATACATAAATCAAATCTTCCATGCATTGCTTCTCGATTTGATTTGATCTTTTTACCACTAAAGAGTCCTAATAGAAAACCATGATAAAAAGATTCTTCATTATTAAAGTAATTAATACTTCTAGATAAGATATCTCCTAGTATTTCATTTGCTTGATCAACGTCTCCTTTAACAAGACTTTGATAAAGACTTTCTTTTCTTACAAAAGTATAGTCTTCAAAATAAGACATGAATGTTTGTTTATAGATTTCATAGACTTCTTTATTGGGAATAATCAGTTTATACTTATTTTCTCCTAAATCTTCTTTTATCTTTAAATATCCTGTAAGTAAAAGAAAACTATAGATATTATTAATATTATCCATTTCTCGATAAGTAAGTTCAGGTTTGATATATTTCGTTAAAGACTTTCCTTGAATGAGTTGTTCAAATTCTTCATGAAGTTCATCACTGCCATTTTGAATATAGTTGACAACAAGATCATTTCCATTGGTATTTGCCCAGAAGGAAATAGGTTTGTTATCTGATCTATTTAATTTACAATCAACATACATAAGTGTACTCCAAGGATTATAGATTTCAATGTTTCCAAATAAATAACCATCATACCATTCTTTAACTTCATCTACGTAATCTGTTAGATTATAATCTTTTAATAATTGTAAGATTTCCTTTTTTTTGTAAAAGCCAAAATACTCATTACCCTATCTTTTTAAATAATAATTTATTTAGAAGAGATGAGATAAAGTTTGTTGAAAGAAACAATGATAATATAAGTGAACTTTATTCTCTTTCAGATTTTAAAACAGCTGGTAAGATGGGGGTTAGAAAATCAGATGATTATATGAAAAACTATTTTGTTTCACAATATGAAGCCATTAAAGATGTTGATTTTTCACCTTTATTTCAAATAACTGATTTAGGAGAAAAAAATCAAGATGGAAAGAAAAATAATCTGGAATTGTAAATTTTTATAAATTTTGTTGAATTTTTTATAAAAAATGAGCATAATATATAAGTGTACTTAATGAGTGCACAAGTTGTTAACTAGGCTTTAGTAGTAACCTCCCGTTATAAGGGTTCAGGTGAGACTAGAGCTTTTATTTTATAAAAAGGAGAAAATTATGTCAAAAGGTAAATAATTTGTAAAAGATACAATAGTAACAGCAATATTGGT
>ENA-OQET01001516-OQET01001516.1-human-gut-metagenome-genome-assembly--contig:-NODE-1516-length-10113-cov-3.115862_pt1 | contig 10113 bp, 11 predicted proteins | sample MGYA00242800_ERZ504645 | MGnify/ENA primary metagenome ERZ504645 (study PRJEB26092, sample SAMD00036308) | human gut metagenome | host: Homo sapiens | study: EMG produced TPA metagenomics assembly of... | reverse complement strand
AGAAATTTTTTGTGTTTTTATTAGTGGTCATCTGCCTTGGTATGGGAGCCGGTGTAGTATACATGAAGAGCTCCGAGGATAATGAAGGACCGAAGATCACATTTGAAGAGGGAAAAGATACGAATTATACATCCGATATGACAGAAGAGGATCTTCTGAAGGATGTAAAGGCACAGGATGACAGAGATGGAGATGTTACAGAGTCTCTTACTGTAGAAACCATATATCCGAAGAATGACGGAAAACAGGTTTCTGTTATCTTTGTTGCAAAGGACAAAAACAACAATGTAACAAAAAAAGAATTTACCATGGAAGCTCAGGACGGCAGTGCCGAAAAATTCCGCAGCTGGGACTGATCGATAATGACGGTCTCACAGAGGACGGAGATTCCACAGATACCACAGAGCCTGCAGAAGAGACAGATATGCAGGATGGGACAGAAGCAGACAGCACAGATGCTGAAAGCGGAGATTCCGCAGAAGGAGAACTGACTCCGGAGGAACAGGCGCAGAAGACACAGGAAGACAAGATCGAGCAGCTTTCTCCGCAGGATCCAAAGATGTATCTGACTACATATTACGTAGAGGTACCGGTAGGAACTACGCTGGATAAATTAAGCTATGTAAAGGATATCCAGGATGATACAGAGTCAACCAGTGATCTTTTCAAAAGGATTCAGATCACCGGTGATGTAAATACAGCTGCACCGGGAACTTACGAGCTTACATATTATGTAGTAGACAACAGTGGAAACAGCTCCAACGGAGCCGTACTTACCATTGTTGTGAAATAAATATCATCCCCTCTCCAGGTGCCTGAGATACCGGAGAGGGGATAAAAGCAACAAAAAATGTAAGCGAGGGAAGGCGTAGAAAAGAATATGTATCAAAAAGAAAACAGCAGCTGGGTAAAACATGCCGATTTTACGATTTGCGATATGTTGTGTCTGCAGCTTGCGTTTGTACTTGCATACTGGATCCGAAACGGGATCGATCAGCCATACGAGACAGAGCTGTATCGAAATGTGGCAGTGGTGATGTTTCTTATCCAGCTGATGGTCACATTTTTTAATGAAAGCTTCAGCGGAGTTCTGCGAAGAGGAATGCTGGTGGAACTGAAGAAAACCTTTGAACAGTGTACACTGGTCTGTCTTCTGGTCCTGGCATATATGTTTCTTTTAAGAATTGGAAACAATTATTCCAGAATGATCCTGCTGATCACCTATGTACTTTATATCTGCTTCAGCTACTGCGGCAGACAGGCATTGAAGAAATTCCTGAAGGATCACAGATACGAAGAAAGCGAGAAGCGATCCCTGCTGATCGTTACAGTCAGTGAAAATGCAGACAATGTGGTGGAAACCATCCGCAAGAATAATTACGGAACCTATCATTTGGCAGGAATTGTTTTTATGGATTGTGACAAGAAGGGAGCATCCGTCTGTGGAGTACCGGTAGTAGCCGGGAGTGAGGATATGATCTCCTATATCCATAAGAACTGGATCGATGAAGTATTTTTTGCAGTGCCTAAGGAAATTCCGATCCCGGAGCAGATGATCAAGGATTGTTCTGCAATGGGAGTTGTTATCCATATGAGACTGGCAACCATGAAATCCCTTGGCAAGAACCAGGTGGTGGAGGAGCTTGGCGGATACACTGTGCTTTCCAGCAGTATCCACATTGTGACACCGCGCCAGATGTTTGTGAAACGAGCTATGGATATCGCAGGCGGTCTGGTAGGTTGTCTTTTTACAGGAATCGCAGCGATCTTTCTGGTTCCGGCCATTAAGATCAAATCTCCGGGTCCTGCATTTTTCTCACAGGTCCGCATGGGAAAGAACGGTCGTCCGTTCAAGATCTATAAATTCCGCTCCATGTATATGGATGCAGAAGAACGCAAAAAAGAACTGATGAAACAGAATAACATAAAAGATGGAATGATGTTCAAAATGGATGATGATCCACGAATCATCAAAGGAGTAGGACATTTTATCCGAAAGACATCCCTGGATGAATTTCCACAGTTCTGGAATATTCTGAAAGGAGATATGAGTCTTGTAGGAACCAGACCGCCGACAATGGATGAGTGGGAGAAGTATGAGCTTCACCATCGCAAACGTCTGGCCATCAAGCCGGGACTTACCGGTATGTGGCAGGTAAGCGGTCGAAGTGATATTACGGATTTCGAGGAAGTCGTAGAGCTTGACACAAAGTACATTGCCGAATGGTGTCTGAAACTGGATATTGAGATCCTGGTTAAGACAGTTATGGTCGTTTTCCGCGGAAGCGGCGCCAAATGATTCATACATATTGAGATTCGAATATAATGACCCGGGCTGCGGAGACGCAGTTCGGGGATAAAAATAAATTAGATAAGTTATAAATATAAAAGAGGAAGTAAAAAATGCAGATTTTATTGATCATGCTGATCGTAGTACTTCTTGCGTTCTCGGTCCTGCTTCTGGCACTGGCAAAACAAAGTCCCAGGGAAAAGCAGACAGAAGACAAAGAGCAGGAAGAATACATCAGGGATTATGCAGAAACAGTAAGACAGACCGGAGGAAGTATGAAGAAGTTAGAACATTGGAAAGTAATTGCGATATATCTGATCATCTATGACATGATAGCTGTTAATTTTTCTTATTTTATGGCGCTGCTGGTGAGATTCGATTTTCGGTATTCCTCGATTCCCACAGATTATTTTGATGCATGGAGGAGCTTTGCACCAATCTATACCATTATCATCCTGGCAGTATTCGGATGCCTGCATCTGTATAACAGTGTATGGCGTTTCGCAAGCTTCCATGAGCTGATCAAGATCACGGTTGCAACTGTGATCACAGGTGTTCTGCATATTGTGGGTATCACGATCTTCTGGGGACGGATGCCGGCTTCCTATTATCTGATCGGTATCATGCTGCAGTTTTTCCTGACTGTAGGCGTACGTTTCTCCTATCGTTTTGTACTTCTTGAGCGGAACCGCAGAGAAAAGAGCGAGCGTGAGGAGCGGAGCAAAAACGTGATGATCATCGGTGCAGGAGAAGCGGGCAGGACCATTGTCCGGGAGCTTCAGAATGCAAAGGAAACCAATTCCAGAGTACGCTGCCTGATCGATGACAACCCGAATAAATGGGGAAGATACATGGAAGGCGTTCCGGTGGTAGGCGGAAGAGACGATATTTTTCTCAATGTGGACAAGTATCATATCAATCAGATCCTTCTTGCGATCCCGACGGCAACACCGCATCAGAAGCGGGATATCCTGAACATCTGCAAGGAAACCGGCTGCGAGCTGAAGCAGCTCCCGGGTGTATATCAGCTTGTAAACGGAGAAGTATCCCTGAGCAAGATGAAAAAAGTAGCAGTGGAGGATCTTCTCGGACGAGACACCATCAAAGTCAACATGTCCGAGATCTTTCAGTATCTGAAGGGCAAAAGGATCCTGGTAACAGGAGGCGGCGGTTCCATCGGAAGCGAGCTCTGCCGTCAGATCGCAGGTCATGAGCCGGAGCTTCTGGTGATCTTCGATATTTATGAAAATAATGCATATGACATTGAGCAGGAGCTGAAGGCCAGTTATCCGAACCTGAACCTGAAGGTACTGATCGGCTCCGTCCGTGACAGCAAAAGGATCAACTGGGTATTTGAAACCTATAAGCCGGAGATCGTATATCATGCAGCCGCACATAAGCACGTACCGCTGATGGAGAACAGCCCCTGTGAGGCGATCAAGAACAATGTGGTAGGAACCTATAAGACTGCATATGCGGCAATGATGAACGGCTGCCAGCGATTTGTGCTGATCAGTACCGACAAGGCTGTAAACCCGACCAACATCATGGGCGCCAGCAAACGACTCTGCGAAATGGTAGTCCAGAGCATGAACATGGTCAGCCACAACGGACACACCGACTGGCTGCCACGACTTGGCGGACACAGAAAGGATACCCTGGATGCACTTCACGACAACGAAGGTCAGGCATATGTAAGTGAGAACCATACATCGAAAACAGGAACCGGCACAGAATTCGTAGCTGTACGATTCGGAAACGTTCTCGGCAGCAACGGAAGTGTGATCCCGCTGTTCAAGCGCCAGATCGAAAAAGGCGGCCCTGTCACCGTCACACATCCGGACATCATCCGCTACTTTATGACTATCCCGGAGGCCGTAAGCCTTGTCCTCCAGGCAGGAACCTACGCCAAAGGCGGCGAGATCTTCGTCCTGGACATGGGAGCCCCGGTAAAGATCGACACCCTTGCCCGAAACCTGATCAAGCTTTCCGGCTACACCCCGGATGTAGACATCAAAGTCACCTACACTGGTCTCCGCCCAGGCGAAAAGCTTTACGAAGAAAAGCTGATGGCCGAAGAAGGCATGGAGAAAACTCCAAACGACCTCATCCACATCGGCAAACCCATCGAAATGGACGTACAGGAATTCTTCAAACAGCTGGAAGTCCTGGCAGCATACGGCTACGCCAACAGCGAAAAGATCCGAGACATCGTAGCCGCGATCGTACCGACCTATCACTCTGCGGATTCCGACCTGAAGCTGCATAAGAAGGTGTATGAGGAGCTGATGAGTGAGGCGGCTGTGGCTGCGGAGAAGTGATCAAGCATAAACTGAAAGTACATAAAAAGAGGTAGAGAGCCATGTTCAAAGAAAGTAATAAGTTTGAAAAATTTGAATCCAAAGTCTGGTTAAGCAGTCCAACAATGCATGGACCGGAAATTGAATATGTAAAAGAAGCATATGAAACAAACTGGATGTCTACAGTAGGAAAAAACATTAATGAAGTAGAAAAACTTGCCTGTGAATATATTGGCTGCAAATATGCGGTAGCTTTATCAGCAGGAACGGCTTCTTTACATCTGGCTATGAAACTGGCTGGAATCGAAGCATATGGTATGCCGAAAGTAGGTCATGGAGCATTGGAAGGAAAAAAAGTTTTCTGCTCCGATATGACTTTTGATGCAACAGTAAATCCAGTTGTATACGAAGGCGGAGAACCGGTATTTATAGATACAGAGTATGATACCTGGAACATGGATCCGGAAGCATTGGAAAAAGCCTTTGAAATCTATCCTGATACGAAGGTTGTGGTTATTGCACATCTTTACGGAACTCCGGGAAAGATAGAAGAATTAAATGCTGTGATCAGAAAGCATGGAGCTATTTTGATCGAGGATGCGGCAGAATCTATGGGAGCCACATATAAAGGTGTTCAGACAGGTACGTTTGGAAAGTATAATACGATTTCTTTTAATGGAAACAAGATCATTACAGGAAGTTCAGGCGGATGTTTCCTGACAGATGATGAAGAAGCTGCAAATAAAGTACGTAAATGGTCAACGCAGGCCAGAGAGAATGCTGCATGGTACCAGCATGAAGAACTGGGATATAACTATCGAATGAGCAATGTGGTTGCTGGCGTTGTACGTGGGCAGTTTTCATATTTAAATGAACATATTGCACAGAAAAAAGCAATCTATGAGAGATATAAAGAGGGATTAAAAGGATTACCAGTATCCATGAATCCAATGGATCTGGAAAATTCTGAGCCAAATTACTGGCTGTCTTGTCTGATTATTGATAAGAAAGCGATGTGCAAGCAGGTTCGTGGCGAGCAGGATGTCTGCTACATAAAAGAAACAGGAAAAACCTGTCCGACAGAGATTCTGGAAGCAATTGCATCTATTAATGCAGAAGGACGCCCAGTCTGGAAACCGATGCATATGCAGCCGATTTATCGTCTGAATCCATTTGTTGTAAAAGACGGAAATGGAAGAGCCAGATCGAATGCATATATTGCAGGCAGCGTGTCTGATGTTGGAATGGATATTTTCAACCGAGGTCTGTGTCTGCCTAGTGATAATAAGATGACAGTGGAGCAGCAGGAGAGGATCATTGAGGTTATTCGGGCTTGTTTTGAATAGTATTCAAGGGGAATGAGATTGTGTCTAAAAAGAAAAAATTAGGTCTTCTGGCAGGAAGTACAGCAGTAACGACTGCGACAACAGCACATGCAATGAAAAAGGAAGCAGATAAGACTACATATACTGCTGAATTAATGAGTGCGATTAAACCCCGTAAGATGGGATTTTATGAGAAGTATATAAAACGAGGAATGGATGTAATATGTGCATCTGCAGCAATTTTATGTTTTAGTCCGATTTATGCAGGCGTTGCTCTTTTAGTAAAAATAAAACTGGGATCACCAGTTATTTTACGCAGGATCGTCCAGGTTTGGTAGATAAGGACGGAAGAGAAACGATTTTCAAAATGTATAAATTTCGTACGATGACAGATGAGCGAGACGAAGAAGGAAATCTGCTTCCTGATGAAGTAAGACTGACAAAATTTGGTGCATGGTTAAGAAAGACAAGCCTTGATGAGCTGCCGGAAGCTTTTAACATCCTGAACGGAACGATGTCAGTAATTGGTCCAAGACCTCAGCTGGTAAGGGATATGGTATTTATGACGGATGAGCAAAGAATGCGTCATACCGCAAAACCCGGCTTATCAGGACTGGCACAGGTTAATGGGCGAAATGCGATTACCTGGGAAGATAAATTGGAGTGGGATCAGAAATATATCCAAAAAAGTTGGGCTGATAGAAGATATCAACATTATTTTAGAAACAGTCAAAAAGGCATTTATCAAGCAGGAAGGCATTTCACAGGATGATATGGCTACGGCAGAGGATTTTGGGGATTATCTTTTACGAACTGAGAAAATTGATGAAGATAGTTATGCGAAAAAAGAAAGATTTGGCAAAAATGATATTGAGTCAAGAACTAAAAAATTTGTGAAAAATATTGAATTGATAGAGCATGAACCTTTTTCTGTAGCAATGTCAGTATATAAAAATGACAATCCGGACTTTCTGGAACAAGCATTAAGTAGCATTATTGATATTCAAACGATAGTGCCTGATGAAGTGATTCTTGTAGTCGATGGACCCGTTAGTAATGAAATAGATAATGTTATAAAAAATTATCAAAAAAAATTACATTTTTCTTCGAGTAATTCGTTTAGAAGAAAATGGTGGATTGGGTAATGCACTTAAAATTGCTACAGAAAGTGCTAAATATAATTTAATCGCTCGTATGGATAGTGACGATATCTCATTACCAAATAGATTTGAGGAACAATTAAAATATTTTATGCTTCATCCTACAATAGATGTTGTTGGTGGTGATATCGAAGAATTTATTAATGATGAATCTAATATTGTGGGTAGGAGAAGAGTTCCTCAAAAAAAAGTGATGAAAATTAGAGAATATATGAAAAAAAATGATGTGCTTTTTAACCAATATGTCGGTAATGTATAAAAAAAACAACTATTCAAGCTGTAGGTGGTTATCAAGATTGGTTTTGGAATGAGGATTATTTTCTCTGGATTAGAATGTGGCTTAATAATGCAGAATTTGCAAATACAGGAACTACTCTTGTAAAAGTTCGGGTTGGAAAAGAGATGTACCAGCGACGTGGTGGTAACAAATATTTTCAAAGCGAAAAAAAACTTCAAACTTATATGCTAACACATGGAATGATAAATAGAAAAACATATTGTATTAATATAATAAAAAGATGGATTGTTCAGAGGGTGTTGACAAATAGATTAAGGGGATGGGTATTTAGGACATTTGCGCGTGAAAAATAAGTGCGTGATATTTTAAAAAGTAAGTGATATTTAAAATTGAGATATCAATATTCTAAAAAAGGTGATGTAATTGATAAACGAAAAAAAAAATACTTAACAAAGTGTCAAATGAGAAAAATATTAGGAAACTTACTGAGACGGAAAAAAAGGATTTGAAGAATACCTTTCTTTTGATGACACAAGAAATAGATATGGTATGTAAAAAGTATGGAATAAAAATGTTTTTAGTAGGTGGAAGTTTACTTGGAGCTGTACGGCATGGCGGCTTTATACCATGGGATGATGATATTGACTTTGGAATGAAAAGATGTGACTATCAAAAATTTATAGAAATTTTTGATAGTGAATTAGGTGATAGATATTATTTAAGATGTCCTAATTCAAAATATCCTAATGGCAATCGGTTTATGCAAATTTATAAAAGAGGAACTACATTAAAAGTTGCAGAAGGAAGCACTCCATTGCAGCCAAATTGTGTTTTAATTGATGTATTTCCATATGATTATGTTCCTGATAATAAACTATTACGAATTTTAAAGGGAATATATTGCAATTTTTTGATGTTAATAGCAGCATCTGTAACAGGTTATGTTTATCCAAATGAGAATTATAAAAAAATGATGATGCACTCTTTTACTGGTAAATGTATATTTTATGGAGAGTATTTGTTGGGAAAATTGTTTTCATGGAAAAAACCAGAAGAATGGTTTAATAAAGTTGATAGAGCGGTTCAACAGAAAAAAAAATCTAAGTATGTTACCAGTGCAATGGGAAGAAAACATTATCTAGGAGAAATTTTTTCAGAAAAGGTTTTTTTTCCTCTATCTGAGATAAAGTTTGAAGAATTAAAATTATATGCGCCAGCAGATCCTCAAACTTATCTATTACATAATTATGGAAAAAATTATATGACCCCACCATCAAGAGATAATCAGGAAAGTCATTTTTGTTTTATATTTTGATTTGAATAAAGAGGAGAATATATGAATGTTGCAGTACTAATGAGTACATATAATGGAGAAAAATATATTAAAGAACAAATTGAAAGCATATTAGGACAAGAGAATGTATCAGTTGAGATTTTTATTCGGGATGATGGATCAATTGATCATACAGTAGATATTGTAGAAAAGTATGACAATATAAATATTATAAGAGGAGAAAATATCGGAGTAGGAAATAGCTTTATGGAATTAGTATATAAAGTTCCTAACAGTTTTGAATTTTATGCTTTTGCGGATCAAGATGATATTTGGCTTAATAATAAAATGGAAAAAGGAATTGAAAAAATTAGACACCAAAAAGGGCCGATTTTATATTGTTCGAATCAGCGATTAATAGATAAATATGGAAGTGAAATAGGTGTTAGATTTAATAGAAATCCGGATTTATCGAGTGAAAAAATATTTGTTCAAAATAGTGCAACGGGATGTACTATGATTTGGAATAGAGAATTGCAAAATATTCTTTTAAAAAAAGGCCAGCAAAAGAATTATTATATAGCAGAATACATGATGTTTGGGTTGCTATGGTAGCAAGTATATGTGGAACTATTATCTACGATAAAAATGGATATATACTTTATCGACAGCATGAAAATAATGTAGTTGGAGCAAGAAAAAGACAAGAAAAGATATACTTGTTCAACAAATAAAAAAAATTAAAGAGAAAAGATTTAAGGTGTGGAAGAAGTTTGTTGGCAAAACAAATGAAGATACTTTTTCCTAAAGAATCTGAAAAGTGTAAGGCTATTGTTTGGGGAGCAAATTCAACATCTTTTTCAGGAAAATTGAATCTTATATTTAATAATAGATATTTCAGGAAATATTCAAATGAAAATTTGTGTGCATTTATTTTTAAAGTTGTTTTTGAATTGTTTTAGTGAAAGGATATAATAATGAATATTGCAATTATTTTTGCTGGCGGAGTTGGCACGCGTATGAATACCAAAGATAGGCCTAAACAATTTTTGATGGTTCATGGGAAACCAATTATAGTACATACTATTGAAAAATTTCAAGAACATGCCGAAATTGATGGAATTATTGTTGTATGTGTTAAAGATTGGATTAATTATATGAAAGAAATGCAATTTAGATATCGTTTGGATAAAATTGCTAAAATTGTTCCTGGGGGAAAAACGGGACAACTTTCCATTTATGCTGGATTAAAAGCAGCAGAAGATATATTTGGAGTAGATGATAATATTGTATTGATTCATGATGGTGTTAGACCTTTAATAGGAAAACAGATTATTTCAGATAATATTGAGAGTGATAAAAAATATGGAAGTGCGGTAACTTGTGCTCCAACAAAAGAATCTGTTGTTTTGATAGATGAGAAAAACAATATTACGGAAGTAGTAGAACGTAATGAATCTAGAACTGCAAAAGCACCGGAAAGTTTTTATTTGAAAGATATTTTGGCTGCTGATGAAGAAGCTATTT
>ENA-OQET01001512-OQET01001512.1-human-gut-metagenome-genome-assembly--contig:-NODE-1512-length-10130-cov-2.179646_pt1 | contig 10130 bp, 8 predicted proteins | sample MGYA00242800_ERZ504645 | MGnify/ENA primary metagenome ERZ504645 (study PRJEB26092, sample SAMD00036308) | human gut metagenome | host: Homo sapiens | study: EMG produced TPA metagenomics assembly of... | reverse complement strand
CCATTCATTTTGCCATTGGAATACAGCGGAGAGGCATGTAATCAAAAAAATCAGTCGGATACAAGCTATTCTTAAAGAAAATCAAGTCAATGGCATCTTAATTTCCGCCTTGGATGAAATAGCCTGGACTTTAAACTTAAGAGGCACTGACGTACATTGCAATCCGGTATTCGTTTCCTATCTTTTCATCACCTCTACTTCAAGTACATTGTACATCCAGCCGGATAAACTAACAGATGAGGTACGTCGCTATTTAGAAACAAACCACGTTTCTATTAAAGACTATACACAAATAGCCCAAGAACTGGAGGAACATAAAGAAGGCTGCTTACAGCTACCCAGTTCAACCAATTATACCCTTTATCAGGCTGCCAGCAAAAGCAGTCAGGTAAAGTTACTCGAATCTCCGGTATTATATTTGAAATCTATCAAAAACGCTACAGAAATAGCCGGATTCAAACAAGCCATGACACGCGATGGAGTGGCTATGGTTCGTTTCCTTTACTGGTTAGAAAACGCTGTAAAAAGCGGGACAGAAACAGAATTATCCATTGACCAGAAGCTATACGAATTCCGCTCTGCACAAGAAAACTTCCAAGGTATCAGCTTTGATACCATAGCCGGTTACCAGGAACATGGCGCAATTGTACATTACGAAGCAACTGAAGAAACTGCAGCAACCCTGAAACCAGAAGGCTTTCTCCTTCTTGACAGTGGAGGACAATATCTCGATGGAACAACCGACATCACTCGTACCATCGCATTAGGGCACGTCACAGAAGAGCAGAAGAAAGATTATACCCTTATCTTAAAAGGGTTTATACAGCTCTCCATGGCTCACTTCCCGTATGGCACCTGTGGCACTCAGCTCGACGTATTGGCACGACAGTTTATATGGAAAGAAGGTATGAACTACGGACATGGTACAGGACATGGCGTCGGACATTTTCTGAATGTGCACGAAGGACCTCATCAGTTCCGCATGAACCACATGCCTGCTCTTCTCCTTCCTGGCATGACGGTCACCAATGAGCCAGGAGTATACAAAGCCGGGGAATATGGTGTACGCACAGAAAACACCATGCTGATTGTAGACGACCAGACGACTGACTTTGGCGAAATTCTATAAATTTGAAGCATTGACTCTATGCCCTATCGATCTCAAACCAATTCTACCTGATTTACTCAGTCCGGAAGAAAAGGCATGGTTAAACGATTATCACCAGAAAGTGTATACCACACTTAACCCATACCTCAGCGAGGAAGAAAAGAACTGGTTGAAAGAAGCGACAAAGGCCATCCACTAACCAGTCTATAAACAAAAATCTCCCGGTCAGTATTCTCTGTATGAAAATCCTGACCGGGAATTTTTTTAATCACTTTTATTAAGCAAACATTCTACTTACTCGAAGCACGCCTTCCACCAGCGCATCTATTTCTCTTTCGTATTATACAATCCCAAAGAAGCACGTACTGTACCCTCAATGCCCAAACGGTGCATCAAAGGTTCCGCACAATGATGTCCGGTACGAACAGCTATACCTAAGCGGTCAAGCAAGGTCCCCATATCAAAATGGTGTATATCCCCTACCAAGAAAGAAATGACTCCTCCTTTCTGCTCCGCTTCACCCAAAAATCCTCATTCCCGGGAATTTCTTTTAAACGGTTCATGGCATACTGAGTCAGGTCATGTTCGTAGGCAAAAATGTTATCCATTCCTATTGCTGAAACATAATCTAACGCTTTTGCCAATGCTGTAGATCCGATGTAATCGGGAGTGCCGGCCTCAAACTTAAAAGGAAGTTCATTAAATGTCGTCTTTTCAAAAGAGACATTCTTGATCATCTCCCCTCCTCCCTGATAAGGGGGCAGTTTTTCCAGCCAAGCTTCCTTTCCATACAATACACCGATACCCGTAGGGCCGTACACTTTGTGACCACTGAACACATAAAAGTCAGCATCCAAATCATGTACATCCACCTTCATGTGTGGAATGCTCTGCGCCCCATCTACCAGTACCGGAACACCTTGCGAATGTGCAAAAGCAATCATATCCTTTACCGGATTGATTGTTCCCAACACATTGGATACATGAGCCACAGAAACAAGCTTCGTCTTTTCCGAAAAAAAGCTTTTTGTATTCATCCAACAAAAGCTCCCCCCGGTCGTTCATCGGAATTACTTTCAGCACGATTCCTTTCCGTGCTGCCTGAAGCTGCCAAGAAACAATATTACTGTGGTGCTCCATCACAGAAACAATAACCTCATCCCCTTCCTTCATCTGACTATCGGCAAATGAAGAAGCAACTAAGTTAATGCTCTCGGTCGTTCCACGAGTAAAAACGATTTCCGAAATACTGCGTGCATTAATAAACCGACGTACCGTCTCACGTGAAGCCTCATGCAAATTCGTTGCCTGCTGCGACAAGAAATGCACTCCACGGTGTACATTCGCATTGACCGAATAATACTCGTCTGTAATAGATTCCACCACGCAACGAGGCTTCTGAGTCGTAGCCCCGTTATCTAAATAAACCAGCGGTTTTCCATACACCGACCGCGCAAGAATCGGGAAGTCTTCTCTTATCTTATTGACATCGTATTGCATAAATTCTCTGTTAAAATATGACTATTTACAAATCGCACAGCCCTGGCATTTATTCAGTTCTCCACGGAAGCGTTTTTCTACCAGCAGATGCAAGCGATCTTTCAAGGCATCCATCCGGATATGGTCAATCACTTCGTTGACAAAAGCAAACATCAACAGCAAACGTGCTTCCTTCAGACTGATACCACGCTGCTGCATATAGAACAATGCATTTTCGTCCAACTGCCCTACTGTAGCTCCATGAGAACACTTCACATCATCTGCATAGATTTCCAGCTGTGGCTGAGTGTACATATGTGCTTCACGGGTCGCACACAGATTCCGGTTTGTCTGCTGAGAAGAGGTATGCTGTGCTCCTTCTCTCACAAGTACCTTTCCGGCAAAAGCTCCCACAGCCTGGTCGTCAAGCACATACTTAAACAATTCATTACTTGTGCAATCGGGTACTTTATGATCAATAAAAGTATGGTTATCCACCTGCTCATTCTGATCGGCAATGGCCATTCCGCACAAACTGATTTCTGCCCCCCGACCAGCCAATGTCACTTCTGTGGTATTACGAGTCGTTCCATTGTGCAGTGTCATCCCGTTCAACAACACATTACTGCCAGCCTCCTGATTCACATATAAGTTATTGAAACGTACCGTACTGTTATGAGTCTCTTCCAGTTCATACAAGTCGAATACAGCATTTTCTCCTGCAAAGACTTCCACCACCTGAGTAGAAAGGAAATTCACGTCGTCCATCGCATGGTCGCATACCAGCAACTTGGCCTGTGCACCATCCTCCAATATAATCAGGACACGACGGTTTACCATGAAATCCACATCCGCACGCAAGATATTCACCAACTGGATTGGACGTTCCAACACCACATTCTTCGGTACATACATGCACACACCGTCCTGTGCAAACATCGTATTAAATGCCGCCAGAGCATCCTTCGACGTATCAGCCAGCTTTCCGTAATATTTTCTGACCAAATCAGGGCGCTGTTCAGCCATATCCTTCAAGCTACCGAAGTAAACTCCCTCCGGCAACTGAGCAGAAGGATGCACATGCTTGTCAAACGTATCATTTACCACAAAATAAAGTGAGGTACTCATATTGGGCACATCACACTTGAACACTTCATACGGATTAACCGGAAATTCCAGGCGATTCAAGTTCAACCCATAATCCGGAGCAAAATACTTGCTCACCTCCGTATATTTATATTTTTCCTGCTTGCGAGTCGGGAAGCTCAGCTTCTCAAAATCAGCAAATGCCTTCGCACGGGGCGCATTCAGCACATCCGCACTTTGCCGACAAATAATAGCCTCGCACTGCGTGAAAAGATCAATATATTGCTGTTCTGCTTTCATGCTCATTCTCCCAGTTCTTTCTTAATCCAATCGTATCCTTTTTCTTCCAGTTCCAATGCCAGTTCCGGACCTGCAGTTTTCACGATACGGCCTTTATAAAGTACATGTACAATATCCGGTTTAATGTAATCCAGCAAACGCTGATAGTGCGTAATCACAATACAGCTCGTTTCCGGAGTTTTCAGTTTATTCACTCCTTCAGCCACAATACGCAACGCATCAATATCCAGTCCGGAGTCAGTTTCGTCCAAGATGCTCAGCTTCGGTTCCAGCATAGCCATCTGGAATATTTCATTACGCTTCTTCTCACCTCCAGAGAATCCCTCATTTACCGAACGGTTAGCCAACTTGCTGTCCAGCTCCACAATCTCTCTCTTTTGGCGCATCAGTTTCAAGAACTCACTGGCCGTCAAAGCTGGAAGTCCTTTGTACTTACGCTGTTCATTCACGGCCGCACGCATGAAGTTCACCATGCTCACTCCCGGAATTTCTACCGGATACTGGAATGACAGGAACAATCCTTCATGACTACGGTCTGCCGGACTCAAAGCCAATAAATCCTTTCCATCAAACGTTACGGTTCCTTTCGTCACCTCATAAGCTGGATGACCGACCAATACATTACTCAATGTACTCTTTCCCGAACCGTTAGGCCCCATAATCGCATGAACTTCTCCTGCCTTTACAGTCAGGTTAATACCTTTCAATATCTCTTTGCCATTAATGTTGGCATGTAAATTCTTTATCTCTAGCATAACAATCTATTTTTATCGTTTATCCTACACTGCCCTCCAACGACACAGACAGCAATTTCTGAGCCTCTACGGCAAACTCCATCGGAAGTTTGTTCAGAACCTCCTTTGCATACCCATTCACAATCAATCCTACGGCATCCTCAGTAGAGATACCACGCTGGTTGCAATAGAAAATCTGGTCTTCCGAAATCTTGGAAGTCGTAGCCTCATGTTCCACCACAGCCGTTTCATTGTGAATGTCCATATAAGGGAATGTATGCGCTCCGCAGTGGCTACCCAGCAACAGAGAATCACACTGACTGTAGTTTCTTGCATTATCTGCCTTTTCAGCCACACGCACCAGCCCGCGATAAGAGTTCTGACTCTTTCCGGCACTGATACCCTTACTTACGATAGTAGAACGAGTGTTTTTACCCAGATGAATCATCTTCGTACCAGTATCTGCCTGCTGATAATTATTGGTTACCGCTACAGAATAGAACTCTGCGGTAGAATTGTCTCCACTCAAAATACAGCTTGGATACTTCCATGTAATGGCCGAGCCAGTCTCTACCTGTGTCCAGGAAAGTTTACTGTCCACCCCTTTGCAGTTACCTCTTTTGGTTACAAAGTTATACACACCACCTTTACCTTCAGCATCACCAGGATACCAGTTCTGCACAGTAGAATATTTCACTTCCGCACGGTCAAGCACCACGATTTCCACAATTGCCGCGTGCAACTGGTTTTCATCACGCATCGGTGCCGTACATCCTTCCAGGTAAGAGACATAACTGTCATCATCTGCAACAATCAGCGTACGTTCAAACTGTCCGGTATTGGCCGCATTGATACGGAAGTACGTAGACAACTCCATCGGACAGCGAACCCCCTTCGGAATATACACAAACGAACCATCACTAAACACAGCCGAGTTCAATGCGGCAAAGAAATTATCACGATAGCCCACTACCGAACCTAAATACTTCTTCACCAAATCCGGATGTTCACGCACCGCTTCACTGATAGAGCAGAATATAATTCCCTTTTCCATCAGTATCTCCTTAAAAGTTGTCTTCACAGAGACGGAGTCCATAACCGCATCTACCGCCATACCGCTCAGCGCCATACGTTCTTCCAAAGGAATACCCAGCTTGTCAAAGGTTTTCAACAGTTCCGGATCCACTTCATCCAGACTCTTCGGCCCTTCTTTTTTCTTTGTCGGGTCTGCATAATATGAAATAGCCTGATAATCAATCTCCGGAATATTCAAATGTGCCCATGTAGGCATTTCCAGCGTTTGCCAATAGCGAAACGCCTTCAAACGGAACTCAAGCAACCAGTCGGGCTCACCTTTCTTTGAAGAAATCAGCCGCACGACATCCTCATTCAGTCCCTTCTCTATAATATCTGTGTGAACATCCGTAGTGAAGCCATATTTATACTTCGCCTGCGTCAGTTCCTTCACATATTTATTGGGTTCTATTTGCATATCAATTCTGAATATTATCTGTTTCTATAAATTTCTCTGTTACAGTTTTCACCACAGGATAAAAGAAAGCGGAAAAATCCTTTATCGGATAATATAACAACGAACTTCCCTTAGTGGTTGAATGTATTAAGTTATCTTTAGAGTCGGCAAAATCAATAAAATGGATGACCAGGCTGATTACAAGCGCATATTTTATCGCTCCAAGCACTGCCCCCAAAAGGCGGTTGATAAAACCTAATCCTGTCATATCCACGATTTTCGTCAAGGCAGAAGCCAAAAGAGACAACACCAAAGGTACTATCAAACCTATCAACAGAAAAGCCAGTATCTGCCCGAATGTCACAGAAGTACCTACCGCTACGGCCAATTGCTCACCTAAACCGGCAAACAAAGCACGTGCTACCAGCAGTCCGGCTATCAGCCCTACAACCGCTGCCAGTTGTTTGAAAAATCCTTTCATAAAACCAGAGACAGCTCCTAAAGCCAATAAGATGATAATCACCCAGTCTATTGTTGCCATTTATCCGAAATATATATTAAAAACAAAGCGAAGAACTTGTTCCCCTGTCTGATGGGTGAATACAAGAATCTTCGCTTTGCTCTGAATGACAAATGTATTTATTTGCACCCAAACAATGGTCAGACGTTACGTCCTTACAATGTCTGTTTTACTTCCACTTCTTCATACGTTTCAATCACGTCACCCACTTTCAAGTCGTTGCAGTTCGTCAAGCTGATACCACATTCAAAGTTAGTACCCACTTCTTTCACATCGTCCTTGAAGCGCTTCAATGCATTGATTGAACCCGTAAAGATTACGATACCGTCGCGAATCAAGCGAGCCTTGTCCGTACGTTTTACTTTTCCGGTCTTCACCATCGCACCGGCAACCATACCCACCTTGCTGATGTTGAACACTTCACGCACTTCGATTGTAGAGGTAACCTGTTCTTTCAATGTCGGAGCCAACATGCCTTCCATTGCCGACTTCACTTCTTCAATCGCATCGTAAATAATAGAATACTTACGAATATCCACACCTTCCTGTTCAGCAAGCTTAGCCGCATTTCCTGAAGGACGTACCTGGAAACCTACGATGATTGCATCCGATGCCGCAGCCAACGATACATCCGATTCTGAAATCTGTCCGACACCCTTATGGATTACATTCACCTGAATCTGTTCGGTAGACAACTTGATCAATGAGTCGCTCAAAGCTTCTACAGAACCATCCACGTCACCTTTCACAATTACATTCAGTTCATGGAAGTCACCCAATGCCAGACGACGTCCCACTTCATCCAGTGTCAACATCTTCTGAGTACGCAAGCCCTGTTCACGAGCCAGCTGTTCACGCTTGTTGGCAATCTCACGTGCTTCCTGATCTGTATCAAACACATGGAATGTATCACCCGCAGCCGGCGCTCCGTTCAATCCTAAAATCAATACCGGTTCAGAAGGTCCAGCCTCTTTCAGGCGCTGGTTACGTTCGTTGAACATCGCCTTCACCTTACCGTATGAAGTTCCGGCCAACACAATATCCCCTACATGCAGTGTTCCATTAGAAACCAGCACCGTAGCCACATATCCACGTCCTTTATCCAAAGAAGATTCAATAATTGAACCAGTAGCCTTACGGTTCGGATTTGCTTTCAAATCCAACATTTCAGCTTCCAGCAATACCTTTTCAAGCAATTCAGGAACACCGGTACCTTTCTTGGCTGAAATATCCTGAGACTGGTATTTTCCACCCCATTCTTCCACCAGGAAGTTCATGGCAGCCAGCTCTTCCTTAATCTTATCCGGGTTTGCATTCGGTTTATCTACCTTATTGATAGCAAACACAATAGGTACCCCCGCAGCCATCGCATGGTTGATAGCTTCTTTTGTCTGCGGCATCACGTTGTCATCCGCAGCTACGATAATGATTACCACGTCAGTTACTTTCGCACCACGTGCACGCATAGCTGTAAATGCTTCGTGTCCCGGAGTATCCAGGAACGTAATGCGACGTCCATCCTCCAGTTTCACGTTATATGCACCAATGTGCTGTGTGATACCTCCGGCCTCACCCGCAATTACATTTGCTTTACGGATATAGTCCAGCAAAGAAGTCTTACCGTGGTCTACGTGACCCATCACGGTAACAATCGGTGCACGCGGTTGCAAATCTTCTTCCGCATCAGCCTCTTCCTCTACAGCCTGTGCAACTTCCGCACTTACATATTCTGTCTTGTAGCCAAATTCTTCTGCCACAAGGTTAATCGTTTCTGCATCCAGACGCTGGTTGATAGACACCATGATACCGATACTCATACAAGTAGCAATAACCTGCGTTACGGAAACATCCATCATGCTTGCCAATTCGTTGGCAGTCACAAATTCCGTTATCTTCAGTACTTTGCTATCCGCCATTTCGCGGTCTTCCTGTTCCTGCATACGGCTGTTCGCCATTTCGCGCTTGTCCTTACGGTATTTTGGAAGTCTTGCTCTTACCTTTGGAAGTGAGGCGTGCCAAGGTTTCTTTTACCTGCTTAGCTACATCTTCCTCACTAACCTCCTGCTTGATGATCGGTTTCTTGAAGCGATCCTTGTTATTGTTGTTACGGTTGTTGTTCTTGTTGCCACCCTGATGGTTATTACCACCACCGGCACCTTGCTGACCACCGCCGACATGAGAACCTTTACCTCCTCCACCACGATTGTCACCTCCACGCTGGAAATTGGATGCATTGTTGATGTCAACCTTCTCCTTATTATTATTAATACGAAGACGTTTCTTCTTGTTGGCGTTGGCATCGGTATCTTTCTCCTTACCATCCTTCGCTTTGTTGTCCTCGCGGCGAATTTCTTTGATAATCGCTTCTTTCATCTGCTTCTTCTGATCCTGACGGATTTTCTCCTTCTCTTCGCGCTCCTTCCGTTTCTCTTCTTTGGTCTTCTTCTTGGGGCGTGTAGACTGGTTCAGCGTAGCTAGGTCAATCTGACCGATGATATTGATTTTGGAAACAAACTCCGGCTTATGTATGGTGAAGATTTCATCTCCCTCCTTTGCTGGTGCTTCTTCTGCAACTGCAGGTTTCACTTCTTCCTTAGCAGCAGGTGCTACGGGAGCAGGTGTTTCCTTCTTCACTTCTTCTTTTGCCACTACCGGAGCAGGAACTGGTTTCTCTACAACTTCCGGTTTCGGTGTTTCCTTCACCACAGGAGCCGGTTCAGGCTTGAGCTCAGGCTTCGGTTCCGGTTTTGAGCTGCCGGTCTTGGGTTCGGGCTGCGGTTTCGGTTCTTCCTTTACCACAGATACGGGTTCTTCCACTTTCTTTTCTTCCACTTTTTCTACTACCGGTTTCCGGTTCAGCTTATCCAAATCAATTTTTCCGACAGGTTTAAACTTCGGACGTGCATCTTCGGGGACAACAGTCTTAATTTCTTCCACTTTCGGTTTATCCGCAGTTTCAGCTTCGTAACCGTCGATAGATACCGATGCTTTGTTACGGTCTTTATTCTGTCGTTCCTGAATAAAACGTTCCGATTCAAGTCTAAGATTCTTATCTGTACTGAACTCTTTCACGAGCAAGGCGTATTGCTCCTCGTTAATCTTTGTGTTGGGGTTTGCCTCAACGGCAAAGCCTTTCTTCTGCAAGAACTCAACTACTGTCGAAATTCCTACATTCAAATCTCTTGTTACTTTATTTAACCTAATCGTCATACTAAAAAATTAATGAATAATGTGGAGAAAGAAGTTAGTGCAAACAGAAACTAATGTCAGCAGACACTTATTCTGTCTCTGTTTCTGTTTCAGATTCAGGCTCAGCTTCAGCCTCAAACTCAGGCTCGCCTTCGCTTTCCTCAAACTCCGAACTTAAAAATGTGCAATACTTCGTCCACTGTTTCTTCTTCCAAGTCGGTCTTCTCAATCAACATCTCACGC
>ENA-OQET01001511-OQET01001511.1-human-gut-metagenome-genome-assembly--contig:-NODE-1511-length-10131-cov-3.508097_pt1 | contig 10131 bp, 10 predicted proteins | sample MGYA00242800_ERZ504645 | MGnify/ENA primary metagenome ERZ504645 (study PRJEB26092, sample SAMD00036308) | human gut metagenome | host: Homo sapiens | study: EMG produced TPA metagenomics assembly of... | reverse complement strand
TATCGCGGGCGTAAAACTCGTTGAACCAGTTCTTAATGCCTGCAAAATCGTTGTTTACGCTGTTCGGGTCAATGGTGTCGTAGTTGTCGTTAATGGCAATGTAGCGAACGCCATACTGGGGAAAGGTAAAGTTGGTGTACAGACCAGTCAAGGCGGAATTGCGCCCCAGTCGAGACAAATCCTTCGTGATGACGATTCCTATATGTCCCGCTTCGATCTCGGTCAGCATACTCTGGAAGCCGGGACGGTCATAGTTCGTGCCAGAGTAGCCATCATCCACAAAGAACACCGGGTTCGGGAAGTAGTTCTTTTTGGCGTATTCCAGAAGGATGGCCTTCTGGTTCTCAATGGACAGGCTTTCGCCGAGCCGTGCGTCCTCTTGCGACAGTCGGCAGTAAAGTGCGGTGATTTTATTCGTTACTCCAGACATTGTTGTGTCCTCCTTACTCTGTGGAGCAACTGTCGGTACAGGATTGGTTACCGGGTCAAGTATAGCAGAATTGGACGCAGTTGTCATTCGTCTGCACCCTCATCTTCAAATTTTTGCTGGGCGTTTTTGGCAACAATGCGCTCCAGCTTCTTCAAAAAGGATTCCTTGCCCTCATAGCTGCCGGTCACGGTGTAGGTGGTGTGACCGACTTTCTCCGTGGTGGTCAGTTCAGGAATCCAGAATGCAGACAGGTTCTTGACATGGAGATTGCCGTTCTCATCTACATAGGAGCCGTGCTTCTTCTGCTCTTCGGTCAAGGGCTGCCGCTTGAAATAGATTTCATTTTCGGAGATGCTCACGGTTTCGCTGGCTTGCTCCTTCGGGGTATCGTCATACAGCTGTGCGAAAAATGCCAATGCATCTTCGGGTGGTTCTTCCTCCATGAGTTGCTCGAAAACTCGCTGTTCCTCTGCCGAGAGGCTGTTCCATGCAGCATCCAACTCCTGCTCACTGGCTGCATTGACAAAGGCTTCGATTTCTTTTTTTATGGTGCATCCTCCTTTGGCTGTGAAAAGCGGATTTTCAAAAAGTGTGGGTTTTCGTGAGAGCAAGAATCGTCCCGTGGCCACAAATTTTCAATTCTTGAAAATTTCCTGCCCCTTTGGGACTGCTTCTTGTTGGGGCGTGCCTGCCCCAAACCCTGCCAGATAAAAGCAAAGGGGCATTATCTGCCCCGATGCTTTTCCTTTCGCTTCTGCTGTTTCAGTTCAAACTGACGCTGCTTTTCTGCTTCGCGTTGTTTACGGCTAAGTGCTTTTCGCACCAGCTTGTTTTCTTCTCGCTGCATTTGCAACGCCTGCTGTGACTTTGTACCGATTCCTGTGGCAACTGTTTCCTTTCGGATTTGCCGCTGCAATCGCTTTGGGTTCACAGACTCTTTCTTTACAACTGTCTCAACAGATGGACTGAAGCGCAGCCGACTGTAATTTTTGAGCAGATACTCCCAGACTTCATAGTCCTTTGGTTCTGCACCAAACACGACTTTACACACTGAAAGCTTTCTTCTCTCAATACGTTCAAATACTCCGATCCAGAATGGAGCCTCAAAAAATACAGTCAGCTTTGTAGAATCAATGTCCATAACGAAACCCTCCTGAAATAAATCCTTACAGGAACGGACAACCCGGAGGGGAAGGTTACTTACCTACACCGTGCGGTGTAGACGGCTGGGCTACCTACCAGCTCTGGCATCTCTCAGAAAGAAATGCGTTGCGTTTTTATCCTGCTTTTATTATATAAAGCACATCCCTGTGCATTATATCTACCTTAATTAGTTTTCCAAGTGAAGTATACCACACTCGTGGTCAAATGACCACCCATATATACGAGAATTTGGCTGTTTTACTGCGTACGTGCGTACCAACCTTCCGTACGCACGTACGCAGCGATTCGCCCGAAACGTACCTTATACAACCGTTCCCCCTCGGAGATCCCACGGCACTTTGCAGGCCGCAGGGATGAAAGTGTCATAGTGGGTTATTACACTTCCGCAGAAGTGCCTTTTCCTCGCAGTAAACAGCCGGGTGTGCCTTTGTGAGAGCTTTCTATGCAGCGAATCCACATCGCCACAGGCGATGTGAGCAGGGATTCTAAGGGGCGCAGCACCCTTGGCACACAACTTTGGTACAAAGTCTAGTGTGTTACACCTTTCCAGAGGTGTACACGTTCCTGAAATGCAAAAAGCCCCATACCCAACACCTTGACGGTGCGGACATGGGACTTGATGCTTCCTCGGCCTAGCCGGGTACTCGTAACCAATCCTGACAGGCAGTTGCCGTGTCATTTCTCGAAAACTGTTTTACGAATACCCAGCACTGGGGAACTCCCTGTTGTACATATCGCTATCGTCTGTGGTCTTTGGCAGGGTGCGTCCTATTCAGGGGCGCACCCTGTTTTTTGTTTTGCCCTTAATCTTCTAGCCCATGGCTTCCAGCCACATTCTTCAAATATTTCTCCGGGTCACCGTTCAGAATCAAATCCGCATAGCCCAACGGATCGTTGTAGATGAGGTAGTCCAGTTCCGTCCTCTGCGCCATGGTCACGTCCAATTCATCCTCGACCCCGGTGCAGTCAATGGAGATCATTCTCCCATCCCGGAGCAGCAGCTCCACGCAGCCGGTATCCATGTTGAATTTGCAAGTTCTTTCATCGTACTTCATAATCGTGTCCTTTCTGCCTTACGGCACCTTTACAGTTGTGACTTTTGTTATACGGTTCTTCTGATAAGGTTTTGGACACACAGTCGTCGGGAAGGAGCCGGAATTGTCATTTCCAAAGAAAACAAAAAATCCGAACCCTTCTCCTATCGAGAAAAGGTTCGGATTTTCATGGTTTGGTGCGAGGGAGGGGACTCGAACCCCCAAGGATAAACCACACGCACCTCAAACGTGCGCGTCTGCCAGTTCCGCCACCCTCGCACAACTATAAAATTGTTGCAATCCTGGATTTCTGAGGCTTGAAACCGTTGTTGCGGACTGCTTGAATATACTACCACATTACCCCGGGAAAGTCAAGCGATTTTGATAGAAATTTCCTCGTTTCATATTCAACGGTTTCCCGGTGCATACTAGAACAAATTATCACCGGGGAGGCAGGACCGTGAAACGACGCAACAGAGCATACCGATTGCTGAGACTGACAGCAGTATATCTGCATCCTGCTGCCGTTTCTGCTGCTGGGTTGGCTGTACAGCCGCCTGCCGGATCGTGTTTATCTGGAACCCGGGCAGGCCTTGCTTTTGCCCCGCTTTGGCTGGGTGGAACCTATGGGGCTTCACGGCAGCCAGAATGCGGCCAGTACCCAGGTCGTGGGCAGTTACCAGACCACTCTGTCACTGGGCGGATGGCTTCCCATCAAGAATATCCGCACGGTGGTCACGGAGCGCGTGCAGGTCACGGTCTGCGGTACGCCGTTCGGGGTCAAAATGTTCTCCGAGGGGGCACTGATCGTTGGCTTTTCCGATATCGACAGCCCCGGCGGGAGCACAGTGAACCCGGCAAAAGCAGCGGGACTGCGCCTGGGAGACCGCGTGATCCGCATTGGACAGATCGGGACGGAAAACAATGACGCTGTGAAGGAAGCGCTGGAAGCCGCCCGGGGAAGCGGCCGCAGAGGTCATCTATGTCCGTAGCGGGGGAACAGCGCAGCACCACTCTGACCCCTGTCTGGGATGCCGCTGCCGCCCAGTGGCGGGCAGGCATGTGGGTGCGGGATTCCTCTGCCGGTGTGGGCACTCTGACCTTTGTGGACCCGGAAAAGGGTGTCTTTGCGGGGGCTGGGGCATCCCATCAGCGACGGCGACACCGGCGAAAGCATCGCTCTGCGCAGCGGGGAGATCGTGCCATGTGAGATCACCGGGTGCAGCATGGGCACTGTGGGCAGCCCAGGAGAGCTGAAAGGAAAGTTTCTGAGCGCCCACGCCATTGGCAGCATCCGGATCAATGGAGAAAACGGTGTTTATGGCACAACACGGACAGGCTTTTCCGGGCAAACCATGCCGGTGGCGTTTGCGCAGGAGGTCGAGACGGGAGATGCACAGATCCTGGCTACCGTCGCCGGGGAAACGCCCCGTACCTACCATGTCCGCATCGAGAAGATCAGCGATGCCGATCCGCGCCGCAATATGGTCGTCCGGGTGGTGGACAAAGCCCTGCTTTCCCGGACCGGCGGCATTGTGCAGGGGATGAGCGGCAGTCCCATTTTGCAGAATGGGCGGCTGGTCGGCGCAGTGACCCATGTTCTCGTCAACGATCCGACACGGGGTTACGGGATTTTTGCGCAGACCATGTTGGAGCAGGTTGAACAGGTTGCAACGGCGGAAAAATGAGCGGATTTGGTAAATCGAAACAGGAAGATTCGACTGAAGATTCCATAATATGGCAAAAATAACAGTTGAAATCCATGGGAATTTATGGTAAAATCAGAAACGTAAGGAAAACCGCACACATTGGAGGAATGAACGATGGACAAGATCAAATTTTTGATGTCGGATACTGGCGCAGAGATCACGGCAGCCTGTCGTGAAGCTTTGGAGCAGAAGGGCGTAGAGGTGACCGTGGTGGAAAAAGACGGCCTGAAGGTCCTGCAGAAAATGCTTGCAGTGCGGCCCCAGGTGGTGTTGCTGGATGCCTTTATGCCCGGGCTGGATGCGCTGGCCGTGAAACAGAAGTACAATGCAGCCGGTGAGCGTCACACCTCTTTCTTTGTGACGGGGGCGTTCCAGAGCGAGGAAATGGTGCAGGAGCTGCTGGATGAGGGCTTTGCTTACTATTTCGTCAAGCCCTTTGACGAAACGGTTCTGGCAAGCCGCGTGCTGAAGGTGGCTGCCGGGCAGGAAAAGCGCATCCTGCACACCAGCGTGGACAGTGATGAGTTGACAGTCACTGAGATCCTGCACCAGATCGGTGTTCCCGCCCACATCAAGGGTTACCAGTTCCTGCGGGATGCCATCCTGCTCACCATGAACGAGCCGGAGTACATCAACGCTGTGACCAAGCGTCTCTACCCGGAAATCGCCAGAAAAACGGTACCACTGCCAGCCGCGTGGAGCGGGCCATCCGCCATGCCATTGAGGTGGCGTGGGATCGGGGCGATGTGGATACCCTCAACAGCTACTTCGGCTATACCATCCACAACCTGCGGGGCAAGCCCACCAATTCGGAGTTCATCGCGATGATTGCTGACAAAATGCGGCTGGATAAGCGGCAGAGAGCAGTGTGATGGATGCACATGCCGACGTGATATTTTGTGCGCACATCTGGCAATTCTGGGAGGCTGAAAAATGTTTATCGCTATGGAATTATAGAATTATGGATTCCATAGCGATGAATTGAATGTTGATAGGGCGATAAATCTCCGGAATTTATTGGGTGTGGAGCCGAATGGATTCCGGAGGTTTTTTGTGGTGGAAAAAGATGTAGAAATGTTTCTGGAGGCGTGTGAGTTAAAGGGACTGAGTCGGTATTCTTTTCGGAGAAGATGGCAGGGCAGATTCGGAAGTGGATCAAGTATAAAGACCGCTATCGTAAAAGCATGGCTCACACCGAAGGCTGGGTAACAGCAGAACAATAAGACACCAGCGTATCGTGTTACGAAAACATGGTACGCTGGCGTTTTTGCTTGAAGAAATTGCTATGTTCTCTTATTGCTGGTAAAATAGGGGCGGATGTACGAATAAGAATGAATGTGGGAGCGTGATGGAAAGTGGATATCTCTTTTAAGATGGGCGATGAAAAGTTCAATTACAGAGTAAGTGCAATCATAATTTCTAACGGAAGAATTTTGGCAATGTCCCATGACAAACCGTCAGAGTACTACTCTCTGCCCGGGGGGTAGAGTGATGATGGAGGAAACGGCCGAACAAGCGATGATACGGGAAGTTCGGGAAGAGCTTGGTGTTTCACTGAAGATATCCCGGCCATTATGGTTGAATCAATCTTTTTTCACAAAAGATACAGATGGTCTCCGATATCACGAGATATGTATTTATTTTTTGATGGATACCGCAGATGCTGGCCTGCTGGAAAGGCAAAACACGTTTACTCGAACAGAGGGAACCGATACGCATATATTTAAATGGTTAGAGATTGCTCAATTAAAGGATGAAACTTTTTATCCATTGTTCCTGAAAAAAGAAATTTCCAACCTTCCGGATGGGTTCACGATCCGAACGGAAGTGCGATGATGAATCTGTGCTTTCGATGTTGACGTTTTTGTTGTACAAAATTGAGGAATTTATCCTAATGGCATTTCTTCTGCTGTGATATCATTATATCGATCAAAAGGAGGAATGCAAAATGATTCATCTGCTGTTAGCGGTGATCTATGTTTCTTTTATCAGTCTGGGCCTGCCAGATTCTCTGCTGGGGGCTGCGTGGCCTTCGATCTATCAGGGGTTTGGGGTTCCGGTCTCCTACTCCGGTGTGATCTTCTGTATCATATCGGTGGGAACGGTGCTCTCCAGCCTGCAAAGTGACCGGATGACCCGCCGGTTTGGAGCAGGCGGTGTTACGGCCATCAGCGTTGCCATGACCGCTGCTGCACTGTTCGGGTTCTCCGTCAGCAGCTCGTTCTGGGCCATGTGCCTGTGGGCAATTCCTTATGGACTTGGGGCTGGAAGCGTGGATGCGGCACTCAACAACTATGTGGCGCTCCATTTTGCCAGCCGCCACATGAGCTGGCTCCATTGTATGTGGGGAATCGGAGCCTCGGTCGGGCCCTACATCATGGGTGCGGCGCTTTCTTCCCATGCCGGGTGGCAGACGGGGTATCGGGTCATCAGTGTGATGCAGATGGTGCTGACGGTCATTATTCTGCTGAGCCTCCCGCTCTGGAAAACGAAATCGGGTGCGAATGCCGAGGAGCGGGAAGCAGTCCCGGCAGAAGTACTGACCCTGAAACAGATTTTCCGGATCTCCGGCGTAAAAGAGGTTCTAGTCACATTTTTCTGCTACTGTTCTCTGGAGCAGACCACCAGCCTGTGGGCCAGCAGTTATCTGGTGCTGAACAGGGGAATCGCGCCGGAGACCGCCGCCGGCTTTGCCAGTCTTTTCTTTGTCGGCATCACCGTGGGACGGGCGTTGTGCGGCTTCCTGACCTTAAAATTCGATGATACCCAGATGGTTCGTATGGGGCAGGGAATCATCGCGATTGGGATAGCGGCGTTTCTTCTGCCGCTTGGGGAAGCAGTGACACTGGCAGGGCTGCTGCTGGTTGGTCTTGGCTGTGCTCCGATCTATCCCAGCATCATTCATGCAACGCCGGGCCGCTTCGGTGCGGACAGGTCACAGGCGATCATTGGGGTTCAGATGGCCAGCGCCTATATTGGCAACTGCCTGATGCCGCCGTTGTTCGGCGTGATCGCAAACCACACCACGATCGCAATTTTTCCGTACTATCTGCTGGTGATCCTGATTTTGATGGGATATATGCACGAAGCGCTGCAAAAGAAAACGAAAGCGGCGCAATAAAATACCGCTGCTCTTGCATTTGGGGAAATGCACAGGAGCAGCGGTATTTTTGTACGCATATCATCCTGCGCCTGCACCGGAACAGCCGGCAGCAATGCACACGATGATGGTTCTGGGTGTGGCACTTGGGTGAAGAACCCCCTTGCTCAGGCAGTCTGGATTACTGGGGTTCTCTTGCCTGTATGCGTCGGCAGGCATCCTCCTTCACAAGCTCAATGATCACCGCTGTCAGGGGGATAAAGAAGATGATACCGATGATGCCAAAGAGCTTTCCACCGATCATAGCGGCAACAAGGGTGTACAGCGGAGAAAGCCCCACGGACTTTCCCACCACCCGGGGGTAGATGAACTGGTTTTCAATAAACTGTACGGCAAGGTAAACAATGAGGCAGCGGACGGCCAGAACGGGATCCACCAACAGCACGAGGAACACGCTGACTACGCAGGAGATCAGCGCTCCAACGTAAGGGATGATGGCGCAAATAGCAGTCAGCATTCCCACCAGGCTGCCGTAGGGGATCTTGAAAACGGAAAACGCAAGAGCCATGAGAACGCCAAGGATCACGGCCTCACTGCATTGCCCTGTCAGAAAGTTTGCGAAGGATTGCCGGAACAGCCGGCAGAACTTCAACAGCCAGTCGGCATGGCTGGGCTTCAGGTAGGCACAGACCAATGTGCGGGCGTGGTGGCAGAGACTCTCTGAGCCAACGGACATATAAACGGAGATGATCAGAGCAAAGGATGCGGTCACCACGATATTTACCGTAGCAGATACGGCACCTACCGCATTGACCAGCACGGTATCGATGCTGTCGGTGACCCTGTGGAGCAGCTGCTCCCAGTCGATGCCCTCCAGCCAGCTCATCAACCACCCCATGTCGGCATCCTGTGCGCTGAGATAGGCGGTCCAGCGGGGGATGTTTGCTTCGATCTGTACATAGAGGCTGTGAAAAGACTGCACCAGCTCCGGGATCAGCAATGTCAGCGCCAGCACCAACACCAGCACAACACCCAGCAGGGTGATGAAGAAGCTCAGGAGATGGAGTACTTTATCCGAGGGCTGTTTTTTGGCCTTGCAGAACAGGCGTTTCAGCCGTTTTTCCAGCCCGGTCATAGGCACATTGATAAATAGTGCCAGAATGCCGCCAGCCAGAATGGGCAGTACCAGGTCTACCAGCTGTGCTGCAAAGGTCAGAACGGCAGAAAGCCGCAGCAGCGCAACAAAAAGCGTTACTCCTACAACGGTTATGAGCAGATATTGTTTTGTTTTTGGTTCCATGAAAAAAATCCTTTCCCGGAGCTGATGGCTGAAATATGAAAAGAGAACGTCTGCGAACTCTTTTTTTGTATTGTAATCAGAAGCAGCTGGCTTGTCAAGAAGTCGGGAACTGCGGGGTTTTCTTTTTGGGCTGGGCGTGATATAATATGTAGGCCACAATTCCGTGAAAAACTAAAAATAAACGGGAATTCGTGAAAAAACGAAGGAGCATAACAGAGAGTATCTTTGCTGTTTACATAAAGTTGAATGAAAATCAACTTGAGATAAAACTCCATAGTACAGCCTGTATAAAAATGACATGAAAAAAGCTGAAATTTCCTCTTGCTTTTTCTGAGATCTGTGCTATAATATTAAGGCAATCGTTTCCAAGGCCGCTCGCGGGGGTAGCCGATATTGAAGGTTGTGATGGGCACATACATTTATAATATGGCCCCAATAAGTCAGAACCAGAAATGAGGTGAAAAAGAATGAAACAGGGTATCCATCCGAACTACGTTGACTGCACCATCACTTGTGCTTGCGGCAACGTCATTAAGACTCGTTCTACCAAGCCCGAGATCCACGTCGAAGTTTGCTCCAAGTGCCACCCCTTCTACACTGGTAAGCAGAAGCTGGTTGACACCGGCGGACGTGTTGAGCGCTTCAACAAGCGTTTCGGCCGTAAGTAATTACTGGTCTTTTCAGCGCCGTCTCCTTTGGGAGGCGGCGTTTTTTGTTGTTATGCCGCACAAAAGCTCTCTTTCTGTAATTTACACGCCGTTCCCTTATTTTGAACACATTTCCGGACTAAAATAAACCAGTATCTTCAAAAAGCGCTTTGCGCTGCCTTAGAAAGGAGCGTTGTGAACGTGATCGAAGTTTCTCATCTCACCAAACAGTATGGCAATCATCTTGCCGTGGACGATGTCTCGTTTACCGTGGCAGATGGCCAGATCTGTGGTCTGCTGGGGCCCAACGGCGCGGGCAAATCCACCATTATGAACATCCTCACCGGCTATCTCTCTGCCACCAGTGGGCAGGTGACGGTGGCAGGGCACCCTCTGCCCGAGGAGGCCGATGCCGCCAAGGCCTGTGTGGGCTATCTGCCCGAACAGCCGCCCCTTTACCCGGAGATGACGGTGCAGGAGTACCTGACCTTTGCCGCCGAGCTGAAGGGTGTGAAAAAGGCGGAACGGAAGGAGCAGGTGTGCAGGGCTGCCCGTCGTACCGGGCTGGAAACCGTTCTGCCCCGGCTCATCCGCAGCCTTTCCAAGGGCTACAAGCAGCGGGTGGGCATTGCACAGGCATTGCTGGGCAGTCCCAGGCTCATCATTCTGGACGAGCCGACGGTCGGCCTGGACCCGGCACAGGTCATCGAGATCCGCAAGCTCATCCGGGAGCTGGGCCGGGCGCAT
>ENA-OQET01001510-OQET01001510.1-human-gut-metagenome-genome-assembly--contig:-NODE-1510-length-10132-cov-3.455172_pt1 | contig 10132 bp, 7 predicted proteins | sample MGYA00242800_ERZ504645 | MGnify/ENA primary metagenome ERZ504645 (study PRJEB26092, sample SAMD00036308) | human gut metagenome | host: Homo sapiens | study: EMG produced TPA metagenomics assembly of... | reverse complement strand
TTCGGTACGAAACGCATATCATTTTTGCCTTTTTGCCATTTAAAAGAAAAATACGTCGGCAATTTTTCCCTTTTCGCCGTGTTCCGCCGAAGAAGTTTCGGGGGCGAAAAAAACGCGGTCATTCGTCTTTTGAATACCTGCGTTTTCTGGCTTTCGCCGTGTGAAATATTTTTTCTTTTCTGTTTTCTCTTCAACGACTGCTGTCTCCGGTTTTTCAACCTCTGTGATGGCTGTTTTGCGCATCGGGATACGGCAGTTTTTGTTGTTTCCGAACTCTACGATGACATCGTCGTCTGTGATATCGATGACTACGCCGTAGAAACCGCTTGTTGTGATGACTGCATCGCCGACTGCGAGGTCATTCAGCATTGCCTGCAGTTTTTTACTGCTCTTTCTTCTGCGGGCGGATCATTAAGAAATACATCATACCGAACATGATGACCAGCCACATAATTAACATACCAGTGCTCATCACACCGCTGTTTGCTGCTGTTGTTGTTGCTAAAAACCATTTTCTTTCCCTCCTGTTATTCGAGAGTACATCCCGTTCTTTAGACACACCTATCATAATACACAATCCGGAACCGATGGGCAAGTCTTTTTGCGGATATTTTCCAAAGATTTCATACTTTCCCGATTACTTTTGTCGTATTCCTCAAATCCTGCGAGTTTTGCCCGTTTGTAGGAAGCAAAATTGCCCTCGTCCAGCGCGGTCCGGATTTCTGTCATCATATTGTTGTAGAAATACAGGTTGTGCAGAACACAGAGCCGCATGCCGAGCATCTCTTTTGCTTTCAGCAGATGACGGATGTAGGCTCTGCTGTAGTGACGGCACGCCGGGCACTGGCAGCCTTCCTCGATCGGACGCGGATCCAGCTCGTATTTCTGATTGAACAGGTTCATTTTTCCATGGTTTGTGTAAACGTGACCGTGGCGTCCGTTCCGGCTCGGATATACGCAGTCGAAGAAATCGATGCCGCGCTCTACGCCTTCCAGAATGTTTGCCGGCGTTCCAACGCCCATCAGATACGTCGGTTTGTCTTTCGGCAGGTACGGAACGACTTCGTCGAGAATATGGTACATCTCCTCGTGGCTCTCTCCTACTGCCAGACCGCCGACTGCATAGCCATCGAGATTCATCTCGGAAATCCGTTTTGCATGGTCAATGCGGATATCCTCATAAATCGCACCCTGGTTGATTCCGAACAGAAGCTGATGTTTGTTGATCGTGTCTTCCCGCTGGTTCAGCTCCTGCATCTTATTTTTGCATCGCTGCAGCCATCTCGCCGTGCGGTCGACAGAGTTCTGCACATAACGGCGCTCTGCCACACTCGACGGGCACTCGTCGAAAGCCATCGCGATGGTTGAAGCCAGGTTGGACTGGATCTGCATACTCTCCTCCGGTCCCATAAAGATCTTTCTTCCATCTACGTGCGAGTGGAAATAGACACCCTCCTCCTTGATTTTCCGAAGGCCTGCCAGAGAAAACACCTGGAATCCGCCGGAATCGGTCAGGATCGGTTTGTCCCAGACCATGAATTTGTGGAGTCCGCCCATCTTCTTTACGACTTCATCTCCCGGGCGCACATGGAGGTGATACGTATTGGAAAGTTCTACCTGCGTGCCGATCTGCTGGAGATCTTCGGTGGAAACAGCTCCCTTGATTGCTGCTGCAGTTCCGACATTCATGAATACCGGCGTTTCGATATTGCCGTGCACGGTTTCCATATGGGCGCGCTTCGCTCTTCCTTCCATTTTCAGAATTTTATACATAACGCTTTTCATCCTTTCTCAATGATCCCTGCCTCCTGTTTTCATGCAGGGCATACTATTTCTAGTATACAGGCAAAATCTGTTTTTGACAATGCCTGAATTTTCTTTTTCTCTCTTTTTTCTTTCCCGCTTTCTCCATTTTTCACAAGGACTTTATACTTTTTTCATAAGACATCGCCTTTTTTCCAATTGTATTTCCTTATTTTTTGTCGTATAATGTGTTGAGATTGTTTCTTATTATAAAAGGAGTTTGATTTCATGACTGATAAAAAATATACTCTTGGAATCGACATCGGTTCCACTACTGTTAAAATTGCGATCCTCAACGAAGAGAACCAGCTTCTCTTTGCCGATTACGAGCGCCATTTTGCAAACATCCAGGAAACACTTGCCCATCTGCTCGGGGAAGCCCACGAAAAACTGGGCGAACTGACCCTGCAGCCCGTCATCACCGGTTCCGGCGGACTCGCGCTTGCCAACCATCTTGGCATTCCGTTCACGCAGGAGGTTATCGCAGTTTCCACATCGTTAAAAGCACTGGCTCCGCAGACCGACGTTGCCATCGAGCTCGGCGGCGAGGATGCCAAAATCATCTATTTTGAAGGCGGCAATGTCGAACAGCGTATGAACGGTATCTGCGCCGGCGGTACCGGTTCGTTCATCGACCAGATGGCTTCTCTTCTGCAGACCGATGCAACCGGCCTGAATGAGTATGCGAAACATTACCAGGCCATCTACCCGATCGCTGCCCGCTGCGGTGTATTCGCAAAAACGGATATCCAGCCGCTCATCAACGACGGTGCAACAAAAGAGGATCTTGCCGCTTCTATTTTCCAGGCAGTCGTCAACCAGACCATTTCCGGTCTTGCCTGCGGTAAACCAATCCGCGGCCACGTTGCCTTCCTTGGCGGCCCGCTGCACTTCCTCTCGGAATTAAAGACAGCGTTCGTCCGCACCTTAAAACTGGATGACGAGCACGCGATCGTGCCGGACAACTCTCATCTGTTTGCAGCCATCGGTTCTGCAATGAATGCAGATGGAAAGACCGAGGTTTCTCTTCTCGCGCTGAAAAAACGGCTCGAAGAAAAAGTAGCCATCGATTTTGAGGTTGCCCGTCTCGAACCGCTGTTTAAAGACAAGGAGGAGTACGATGCATTCCTGGCCCGCCAGAGCGTCAACAATGTTGTAACGGCTGATCTTTCCACTTACGAAGGAAACTGCTATCTCGGAATCGATGCCGGTTCCACAACCACAAAAGCCGCGCTCGTTGGTGAGGATGGCGCTCTTCTGTATTCCTTCTACAGCAACAACCACGGAAATCCGCTCGGCACCTCGATCCGCGCGATCCAGGAAATCTACTCCAAACTGCCGGATTCCGCACAGATCGCCTGGTCCTGTTCCACCGGTTACGGCGAAGCACTCATCAAAGCTGCGCTGATGCTGGACGAGGGTGAGGTTGAAACGATTTCTCATTACTATGCCGCAGCATTCTTCGATCCGGAAGTCGACTGTATTCTCGACATCGGCGGTCAGGATATGAAATGTATCAAGATCAAAAACGGCACTGTAGATAGCGTACAGCTCAATGAAGCATGTTCCTCCGGCTGCGGTTCCTTTATCGAAACCTTCGCGCAGTCCCTGAACTACAGTGTACAGGATTTTGCACACGAAGCACTGTTCGCAAAACACCCGATCGATCTTGGTACCCGCTGTACCGTATTTATGAATTCCAAGGTAAAACAGGCGCAGAAAGAAGGCGCATCCGTTGCTGATATTTCTGCCGGACTTGCCTGCTCCGTCATCAAAAACGCATTGTATAAGGTAATTAAAGTTTCCGATGCCACCGAGCTGGGACGCCACATCGTCGTACAGGGCGGTACATTCTACAACGATGCCGTTCTTCGAAGCTTTGAGCGGATCGCCAACTGCGAAGCCATCCGCCCGGACATCGCCGGCATTATGGGTGCGTTCGGTGCGGCGCTGATCGCAAGAGAGCGCTATTCGGCAGATCAGGAGACTACGATGCTCTCCATCGAAAAGATCAATGAGCTGAAATACTCGACCACGATGGCAAACTGCAAAGGCTGTACGAACAGCTGCCGTCTGACCATCAACAAATTCTCCGGCGGCCGTCAGTACATCAGCGGAAACCGCTGTGAGCGCGGAATCGGAAAAGAGAAAAACAAGGATCATATTCCGAACCTGTTCGAATACAAATACAAACGAATCTTCGGCTACCAGCCGCTGCCGCAGGATGAAGCAATCCGCGGAGAGGTCGGCATTCCGAGAGTCCTCAATATGTTCGAGAACTATCCGTTCTGGTACACCTTCTTCACGCAGCTGAAATACCGCGTGGTACTCTCCCCGACTTCAAGCCGCAAGATTTATGAGCTCGGCATCGAATCGATCCCGAGTGAATCCGAGTGTTACCCGGCGAAACTGGCCCACGGCCATGTGACCTGGCTCTTACGCCACGGCGTAAAATTCATCTTCTATCCGTGTATCCCGTACGAGCGTACCGAGTTCCCGGAGGCCATCAACCACTACAACTGCCCGATCGTTACTTCCTACGCGGAGAACATCAAAAACAACGTGGATGAGCTCCAGGACGACTCCATCACATTCCGCAATCCGTTCCTCGCATTTACGAGTGAAAAGGTTCTCGCCGACGGCCTGGCAAAAGAATTTTCCGGCCTGCCGGAGGATGAGGTCCGCGCCGCTGTCCATGCCGGATGGGAGGAGCTCGCCGCTGCAAGACGTGATATGCAGAAAAAAGGTGAAGAGACGCTGCAGTATATGAAAGAAACCGGCCGCAGAGGTATCGTACTTGCCGGAAGACCGTACCACATCGATCCGGAAATTCATCACGGTATTCCGGATATGATTAACTCCTACGGTCTGTGCGTTTTAACAGAGGACTCTGTTTCCCATCTTGCACCGCTCGAGCGCCCGCTTCGTGTCAATGACCAGTGGATGTATCACACCCGTCTGTATGCAGCTGCAAACTATGTAAAGACACGCGACGATCTTGACCTGATTCAGCTGAACTCGTTCGGCTGCGGTCTCGACGCCGTTACCACTGATGAGGTTTATGAGATTCTGACCAGAAGCGGCAAGATTTATACCTGCCTGAAGATCGATGAGGTCAACAACCTCGGCGCTGCCAGAATCCGTGTCCGCTCTCTGCTCGCTGCTCTGCGTGCACATGACCGGAAACAGGCGGTACGCGAGATTCTTCCGTCCTCGATCCAGAAACCGGTCTTCACGAAAGAAATGCGGAAAGACTACACCATCCTCTGCCCGCAGATGTCACCGATCCACTTCTCGATTCTGCAGCCGGCGTTCAACGCAGCCGGATACAATCTGGAAGTGCTTCCGAACGACAACAAAGAGGCGGTTGATGTCGGACTGAAATACGTCAACAACGATGCCTGCTATCCGTCTCTGATGGTAGTTGGACAGATTATGCAGGCGCTGCTCTCCGGCAAGTATGACCTGAACAAAGTAGCAGTCATCATGAGGCCAGACCGGCGGCGGCTGCCGTGCATCAAACTATATCGGATTTATTCGCCGTGCACTGGAGAAGGCCGATATGACGCAGATTCCGGTAATCTCGATTAACTTAAGCGGTCTGGAAGAAAATCCGGGCTTTAAGATTACACCGGATCTCGCGATTCGTCTCTGCTATGCAGCGGAGTTCGGTGATATCATAATGAAATGTGTTTACCGGATGCGTCCTTATGAGCAGAAGAAGGGAACAACGGACCGGATTCACAGGAAATGGGAGAAAATCTGTATTGATTTCATTTCTTCCAAACACCTGAGCCATACCCGGTTTAAACAGATCTGCCGCACCATGATCCGCGACTTTGACCATATTCCGATTACGGACGAGAAAAAAACCGCGTGTCGGTATTGTCGGCGAGATTCTGGTTAAGTTCCTTCCGGCGGCCAATAACCATCTGGCGGAGCTTCTCGAAAGCGAAGGCGCCGAGCCGGTTGTGCCGGATCTGATCGATTTCTTCTGCTATTGCTTCTACAATACGAATTTCAAGGTAGAGCACCTTGGATTCAAGAAGAGCTCTTCGATGCTCGGAAATACGGGCATTAAGCTGATCAACTGGCTGCGGAGCGCGGCAGTTGCAGAGTTCAAGAAGAGCGAACACTTTGATCCGCCGGCTGATGTACGGGATCTGGCGAAGTATGCTTCTCCGATTGTTTCCTGCGGTAACCAGACAGGTGAGGGATGGTTCCTGACAGGCGAGATGATGGAGCTGATCCACAGCGACGTTTACAATATCGTCTGCATCCAGCCGTTTGCGTGCCTGCCGAATCATATTGTCGGTAAAGGTGTTATTAAAGCCATTCGCAAGGAGTATCCGAAGGCAAATATCGTGGCAGTTGACTACGATCCAGGCGCTTCGGAGGTGAACCAGCTGAACCGTATTAAGCTGATGCTTTCTACCGCGAACAAGAACCTGAAACAGGAATTTGACGGAGAGAAAAACGCGTAAAAAATTACATAATCCTTTTTCATTTCAAAAGACCCGGTCGGAAAACAGTTTTTCATGTTTTCCGACCGGGGTCTTCTTTGTTAAGGTGTATCTTCTGTTTTTATCGGTAAATCCGCAGGATACGGAGAACTTTTACCAGTTTGGTTCCCATTGGCATGCGGCGCATTTCGGCTTCGGTTGTGCCGGTTACGACTACGAAAGCAATCAGGTATACCACGATTGCGATCAGAATTGCGGCCAGCATACTGATCGACGGGCGTTTTGTGATGGCGAACAGGCCATAATAAACAACCCAGGTTACAACACCCATGATGGCAGCGGCGATCAATGGTTTTACATACGTGTTTTTGAACTCATTGCGGAAGTTCAGGTGCTTGCGGATCGAAAGGTTATTCAATACACACATGCTAAGGGAGAACAGAATTCCCGCAAAGACGACAGCATAAATGTTTGTCTTTGGGAAAACTGCAAGGATCAGCGCCAGAACGATAAGATCCATCCCAAGGGAAATTGCCGCATTGTGCAGGGCTTTCTTCTGCTGTCCGATCGACTGCAGTACACTGTTGGTAATGGTGGACAGTGCAGAAAAGACAACTGATACGGCACCCATCATCAGCAGTTTGCCGGAAAGGCTTGAGCTTGACGGGAACAGAACGCCTGTAATCGGGAATGCCAGAACTCCAAGGCCGACGGCAGCCGGAATGGAGATGAACATGGTCAGGCGGATCGTTTCCAGAATTTTGTCGTTTGCCTCGTCGAGGTCACCGGTTGCGTAGCAGGAAGACACCTCCGGCATCATCGCAGATGCGGATGCGCTTGCCATGGCAAGCGGGACGTTAATCAGCGTAACGTAATAGTTGGAAAACTCGCCGTATGCAGCGTTCAGCGCTTTCTGGTTTTCGCCGTGCCATCCGAGGATGGTAAAGAACAGATAGTTGTCTAGGTAAGCGTTACAGTTATAAATAAAGGTCGTGAAGATGACCGGTGTTACCATCAGAAAGAGTACCTGAAAGATTTCGCGGTAGGATTCTTCGCGGTGGCGTATGTCTTTGGCTGCTTTTCGCAGAATGCTTTTCCGGTTTACCCCGTAAACGAGCAGCATAAAGCAAAGGCCTGCCAGCACACCGGCTCCCGTTCCGAGGGTTCCGCCGGCAGCACCGAATTTCGCACGCTCGGTGTCATTTGTCGCAAACTGCTGGATAAAGAACCAGGCTGCACCGATACTGAAAGCGGCGTTGAATATCTGCTCGATGATCTGTGAAATCGAAGTCGGCATCATCGTGCTGTGGGCCTGGAAATAGCCGCGCAGGACGCCGAGAATCGCCGAGAAGAAGATGGTCGGTGCCAGTACGCGCAGGGCCAGGATGGCATTCTGCTGGTTATACGGCAGAAGGAATTTTCCGCCGAAAAACGCCACCAGTGCAGCGATTCCTCCCACGATTACGGCATAAAGGAGGGCTCCGCGGAAAACGCGGTGTGCATTCCGGTACTCTTTTAATGCCAGGCGTTCGGATACGATTTTCGATACTGCCATCGGAATACTGTAGGACGAGATCAGCAGCAGGATCGTATACAGATTGCTCGCTGTACTGTAATAACCAAGCCCCTCATTTCCAATGGTTTCGCCGAGCGGCGACCGGTATAAAAGGCCGATCACACGCGAGATAATCGTTGCAGCCATTAAAATAGAAGTATTTCTCAGTAACGTATTTTTCTTTTTACTCATTCTTTCGCTCCCCGGATTACATTTTCAATCTGCCAGTCAATCGGCGCAAGACCGTTTTCTTCCAGATATTCGTTCGTTCTGGAAAACGGATGGCTGCCGAAAAATCCGCGGTATGCAGAGAGCGGGCTCGGATGAGCGGACATCAGCACCAGATGTTTTGGATTGTGGATCATCTCTTTTTTGCGCTGCGCGGGACGTCCCCAGAGGATGAAGACCATCGGGCGGTCCTGCCCGGCGAGTACTTTGATTGCCGCGTCCGTGAACTGCTCCCAGCCGATTTCCTTGTGGGAATTTGCCTGATGCGCGCGCACGGTCAGCACCGTGTTCAGCATCAGAACACCCTGGCGTGCCCATTTTTCGAGATAACCGTTGTTCGGGATGTAGCATCCCAGATCATCTTCGAGTTCCTTGTAAATATTGACCAGAGACGGCGGAATGTCTACTTCCGGTTTTACGGAAAAGCAGAGTCCGTGCGCCTGTCCCGGCTCGTGGTACGGATCCTGGCCTAAGATGACCACTTTGACCTGCTCGAGCGGGGTAAAGTGGAACGCATTGAAAATATCATCAGCCGGCGGGTAAATCGTGTGGGTTTGTATTCCGCGCCCACCGTCTGAAACAGTTTTTTATAATAATCTTTGGAGAATTCTCCTTTCAGGGCATTTGCCCAGCTTCCGCTAAGAGGCGGCATATCGTTTTCTTCCTCCTTTTACAGGCGGACCGGCACATTGCGGCCTGCCAGATATTCTTTGACTTCACGAATTTCCAGTTCTTTGTAGTGGAACAGAGATGCGGCAAGTGCGGCATCGGCTTTTCCTTCGGTTAAAGCGTCATAGAAATGCTCCAGCGCTCCTGCGCCGCCGGATGCAATGACCGGGATACCGACGCTTTCTGCGATGGTTCTTGTCAGCTCAATATCGTATCCCGCCTTTGTTCCGTCGCAGTCCATGCTGGTGAGCAGGATTTCTCCGGCGCCAAGGCTTTCTGCTTTTTTTGCCCACGCAACGGCATCGATGCCGACATCGATGCGGCCGCCGTTTTTATAGATATTCCAGCCGCTTCCATCCGCTCTTTTCTTGGCGTCGATCGCAACAACCACGCACTGGCTGCCGAATTTCTGTGCCGCGTCGCGGATGAGCTGCGGATTGTTGATGGCAGAGGAGTTGATCGAGATTTTATCGGCTCCTTCGCGGAGCAGCATCTTGAAATCATCCACGGTACGGATTCCGCCGCCAACGGTGAATGGGATAAAAACGTTTGCTGCTACTTTGCGTACCATATCAACGACGGTTCCTCTCTGATCGGAGGAAGCAGTGATATCAAGAAAAACAACCTCATCGGCTCCTGCCTTGTCGTACGCTTTTGCGATCTCCACCGGGTCACCGGCATCTTTTAAATCGACGAAATTAACGCCTTTTACGACTCTTCCGTTTTTTACATCCAGGCATGGGATAATTCGTTTTGTAAACATCCGTCAGTCCTCCTCTCCAATTTCCGCAAAATTTTTCAGAATGGCAAGCCCAAGATCTGAGCTCTTTTCCGGGTGGAACTGGCAGGCGAACAGATTTTCTTTTTCCACGGATGCATGGATGTGTGTACTGTACTCTGTCGTTGCTTTTACAATTTCCTCCTCTTCTGCTTTCAGATAGTAGGAGTGGACAAAGTAAACATACGATTCCTGCGGGATGCCTTTAAATAAGCGTCCCTCGTTCTGCAGATGGATGGAATTCCAGCCCATGTGCGGAATCTTTAAGCCCTCTTTGTCCGGAATCCGGAGAATTTCTCCTTTTAACAGGCCAAGGCCTGCAACGCCCGGGCTCTCTTCGCTGCGTTCAAACAGGATCTGAAGTCCGAGGCAGATTCCAAGAAACGGAGTCCCTTTTTCTACGATTTCATGAATAACCGGCACCAGATGATAGCGGTTCAGATTTTCCATCGCATCTCCAAAGCTGCCGACACCCGGCAGAACGACGTGATCTGCGCGTTTTAACACGTCTGGATCCCTGGTCAGTACAACCTCTTTTCCAAGGCTTTGAAAGGCTTTTTCCACGCTTTTTATATTTCCGGCATCATAATCAATCAGTGCAATCATAGGTGGGTCCTCCTCGTTTGTTATTTCAGT
>ENA-OQET01001508-OQET01001508.1-human-gut-metagenome-genome-assembly--contig:-NODE-1508-length-10155-cov-3.596629_pt1 | contig 10155 bp, 8 predicted proteins | sample MGYA00242800_ERZ504645 | MGnify/ENA primary metagenome ERZ504645 (study PRJEB26092, sample SAMD00036308) | human gut metagenome | host: Homo sapiens | study: EMG produced TPA metagenomics assembly of... | reverse complement strand
GATAATCCTTCTTGCACATTTCGTAAATGCCAGCATGGTTACTTTCATATCTTCCTGCTGCTTTTGTAAACTCTTTAATTGACAATTTTTTATATTCTTCATTTTTCATGCTTTTTTCTCCAATCACTGTACCTTTTTCGCCTTGCATCCGCATTTCTTCATTTTTTTCATATAAGCATAAAACTGCTTATGCAATTCCCTCATTTCATCTGGTGCCTTCATAGCATGTTGATACATAAATTTATCTCCAAAACTGCTTCCAAATGTAACTGCCAGCATAATCGTCAGAAATGACAATGGTAAAAAGCGAAAAATATTCATTTTCCATGGTGACAGTTTACCCTTTTGTTTTCGCAAAAAGTTAAAATTTCTTTTCAGCCTTTCCGCTGTTTTCCTCATAATTTTCCATTCTTTTTCCACTTTCTCCGGATCGTCTGATTCATAATACGCATCCGCAATCGGTACCACCATAGCAAGATGACAAAGCTGCCATAGATGCATATCCGTTACTTTCTGGTATGGTATATGAGCATGCCTCAATATCTCTGAAAACTGCTTAGTTCTTTCGGATTTATTTCCTGATATTTCTGCAAATGTTGTCGGCTGAATCAACCTTGGAGTAAGTGCTGCATCAAGGATACCATCATCATTTATACTTCCGCCTGCTCCTGGAAAAGCCGGTAATATTCTTCCTTTTCCGACAATGTCTTCCCATTTATTGTAACTGTCCAGTGAATTTATCATTGTAACAATCGTATTACTTTTATTATTTTTCAATTCAGTAAGTGCTTCATACAGCTGGTTTTCCCGGACAGTAAGCAAGACAAAATCATAAATATCATCGTTTGGTAGTTCTCCAAGAATCCTAATCTCTGCCTTTATTACTTCCTGATTTTTCTTATATTGCAATCCATTATTTCTTAAAGCCTCAAGTCTTTTACCTCTGGCATAAATATTTGTATCATAACCGGCTTCTGCAAATAAAGCCGCATACAAGGATCCAATCACACCAGCACCATAAATCAATATTCTCATAAGAATCATTCCTCTCCTCTTACCCCAGTGCCACATCCAAGATCATCATCAAACTAAATCCAAGTGCAAAGAAAAGCGTACCGATATTCGAGTGCTGTCCCTGAGACATTTCCGGAATTAGTTCTTCAACCACGACATATAACATAGCTCCTGCTGCAAAGCTGAGTAAATATGGTAATGCCGGGATTACCAGCTGTGCGACAAGAATCGTCATTACTGCTCCAATCGGTTCAACGACTCCTGAAAGTACACCTCCCAGAAATGCCTTTCTCTTACTTTCACCCTCTGCCCTAAGCGGCATGGATATAATCGCTCCTTCTGGAAAATTCTGGATAGCAATTCCAAGTGATAAAGCAAGTGCACTTGTTGCTGTAATCTGTGCATTTTCAGCAAGAAATCCTGCATACATTACACCAACTGCCATACCTTCAGGGATATTATGTAATGTAACTGCCAACACCATCATCGTAGTACGGCCAAGTTTGCTTTTCGGTCCCTCTGCCTGATCACTTCCAACATGAAGATGTGGAATCAAATGATCAAGTGCGAGTAAAAACAATATACCAATCCAGAACCCAACAACTGCCGGAACAAACGATAAAGTTCCCATATTCTCAGATTGTTTAATTGCCGGAATCAGAAGACTCCAGATTGAAGCAGCAACCATTATACCTGCTGCAAACCCTGCAAGTGCACGTTGCAGTAACTTGCTAAGTGTTTTTCTCATAAAAAACACGCATGCTGCACCTAGCGTTGTTCCAACAAATGGAATCAGTATACCTTCAAAAACATTCATTAGCATTATGTATTCCTTTCTGTATAATCAAAAGTACTTTCACATCGTTTTATTGTTAGTTTTAACTAACTATCATATATAAAAGAAACCGTGCAAAAAGCAAACTGTAATTTCACACGATTTTCCTTATGTTTAAGTATATCACTTCCGAAATCATATAACAATATAATTCTTTTAACAATTTACAAGAGAAAGATCATCCATGTATGCACGATCTGCAAAAATCTCAGATGCTGTGCGAAGTCCCTTGCTCTCAGCGATATCACCAAGAACTGCTCCTGCACAGTAATAAACGATCAGATCTTTGTCATACTCGCAGATTGCCTCACAGATCGCTGTGGAAATATCCTCGTCATACTGGCAGCCATTCCCCATTGCTCCATGAGGAGCGACATGCTGAAGCTTCATTCCGTAGCTCTTGGTAAATGCAGCCAGTGCTCCGATCTGGTATCTGACATAATTCTTAACTTCATCATGAGAGAGAACCATCTTTCTTCGTCCAAAGCCAAGAAGATCCGGATATCCAGGATGGGCTCCAACCATAACGCCACGTTCCTTTGCCATGCGGACTACCTTATCCATTACCATCGGATCACCTGCATGCCAGCCATATGCAACATTTGCTGTTGTGACATATTTGATGATCTCTTCATCGCCGCCAAGCTTATATGCGCCAAAGCTCTCACCCATGTCACTGTTTAAGTCGATACTGTACATGTTGCTACCTTTCTTTCTTTACTTGTTGAAATTATAACATGTTAAATAAAAATAATAAAATAGATTATTTTTTCAGAATATATTAATATTTTCTATATTTCTTTTGCAATAAATTTTACTTTTCTTTGATCCGTTCTTTGAAAAGCTGTTGACAAAGATTTTCATATATGATTAAATAGTCATATGAACATTAATTCATATATTCATATAAAAAAACAAACGAATCAGCAAGGAGAGTTCATATGGAAAAAAAATTAAAGAAAGATTCCATGAAGTCCGCAGATTCCTGCGGCTGCGGTCACGAGCATGCGCATCACAGCCATGATGAGCATGAAGAACATCACGATCATGAGCATCATCACCACCATGAGCACTGCGGCTGTGGTTGTGAGGATCATAAACATGAACATCATGAACACGAGCACCTTCACAACCATGACGAGCACTGCGGCTGTGGCTGCGAGGAGTCACGAGCACGAACATCATGCTCACGAGCACCTTCACAACCATGACGAGCACTGCGGCTGTGGCTGCGAGGATCACGAGCACGAACATCATGAACACGAGCACCATCACAGCCATGGCGAGCACTGCGGCTGTGGCTGCGGGGACCATGAGCACGAACATCATGCTCACGAGCACCTTCACAACCATGACGAGCACTGCGGCTGTGGCTGCGAGGATCACGAGCACGAACATCATGCTCACGAGCACCTTCACAACCATGACGAGCACTGCGGCTGTGGCTGCGAGGATCACGAGCACGAACATCATGAACATGAGCATCATCATCACCATGACGAGCACTGCGGCTGTGGTTGTGAAGATCCTAAACATGAACATCATGAACACGAGCATCATCACCATGACGAGCACTGCAGCTGTGGTTGTGAAGATCCTAAACATGAACATCATGAACACGAGCACCTTCACAACCATGACGAGCACTGTGGTTGTGTTTGCGGAGATCATGACCACCACGATCACTCCCACAATGCTCTCACCGCAAAGCGTGTCTACATTCTGGAGAACCTCGGCTGCGCTCACTGTGCTTCCAAAATGGAGGAACGGATTCAGGCTCTTGAAGGCGTCGAAAGCGCTACCATTACTTTTGCAACAAAACAGCTTCGCTTAGGGGCTGCAGATCCAGACGCTCTGCTTCCGCAGATCCGCAAGATCTGCACATCCATTGAGTCTGAAGTTAAAGTTGTCCGAGAAATCCAGCTCCGGCAGCTTCCACTGACACAACAACTAAGACCTATCTTCTGGAGAATCTAGGCTGCGCTCACTGCGCTTCCAAAAATGGAGGAACAGATTGCAAACCTTGAAGGCATTTCCGAAGCAACCATCACTTTTGCAACAAAACAGCTTCGCTTAACTGCAAAGAATCCGGATCGATACCTGGATCAGATCCGTAAGATCTGTACATCCATTGAATCCGAAGTTCTTGTAAAAAGCAAAAAGGATCCGAAGCCAAAAGGCTCAGTCCCCAAAAACAGTGACTCACACAACCGCTTCCAAGAAGAAATTTTTCTCCAGGGAAAACGTAGATATCATCTGTATTATCATCGGTGCAGTACTCTTCGTTGCCGGAGAGATCATGGAACACAAAGGCTTTGGTACCAGTGCCACTCTTCCTGTATTTGTGATCGCATACCTGGCGCTTGGGGGTGTTATCGTTGTAAAAGCTGCCAAAAACATCTCTCACGGACAGATTTTTGACGAAAACTTTCTCATGAGCATTGCAACACTTGCCGCTTTTGCCATCAATGATTCTGCTGAGGCCGTAGGCGTTATGCTCTTTTACCGCATCGGCGAGCTTTTTGAGGAAAAAGCCGTTGAACGAAGCCGCGGCCAGATCATGGATGCCGTAGACCTTCGTCCGGAAGTTGTAAACCTAGTCACAGGCGATGATATCCAGGTAATTCCCTCTGAAGAGGCTCAGATCGGAGACATTCTTCTGGTCCGTCCCGGAGACCGCATCCCTCTTGATGGTATCGTAATTGAGGGAAACAGCCGTATCGACACTTCTCCGATCACAGGAGAGCCTGTACCGGTTGCTGTAAATGAAGGTGATGAGATCACTTCTGGTTGCGTCAACACCTCCGGCCAGCTTAAGATCCGCGTGGAAAAACCTCTGGAAGAATCCATGGTCACTCGTATTCTGGATTCCGTAGAAAACGCGGCAGCAAGCAAACCGAAGATCGACCGCTTTATCACACGTTTTGCCAGGGTTTATACTCCTTGTGTTGTAGGAATCGCAGTGGCAACTGCCATACTCCCATCCCTTGTTACCGGAAACTGGCATTACTGGATCTACACAGCCATTACTTTCCTGGTAATGAGCTGCCCTTGTGCTCTTGTACTTAGTATCCCGCTGGCCTTCTTCTCCGGGATCGGTGCCGGTTCTAAAAAGGGTATCCTTTTCAAGGGTGGCCTTTCCATCGAAGGATTAAGTAAGCTCGGCGCTGTGATCATGGATAAGACCGGAACTATCACAGAGGGTAACTTCCAGCTTCAGAAGGTTGTTGCCACCGGTAAATACACGGAAAATGAACTCCTTTCCATGTGTGCAGGCTGTGAACAGAACTCCACACATCCTATTGCAAACAGCATCGTTGCTGCCGCAAAGGAACGTGAGATCCAATTTGAAAAACCGATCTCCCTGGAAGAAATTTCCGGTCACGGGATCGTTGCGGAAATGCCGGAGGGAAAAGTTCTCTGCGGAAATCGCAAGCTGATGGATAAATTCGGAGTTACAATCGGAGAATTAAAGGAAGCCGCTTACGGCTCTGAAGTATTTATGGCAGTAAACGGAACCTTCGCAGGATATATGCTGATCTCCGATACCATCAAACCTGACGCAAAGGAAGCCATTGCTTCTCTGAAAAAGCTTGGTCTCCACACCGTTATGCTCACTGGAGACTCCGAAGACAGTGCACAGGCTGTAGGAAAAGATGCCGGGATCGATGAGATCTATGCAAAGCTTCTTCCGGAGGATAAGCTCAATGCCCTAAAAAAGGTCCGCCAGGCACATGGAACGGTTATGTTTGTCGGTGACGGTATCAACGACGCTCCTGTTCTTGCAGGTGCTGATGTAGGTGCTGCCATGGGAAGCGGTGCAGATGCTGCCATTGAAGCCGCAGATGCCGTATTTATGAATTCCAATGTAGATGCGATCCCTCAGTCCATCACCATTGCACGAAGCACAAACCGTATTGCATGGCAGAACGTAATATTTGCCCTGGTGATCAAGATCGCAGTTATGATCCTTGGTCTTGCCGGACATGCCAACATGTGGATGGCCGTATTTGCAGACACTGGCGTTGCCATGATCTGCGTGCTGAATTCCATTCGTATCCTGTATAAAAAATAAGATCCGTTCTGCAGGGCAGATATCCTGCAGTGGATCCATACAACTCCCCAGTGATGCAGAAAAGAATTTGACCGGTGCGTTTTTTTCAGCTACAATAGAAGTTAACAGTTTGGAGGATGCGCAAATGAAGAAAACACATATAGATTACCCGATCAATGATGATACACTGTACCGGCTTGCCGACCTGTTCAAGGTTTTCGGTGATCCTACCAGGATTCGTATCCTGTACGTACTTTCTGTGGAAGAGCTCTGTGTTCAGGATATTGCCGATCGTCTTTCCATGACCCAGAGTGCTATTTCACATCAACTCCGGGTACTGAAGCAGATGTCACTGGTCAAATTTCGAAGAGATGGAAAAACCATTTACTACTCCCTGGCAGACAGCCATGTGGCAACCATCATGAATCAGGGTCTGGAACACGTTACAGAAGAATAACTCATAAAACACAATGCAAAAGCCATCTGCTTCCTAATGGAAGAACAGATTGGCATTTTTTCTCTGCCTTACTCGTGCATCATTTGTATTTATCCCTCGCCCTGTGGTGAAGCACCATCGCTCCGTATGCAGGCATCTTCACCTGAAGAATCCCTGCATCTGCAATATATTCTTCCGGCATTTCCGTATAACCCTCTCCGGAAGAAAGCATCAGGCGCTGAAAAGCCGTTGCTTCTTTCCGGCTTACACCGGTTTTCCAGGCTGTTACCCTTATGTCTCTCTCTTGATCCTGATTATTAAGGATCACTATGATCTGTTCAGAATCAGAAAAACGACCATAGCTCAAGCCCTGATGATCGTTCCACAGAAATTCCAGGGAACCCTTTGCAAGAATCGGATATGCCTTGTGTATGCAGATCATGCGTTTATGAAAGTCCAGCATCTCCTGGTCTTCTTTTCCCCAGGGATAAGTTCTGCGGTTATCCGGATCTGTAAAGCCGCAGACGCCGGCCTCATCCCCGTAATATACCGTAGGCGCACCAGGCCACGTCATCTGGATCACAACCGCCTCTCTCATGATAGCAGGATTGATACCTGCAGATGCTGCCTCTGCGCCTGCGTAGGAAAGCCTTCCTACTCTGTGATTGGTCCTTGTCAGAAATCTGGAATGGTCATGGTTTGAAAGCTCATTCATGGCTCCATAAAGCGCTCCCATATGCAAAGACTGCATATGATGCTTCATCGCCCCGATAAAGGCCTCACTGTTGCCATAAAGGTCCTCCCGGTACTCATCACTGTGCTTCTCCATTCCGGTCAGGAACCAGGTTACAGGCTCCATAAAAGCATCATAGTTCATAACTGTATCCCACTCATCACCGCGAAGCCAGCTTTCCGGATTTCCGTAGTGTTCTGCAAGGATCACTGCATCAGGATTGGCTTCTTTTACTGTCCTCCGGAACTCTTTCCAGAAGTGATGGTTAAAATCATTGCTGTGGCCCAGATCTGCAGCTACATCCAGTCTCCAGCCGTCTACGTTATACGGCGGCGAAACCCATTTTCTGCCCACATCAAGAATCGTCCGGCAAAGCTCCTCAGATTCTTCGTAGTTCAGCTTTGGCAGGGTATCATGGGTCCACCAGCCGTCATAGGTTGGATTATAGGGCCAGCGGTTCTGATCCTGGAAGCAGAAGAAAGAACGATAAGGGCTGTCCGCCGAAACATAAGCCCCCTTCTCGTAGCCTTCCTGATTTTCGTAGATCCGTTCCCTGTCCATCCATTTATTAAAGGATCCGCAATGGTTAAATACCCCATCCAGGATCACTTTCATCCCTCTTCTGTGAATTTCCTCCACAAGCTCCTGAAAAAGCTTATTACTGGCCTCCAAATTCCGTTTATCGGTCACACGGCGGATATACTTAAGGGCATGACTGTTATCACTGTCTCCGGGACTTAACAGACCATCACAGTCCGCTACGATCCTTCCGATATGCGGATCGATATGATCGTAATCCTGACAGTCATACTTATGGTTGCTGGGAGAGACAAAGACCGGATTCAGATAGATCACATCTACTCCAAGCTCCTGAAGATAATCCAGCTTATCCATAACTCCCTGAAGATCGCCGCCATAAAATTCCCGGACACCCATCACAGCCGGAACCTTTTCCCAGTTATCCACTTTTACGGAAGTGTCCCCGATATAGAAATATTCCCCTGTTTCCACATCATTGGAAGGATCTCCGTTACAGAAACGATCCACATAAATCTGATACATCACAGCACCCTTCAGCCACTCAGGCACATGATATCCGGGATAGATCTCAAATTCTGTCCTTTCCTCATGTCTGGTGCTTACACCATTTGTATCATAATAACAGGTAACAAGTCCTGAATGGATCTCAAAGTAATATCGTACAAGATTTTTTCCCATTACGATCTGTGCAGTATAATAATCAAAGCTTCCGGAAGTTTTTTCCCACTTCATTTCCAGATATTCTCCGTCATACACAAGACAGACGTTGTCCACATTATTTCTCTGGGTACGAAAACGGATCGTAACTGTATCACCTTCCCGTGGCTCCACAGGTGTACGGTAATATTCCGTCCCGTCACTAAACATTGCGTCTTTATTTAATACCGGACTCATATTGAGTATATACCGCATCTTCTTTGCAGTCTCCATGCTTTCATATAACATTCTATCTTCCTCATTCCGTTTTTAGTACCATGTTTTTAAATATATTATCTTAATTTTTTCCATCCCGCAAGCATATATATCTGTTTTCTCCGTAATCCGTCTTTATTTTTGGGCAGTAAAAAGGCAGCTGGTTAAGCTGCCTTTTTTGGAGAAGGTATTTCTTCTTATGGGGTGTAGCAAAAACTATATAATGTATTGGGGGGTTTTTACGGTATTTATAGTACCATGTGTCCACCAAAAAGTGTGCACAAAGTTCACAAAATTCAATATTTTTTTTGTGCATTTTATTCGTTTGTTTTTGCAACCTCTTCTTTTCTGTTGTAAAAAGTGCTTCAAACTCTTCACGATGTATCTTTTCCTTCTCGAGAAGAAGGGCCGCACAGCTGTGAAGAACGCCGATATTCTCACGGATGATGCTCTCTGCATTCTCATGGCACTCACGGATGATACGGGAAATCTCCCCATCGATCTCTCTTGCCACTTCCTCACTGTAGCCTCTGGTATGTGCCAGATCACGGCCGATAAATACCTCATCGTCATCGTTGCCGTAAGCGATCAGACCGATTTTTTCAGACATACCGTATTTCATTACCATAGAGCGTGCAGTCTCTGTGGCACGTTTGATATCATTGGAAGCACCGGTGGTGATATCTCCGAAGATGATCTCCTCAGCCACACGTCCGCCAAGAAGCGTGGTGATATCCTCCAGCATTTTGTTCTTTGTATTAAACATCTCATCATTATCCGGCAGCGGCATGGTGTAGCCGGCAGCTCCCATTCCCGTAGGGATAATGGAAATGGTGTATACCGGATCCATATGAGGAAGTACATGGAACAGGATCGCATGGCCTGCTTCATGATAAGCTGTGATCTTTTTCTCTTTATCAGAGATGACCTTGCTCTTCTTTTCTGCACCGATCCCGACCTTGATGAATGCTTTCTTGATATCCTTCTGCATGATATAAGGACGGCCCTCTTTTGCAGCATCAATAGCCGCTTCGTTAAGAAGGTTCTCCAGATCTGCACCTGTAAATCCTGCGGTTGTCTGGGCGATCTGGCGAAGATCCACATCATCTCCCAGCGGTTTGTCCTTGGCATGGACCATAAGGATCTCCTCTCTGCCCTTGACATCCGGGCGTCCCACACCGACTTTACGGTCAAATCGTCCCGGACGGAGGATCGCAGGATCCAGAATATCCACACGGTTGGTCGCTGCCATTACGATGATTCCTTCATTTACTCCAAAACCATCCATCTCTACAAGAAGCTGGTTCAACGTCTGCTCTCTCTCATCGTGGCCGCCGCCCATACCGGTTCCTCTCTGACGGGCTACCGCATCAATCTCATCAATAAAGATGATGCACGGTGCATGACGCTTGCCCTCTTCAAAAAGATCTCGTACACGGGAAGCACCGACACCAACAAACATCTCCACGAAATCGGATCCGGAAATGGAGAAAAACGGAACTCCGGCCTCTCCTGCAACTGCCTTCGCGAGAAGAGTTTTACCTGTTCCTGGAGGGCCCACAAGGATCACGCCTTTCGGGATCCTGGCACCTACCTTGGTATACTTCTGTGGGGATTTCAGGAAATCCACC
>ENA-OQET01001504-OQET01001504.1-human-gut-metagenome-genome-assembly--contig:-NODE-1504-length-10181-cov-2.943505_pt1 | contig 10181 bp, 8 predicted proteins | sample MGYA00242800_ERZ504645 | MGnify/ENA primary metagenome ERZ504645 (study PRJEB26092, sample SAMD00036308) | human gut metagenome | host: Homo sapiens | study: EMG produced TPA metagenomics assembly of... | reverse complement strand
GCGCATGAAATTCAAACCAACCTCGTTGAACAATTAGGTTTAACGATTCATTCACTTCGTATTGTTCATCGTTATGATGTACAAGGGATTAGTGAAGAAATCTTACAACAAGGAATTAATACAATTCTTGCTGAACCAATGGTGGATCATGTTTATGATGAAACATTTCCAATGAGTGAAAAAGAATCTGTTTTCGCAATTGAATTTTTACCAGGTCAATATGATCAACGTGCTGATTCATGCGAACAATGTTTCCAAATTCTAACAGGATCATCTTCAACAAAAGTAAGATGTGCCAAACTTATTGTAGTAGACATTGATAAAAACTGAAGATGTTTTAAATCAAATCAAACATTATTTAATTAACCCAGTTGATCAAAGAATTGCTTCTTTAGAAAAACCAGAACATTTAAATGATGAAACACCTGATATTAACCTGTGCCAACTTTAACTGGATTTAATGATTTAGATGAAGCAGGATTAAATCAATTCTTAAAAGATAATGGAATGGCTATGAATCTTGATGATTTAAAAGTAACTCAAGGTTACTTTAAAAATGAAGAACATAGAGATCCTACTGAAACAGAAATCAAAGTGTTAGATACATATTGGTCTGATCATTGTCGTCATACAACATTTGCGACAGTTATTACAGATATCGATATTCAAAATGGTGCTTTTAAAGAAATCTTAGAAAAAGATATTGAAAGCTATAAAACAAGCAGACATGCCGTTTATGGAGTAAATACAACAAGACCTCTTACTTTAATGGATCTTGCAACTATTTCAATGAAAGAACTTCGTAAAAAAGGATATCTTGATGATATGGAAGTTTCTGAAGAAATTAATGCATGTTCTATTGAAATTACTGTTCATACAAATCAAGGAGATGAACAATGGTTATTAATGTTCAAAAATGAAACACATAACCACCCTACAGAAATTGAACCATTTGGGGGAGCTGCAACATGTTTGGGTGGAGCTATTCGTGACCCACTTTCAGGACGTGCTTATGTTTACCAATCAATGCGTATTACTGGAGCAGGTGATCCAAGAAAAACATTGGCAGAAACAACGCCAGGTAAATTACCACAAAGAAAAATTTGTCAAGAAGCTGCTCATGGTTTTTCAAGTTATGGTAATCAAATCGGGTTAACAACAGGTTATGTTCATGAAATTTACGATGAAGGTTATATCGCTAAACGTATGGAAGTAGGAGCTGTTGTGGCTGCTGCACCAAAAGAACAAGTAAAACGTTTAGAACCACAAAATGGACAAATCGTCTTATTAATTGGGGGACGCACAGGACGTGATGGGATTGGTGGTGCTACCGGTTCTTCAAAATCACATGACGTAAAATCTATTGAAACAGCAGGTGCTGAAGTTCAAAAAGGAAATCCTGTAGAAGAAAGAAAATTCAAAGATTATTTAGAAATAAAGCAGTCTCAGAAAAAGTTGTTAGATGTAATGACTTTGGAGCTGGTGGGGTTTGTGTTGCCGTTGGTGAACTTGCTCCAGGGCTTGATATTGATTTAGATGCTGTTTTGGAAAAAATATGATGGTTTAACAGGTACAGAACTTGCTATTAGTGAATCACAAGAACGTATGGCTATTGTTGTCAATGACTATGATGTTGATTTCATTAAAGAAGAATGTGCAAAAGAAAACTTAGAAGTTGTTCAAGTGGCAACTGTTACAGATACAAATCGTTTAGTAATGAAGCACATGGGTAAAGATATTGTTAATATTTCTCGTGATTTCTTAGATGCTGCAGGGGCAAAACGTTATCAAAATATTGAAGTTGAGTTACCAAACTTTGAAAGTACACCTTTTGATGAAGAAGAAAGAAATGATTTTGTTGGTACAACAAAAGAAGTATTATCAAGATTATCTGTTGCTTCACAAAAAGGTCTTGTTGAAAGATTTGACTCATCTATTGGAAATGGTACAGTTTTATCTCCTTATGGTGGACGTACATATCACACAGAAACAGAAGGTATGGCTGCTTTAATTCCTGTTTTAGGAAAAGAAACAACAACTGCTTCTTTAATGGCTTATGGGTATAATCCTAAGATTTCTAAATGGTCACCATATCATGGAGCGATGTATGCCGTTGTTGAAAGTGTTGCTAAGATCGTTGCCATGGGTGGAAACTATCATACAATTCGTTTTTCATTCCAAGAATATTTTGAAAAATTATTAGATGATCCAAAACGTTGGGGTAAACCATTAGCTGCTTTACTTGGAGCTAATCGTGTTCAACAAGAATTAAAACTTCCATCAATTGGTGGTAAAGATTCAATGTCAGGAACATTTGAAAATATTTCGGTTCCACCAACACTTGTTTCTTTTGCCATTACAGCAAGTGATGTTCATGATGTTATGACACCAGAAGCAAAAGAAGCGGGACATATTTTAGCAGAAGTTCAAATTAAAAAAGATCAATTTAAAGTCTTTGATTTTGATCATTTACAAAAACAATATAATGCTATTCAAGATTTAATGAAACAAAAGAAAATTTATTCTGCATATACAGTTAAAGATGGTGGTGTGATTGAAGCTGTTTGTAAAATGTCCTTTGGTAATGGTTTAGGAGCTGCTTTCAATACAGATTATTCACTTGCTTCTTATGTTGAAAAGAATTATGGAAATATTATTGTTGAAGTGAAATCAGAAAAAGATCTAGTAGGTTTAGATTATAGAGTAGTGGCTACTTTAAATGATAGTGAAAAATTCTCTTATGGAATGGATACAATTTCTATTCAAGAAGCTTATGCAATCAATAAAGTACCATTAGAAAGTGTTTATCCAACAAGAGAAAAAGCACCTACACAAGATATTAAAGTTGCGGAATGTAAAACAAGATCAACTTTAAAAGCAAAACAATATATTGAAACACCATTAGTTGTTATTCCAGTGTTCCCAGGAACAAATTGCGAATATGATTCAAAACGTGCTTTTGAAAAAGCAGGGGCTAAGGTTGAACTTGTCTTAATTAGAAATAAAACAGAAGAAATGTTAAAAACATCGATTGATGAATTGGAAAATGCCATCAAACGTGCTAATATTGTGATGCTACCAGGAGGATTCTCTGCTGGTGATGAACCTGAAGGTTCAGGTAAATTTATTGCAACAGTTTTAAGAAATCCAAGATTAAAAGCAGCAATTAGTGATTTATTAGATAATAGAGATGGTTTAATGATTGGTATTTGTAATGGATTCCAAGCACTTATTAAATTAGGATTACTTCCATATGGTGAAATTAGAGATATGTCTGAAAATGACGCTACTCTTACATTCAATACGATTGGTCGTCACTTATCTCAATTTGTAGATACACGTATTGGTTCTGTTAAATCACCATGGCTTGCTAATGTTAATGTGGGAGATGTTCATGTTATTCCTATTTCTCATGGAGAAGGACGTTTTGTTGCTCCTAAAGAAGTTATTGATGAATTATTCGCTAATGGACAAGTATTCTCTCAATATGTTGATCCTAATCGTAAAGTTACAATGCAAACACCATACAATCCAAATGGTTCAATGTATGCTATTGAAGGTATTGTTTCTCGTGATGGTCGTGTTCTTGGTAAGATGGGACATAGTGAACGTCAAGGCGAAAACCGTTTTAAAAATGTTTATGGTGAAATGGATCAAAAATTATTTGAAGCTGGTGTAAATTATTTTAGAGGTGGTAAATAGAATGGATAAACAACAATTTGAATGTTTTACATTAAGTCCTTTAGATGGACGTTATGCAGGTATTAAAGATGCTTTAGGTGAATATTTTTCTGAATATGCTTTAGTGAAATATCGTGTTTTTGTTGAAATTCAATGGTTAAAATTCTTAATTGAAAATGTAGAAAGTGATGTTCTTTCTACATTTGACAAAGATAACTTAGGACAAATCGAAGCTATTTCAAAAGATTTCAATTATGATTCTTTTAAAGCAATCAAAGATATTGAAGCTGTTACAAGGCATGATGTTAAAGCAGTAGAATATTTCATTGGAAATCAATTAAAAGATATGGGTTATGATTATTTAATCAGTTTTGTTCATATTGGATGTACTTCAGAAGATATTAATAATACATCTTATGCTTGTATGATCAAACATGGTTTAAATGATGTTTGGTTAAAGAAAGCAAAAGAATTTACTGCTGTTATTAATAAATGGGCAGTTGAACATAAAAATGATGCGATGTTAGCTCATACTCATGGTCAACCTGCTACACCAACAACAATTGGTAAGGAATTTAAAGTTTATGCTTATCGTTTTACTTCAAGCATTGAAAATATTGAAAATATTAAAATTAAAGCTAAATTTAATGGAGCAACAGGTAACTATAGTGCTATTTTAACAGCATTCCCTCAATTAGATTGGCAAATTCTTAATAAAAAATTTGTAGAAGAATATTTAGGGTTAACTTACAATCCTTTAACAACACAAATTGAAAGCCATGATTATACATGTCATATTTTAGATGGTATTCGTCATTTCAATAATGTGTTAGTGGATTTTGATGTTGATATGTGGTTATACATTTCAATGGAATACTTCAAACAAATTCCTGTAAAAGGAGAAGTAGGAAGTAGTACAATGCCTCATAAAGTCAATCCAATTCGTTTTGAAAACTCAGAAGCAAATGTTGATATGTCTAATAATATTTGTGTTGGTTTATCAAATAAATTACCTAAATCACGTATGCAAAGAGATTTATCAGATAGTTCAAGTCAAAGAAATATTGGTTTAGCTTTTGGATATTCTTTACAAGCAATTAGTGAAACAACAAATGGTTTAGCTAAATGTGTTGTTAATAAAGATAAACTTGCGGCTGACTTAAATGAAAAATGGGAAGTTCTTGCTGAACCAATTCAAACAATGCTTAGAAAATATGGTATTTCTGATGCCTATGATCAATTAAAAGAACTTACAAGAGGTAAAAATATTTCACAAGAAGCAATTATGGAATTTGCGAAAGGATTAGATGTTTTATCAGATGAAGATCGTCAAACTTTACTAGATATGACACCTGCAAGCTATATTGGATATGCTTCTAACTTATGTGATATTGATTTATAATGATTGATCGTCAAGCAATTTATATTTTATATAATGATCAAGTTGGTAAAAAGCTGGTAGAACATTTCTATCAGCTTCTTGTTGTTTATAGTCAAAATGAAAAAATAAAACCTGTTGAAAGTTATCTTTTAAAATTGAATGATATTGCTAGAAAGAAGAAAACACGTCTTGTTTATTATGATAACCATAGTTTAAAAGAAGATCTGTCACAATTTATTGTAGAAGAGTATCGTCTTTCAAAAATGGAACAAAAATGAGACAAATTTGAGACATAAATGATTAAAAAACGTGGTATACTATAGATGCTAGAAATAGGAATTGATTTTTTAGTCATTATTTTATATAATCTTTGTAATCCATTGAGCAAGATTAAATAGTGGAAATAGTTAGAGAGAAGATGGCTGGTGAAAATCTTTGTATGGAAGCTATGGGACACTTGTGAGGAATTACTTGAAAAGAGTAATCGTTAATCGCGTTAAGATGAAAGTGCGTATGAAAATACGAATTAAGGTGGTACCGCGTTGAAACGTCCTTAGAGGGGCGTTTTTATATTTTTAAGGAGGAAAAATAATGGGATATAGTGCACCAAGAGGTACGGTAGATATTTTACCTGGACAAAGTGAAAAATGGATTAAATTAGAACAATTGTTAAGAACAATTGCTGCTAATTATAATGTTAAAGAAATGAGAACACCAATTTTTGAACATGCTGAATTATTTAACAGAGCTGTGGGGGATACAAGTGATGTCGTTTCTAAAGAAATGTATACTTTCCAAGATAAAAAAGGAAGATATATTTCCCTTAGACCAGAAGGAACTTCTGGTATTGCAAGAGCTTATGTAGAAAATAAAATGTATGGTTTACCAGAAAAACTACAAAAAGTTTATTATATGGGACCAATGTTTAGATATGAAAGACCTCAAAATGGTCGACAAAGACAATTCCACCAATTTGGGGTAGAAATGTTAGGTGTTGAATCACCTTATGTAGATGTTGAATGTATGCTTATGGCAGTGACTGTTGTTGAAGCATTAGGACTTCAAAATGTCACACTTCATATCAACTCTTTAGGTGATAATGAATCAAGAGATGCTTATCGTGAAGCTTTAAAAGATCATTTTAGGGATCATTTAGATGAATTATGTGGAGATTGTAAAGCACGTTTTGAAAAGAATCCTTTACGTATTTTAGATTGCAAAGTGGATGCGAAACATCCAGCTATGAAAACAGCACCGAAAACAATTGATTATTTAAGCGAAAGTGCTAAAAATCATTTTGATAAAGTATGTACTTTATTAGATGATTTAGAAATTGATTATGTCATCGATACAAACTTAGTAAGAGGATTAGATTATTATTCTCATACTGTTTTTGAAATTATTTCTGATGATCCAAAATTAGGTGCGGGAGCTACTGTTGGTGGTGGCGGACGCTACAATGGTTTAATTGAAGAAATTGGTGGACCAGCAACACCAGGTGTTGGTTTTGCCTTTGGTATGGAAAGACTTCTTCTTGCTTTAGATGATGAAGAAGATGAAGACGAAGATGGTTTAGATTGTTATATTATGCCTTTAGGCGAAGAAGCAAAAGATCTTGCTATGCAAATTATTGCGATGTTAAGAGCAAATGGCTTTACATGTGAAATGGATCATGTATCTCGTGGTTTAAAAGGACAATTTAAATCAGCAGATCGTTTTAATGCACATTTCTCTATTATTTTAGGGGAAGAAGAAGTAAAAAATGAAGTGGTTAATATTAAATGTAATCATGATAAAGAACAAGAAGTTGTGCCATTAGAAAATATTTTGGCACATATTGAAAATCATTTAAGTGGGGGACATGAACATGAATAGAACACATAATAACGGTGAACTTCGTTTAGAAAATGTTGGACAAACAGTTGAACTAAAAGGATGGGTTGCTAAAAAGAGAAATTTAGGAGCTCTTGTATTTATTGATTTAAGAGACCGTTATGGAATTACACAAATTATTATCAATGAAGAAATGGAAAACATTTCAAAAGATATTAAAAATGAATATATTTTATATGTTAAAGGAACTGTTGTAGAACGTTCTAGCAAAAATCCAAATATGCCTACAGGGGATATTGAAGTCGATGCATCAGAAATCAAAATCATCAATACAGCCAATACGACACCAATTATTGTTGCAGATGATACAGATGCTTTAGAAGAAACAAGAATGCAATATCGTTATCTTGATTTAAGAAGACCTGTTATGCAAAATAAAATTCTAACAAGACATAAAATTACAAGAAGTATTAGAGAATACTTAGATAGTCATGATTTTGTGGATATTGAAACACCTTATTTAAACAGATCAACTCCTGAAGGAGCAAGAGATTTCTTAGTACCTTCACGTGTACATCATGGTGATTTCTATGCCTTACCACAATCGCCTCAATTATTTAAACAATTATTAATGGTTGCTGGTTTTGAAAAATATTACCAAATTGCTCGTTGTTTCAGAGATGAAGATTTAAGAGCGGATCGTCAACCAGAATTTACTCAAGTCGATGTTGAAATGTCATTTATGACAACAGATGAAATCATCGAAGTTGGTGAAAATATGGTAGCTAAAGTCATTAAAGATGTAAAAGGTGTTGATGTTAAGTTACCACTTCCACGTATGACTTGGCATGAAGCGATGGAAACTTATGGTATTGATAAACCAGATATCCGTTTTGATATGAAACTTGTTAATTTAAATGAAGTTGTTAAAGATGTTGATTTTATGGTATTTAAATCAGCTTTAGAAAATAATGGATATGTTAAAGGTATCAATGTTAAAAATCATGCAAGTGATTATTCAAGAAAGAAAATTGATCAATTAACTGAACTTGCAAAAACTTATAAAGCAAAAGGTCTTGCTTGGTTAAAAGTAAATAATGGTGTAGGTGAAGGACCAATTGCTAAATTCTTTAGCGAAGAACAAATGCAAAGATTAATTGAAGCAATGAATGGTGAAGATAACGACTTATTATTATTTGTATCGGATACAAAATATATGGTTGTTTGTGATGCTTTAGCTGCTTTACGTAATCATTTAGGAAAAGAATTGAATTTATATGATTCAAAAGAATTAGGATTATTATGGGTTGTTGATTTTCCAATGTTTGAATATGATGATGAAACTCAAAGATATTATGCAATGCATCACCCATTTACAAGACCTAAAGAATCAGATTTAGATAAAATAGATACAGATCCAGCAAATTGTCTTGCTGATGCCTATGATATTGTCTTAAATGGTTTTGAGCTTGGTGGAGGTTCTCAACGTATTTACGAACAAGACTTACAACAAAGAGCTTTCAAAGCTTTAAGTTTAACAGATGAACAAGTAAGAAATAAATTTGGTTGGTTTGTTGATGCATTAAAATATGGGACACCACCACATGGAGGATTTGCTTTAGGATTAGATCGTCTTGCCATGTTACTTACTGAAAGTGATTCTATTAGAGACGTTATTGCTTTCCCTAAAAATGCCAGTGCAACATGTCCAATGTCTAAAGCACCAAACAGTGTAGAAGAAGATCAATTAAAAGAATTAGGTATTGGAGTTTTAAAAGATGAATAACGATCGTATACAAGAAATACTTGATTTAATGGAAGAAGCAAGATTGGATTACTTTTTAATAAGTGATCCTCAATCAATTGCTTATTGTACAGGATACTATAATGATCCGCATGAAAGAATGTTTGTTTTTATGATTTCAAAACATGGGAATCATACCTTGTTCATGAATGATTTATTCTATTTAGAGCATGATTTAGATGTTAACATTGTTTGGCATAAAGATGGACAAGATGCTATTCAAACAATTGTTGATGAAATGCATTTTCCAGGAAGAATTGGAATTGATAAAAATTGGGCCTCACATTTCTTGTTAGATCTTATGAAAAAAACTCCCAGATGCAAAATATATCAATGCTTCACCATGTGTTGATCTCGTTCGCATGAAAAAAGATTTACAAGAACAAGTTTTAATGATTGAATCAAGTAAAATCAATGATGCTGTTATGGAAGAAATCATTCCATTCATTCAAGAAGGTGTGACAGAAAAACAACTTGCTAAAAAATTAGATGAATTATTTTTCAATCATCATTCTACTTGTTATGGTGCGATTGTTGCATTTGGTAAAAACGCTGCTGATCCACATCATGAAAATGATGATACACCACTTAGAAAAGGTGATTGTGTACTGATTGACATGGGATGTGTTTATAAAGGGTATTGTTCTGATATGACACGTACATTCTTTTATGAAGGTATTTTGGAAGAAGAAATTAAAGTTTATGAAATTGTAAAAAAAGCAAATGAAGCTGCAGAAGCAATGATCAAACCAGGAGTTAAATTATCAGATATTGATAAGTGTGCAAGAAAAGTCATCAGTGATGAAGGCTATGGAAAATATTTTACACATCGTTTAGGACATTTTATTGGTCGAGATGTTCATGAATATGGAGATGTCTCTTCGGTAAATGAAATGGAAGTTGAGGAAGGAATGATTTTTTCAATTGAACCAGGTATTTATTTAGAAGGAAATTTCGGAGTACGTGTAGAAGATCTAGTTATGGTGACAAAAGATAGATGTCAGGTTTTAAATTCATTTACAAAAGATATTTATATTATTTAAAAACGAGCTTGTGCTCGTTTTTTTGTATAAAAAAGAAAAAAATGAGTAAACTTTTAAAGTGAAAAAATATTTTTAAAACCTCTTTAAATAGACAAATTTTGTCAACAAGAAATTATATAATAATATCAAAAGAAAGGATGAATTATATGGAAGTAAAAAGAGGAGATTTGTTTTATGCTGATTTGAGTGTAGGTGTAGGAAGTGAACAATCTGGAATTCGACCTGTTGTTGTTATTCAAAATGATAGTGGGAATCGATTTAGTACAACTATTATTATTTCACCTTTGACATCATCTAAAAAGAAAAATATTCCTACCCATACATTTATTAAATCAAGAGATGATTTAAAAGAAAATTCAATTGCTTTGCTTGAACAAATGAGGACCATTGATAAATCACGGTTGATTAGAAAAATAGGGGAATTAACGCCATTAGAAAT
>ENA-OQET01001502-OQET01001502.1-human-gut-metagenome-genome-assembly--contig:-NODE-1502-length-10197-cov-2.762363_pt1 | contig 10197 bp, 15 predicted proteins | sample MGYA00242800_ERZ504645 | MGnify/ENA primary metagenome ERZ504645 (study PRJEB26092, sample SAMD00036308) | human gut metagenome | host: Homo sapiens | study: EMG produced TPA metagenomics assembly of... | reverse complement strand
TTATTGATGTTCATACAATTGATGAATATATCTATCCAACAAGTCAAATAGAAAATAATGATCGAGAACTTTATTTAAAAAATAGTCAATTTAATTATCAAAACAAAGCACCTTTTGATAAAACAGTAGCAGTTACTTCTATTATTGATGATGGAAATCGTTTTTTTCGAAAGAGATGATGAAGAAAATGAATCATCAATGAAAGCAACTGATCGAGGAACTCTTGTTCATTTATTTTTAGAATTGTATCCTTTAGATAAAGAATTAAATTTTGAAGAATGTTTTCAAAATATTATACAAAGATCTTTATTTAATGAAGAAGCGCGAACTCTTTTAAATCAATATAAGGTTCATTTAGAAAGCTTTATTGAAAGTGATATTTATCAATTGATGTTAAAAAGTTCATATTGTTATAAGAAAAAGAATTTTCATTTTTAAATGAAAATAAACAAATTATTCATGGTATTTTTGACGTTTTATGTATTAACGAAGATAAAATAACAATCATTGATTATAAGACAGATACATTAGCTAAAAATAGTTCTGATGAACTCTTAAAAAAGAACTTCATCAAGGTACAAATGTATTATTATAAAAAGATTATGAAGCAAATGTTTCCAAATAAAGAAGTGGAAGCTATTGTTTATTATTTACACATTCATCGTTATGTTACACTTTAGGAGGTTTCTATGAAAATATTAATTGCAAGTGATTCATATAAAGGAAGTTTATCTTCTTTAGAAATATCTAAAAGTATTCGAAAAAGGATTTAAAGAGTTTTTGAAGATGTTTCTTTTAAAACGCTATCAATGGCTGATGGAGGAGAAGGAACAACACAAGCTATTGTTGAATCCTTAAATGGTCAATATATAACAATTGACTGTCATAATGCCTTGCAAGAGCTTATTCAAGCAAGCTATGGTATCACTAGTCAAGGAGCTATTATTGAAATGGCAAGTGCTTCTGGACTGCCTCTTGTTAAAGAAAAGAAAATTAGAGAAGCAAATACAAAAGGAACTGGTGAACTTATTAAAGATGCACTAGATCGTCATTGTCAAAAAAATCTATCTTGGAATTGGTGGTTCAGCTACCAATGATGGTGGGATTGGAATGGCTCATCATTTAGGAATTCGTTTTTTTAGATAAAAATCACCAAGTTTTAGAACCTATTCCTGAAAACTTACCTTTCATTGAAGATATTGATACTCATCAACTTGATTCTCGAATAAAAGATACACAAATCATCGTCATGTGTGATGTAACAAATCCACTTTGTGGTAAAACAGGTGCCAGTACTATCTATGGCCCTCAAAAAGGAGCTAATGAAAAGGATATTCAATTTTTAGATCAAGGATTAAAACATCTTGTAGAAATATGTATTAAAAAAGGCTATCAAGATTATAGTGAAGAAACTGGTTCTGGAGCTGCTGGTGGTTTGGGATTTGGTTTAATGACGTTTTTAAATGCTAAACTACAAAGTGGAATTGAAACTGTTTTAGATGTTGTTCATTTTGATGAATACGTCAAAGATTGTGATCTTGTTATTAGCGGTGAAGGACGTATTGATCATCAATCAATGTATGGAAAAGTACCTACTGGAGTGAGTCAAAGAGCAAAAAAATATGGTGTTGACACAGTTTGTATTGTTGGCTCTATTGGAGAAAATATTGGTGATATTTATAATTGTATTACAACGATTGAAAGTTGTATTGATCATTGCTGCTCTTTAGAAAATGCTTTAGAAAACGCCAGTGAAAATGTTTATAAAGCTGCTTTTAGGCTTGCAAGAAGTATCCAATTAGGACAAAAGATGCGTCACTAAACGCATCTTTTTTGTTTCATAAAATTCCAAAAAGCAACTCCAATGATAATTATATAACCGATTACACTATAAACATCAGGTACTTGATTTAATAAGAAAAAGCCAAGTACAGCTGCAAAAAATAACTTGCGTGTAATCATATATCGATATTTCTTTAGCAGGTGCATATGTATAAGCATTCGTAATTGAAAATTGTCCTCCTGCTGCCATTAATCCTGCCATGAGTAAACAACCAATTTGTTGAAGTGTCATAGGTTGAAAATGAAAAATTAAATAAGGTACAACAGATAAACATGAAAATAATGAGAAAAAGAAAACAATTTTTGCTCCAGCAACACCTTGTTGTCCTAATTTTCTAACACATGTATAAGCAATCCCTGCTCCCATCGCTCCTAAAACTCCAATAAACGAATTGATATTACTTACAAAATGAATAGAAGGTTTAATTACAAATAAACTTCCTATAAAAGCAATCACAACTGTTACTTTTTGAATCGTATTTGCTTTTTCTTTTAAAAATAATGAAGAAAAGATAATAACGAAAAATGGTGATAACTTATTAAGCATAGATGCATCACTTACTAATAAATGATCTACTGCATAAAAATTACATAAGATACCTAACGTTCCAAAAGTAGAACGTAAAAGCAACATCGGTATATCCTTCTTTTGATAGGTAAAACCTTCTTTACTTTTAATTAGAATAATAAATGCAAAAAGTGCTGCAATTAAATTACGAAAAAAACTTTTTGAATAGATGATAAATCACCTGATAACTTAACAAAAACATTCATACTTGCAAAAAAGAACGCTGCCATTATAATAAATAACATTCCATTTTTTTGTATCGTTCATAAAATACCCCCTTAAAACAAAAGAATAAGGACACTGTCCTTATTCAGTAATTTTAACAACTTGATGTGCTTGAAGACCACGATCTCCTTCAACTAATTCAAACTCAACCTTTTGTCCAGGATCAATTGTTTTAAATCCTTCTTGAACAAGTTGTGAATAGTGGAAGAAAATATCTCTTTCTTCACCTTCCATGTTGATAAATCCAAAACCTTTATCTTTGTTAAAATTCTTTACAATACCAATAGCCATGAACACTTCTTCTCCTTCTTTTTTATCTACTTAATATTCTACATCATATTGCTTATCTAGACAACTACATTATTCTAAAATTAAAACATTTTTCACCAATTTTTTTTCTACAAGTTCTTCTATTAAATCTGTTGGTGAAATAATACGATATTTAAAAACTTGTGTTTGTTTAGAAAGAGTGATATTCATTTTTTTTAATGAACAAACCACCAGCTCACTACAATATAATTCTTGATCACTTGATAAATCCATTTGATAATCATAAGGATAATTTAAATAATCTAAAGCATTTTTCAAAAAATCTTTAATAAAAGTATTCTCTTTTAAAAAACGAAAATCATGTCATGGCTTTTAAATATGACATCATTTTTTAAATTAGCCATTTGATCAAAGGTACGTATCTGTACACCTCCAACATTTGCATCTAAAACAAGTATTTCCTTTTGCGTTTTATACATCTTCACGATTTTTTCATAATATGGAAAAGAAGTATCCAAAAGTTCTTGAACTTGTTTTAGACTTCCTAAATAGATAAGTGTATGTTTCCACCTACCAGGAATCGCAATATTTGAAATATAATGGCTATTTTCAATATTAATAATATCCCCACATTGCAACTTTGAAAAATTTTCTGAAACCTCTTCATAACTAAAATTTTCCTTTTGAGTTGATACCTCGATATCTTTTTTTTGTGTACATCCCACAAGACATAAACATAATATCAAAGCATATATTCTATACACATCATCACCTAGATCATACTTAAACTTACTCTTTTTTTATTTAAATCAACATCTATGACATTGACTTCTACAATATCCCCTATACTTAAAACATCTAATGGATGTTTAATTCTTTGTTTTGACATTTTTGATATATGCACTAAACCATCATTTTTTAAGCCAATATCCACAAAAGCTCCAAAATCAACAACATTTCTAACAGTTCCTTCTAAAACCATTCCTGGTTTTAGGTCTTCTATATGAAGAATATCTTTTTTTAAAAGTGGTGTTTGATATTGATCTCTAATTGAACGATTTGGTTTAATTAAACAATCAATAATATCATCTAATGTATATTGGTCAATTTTTAAAGTTTCTATAACTTCTTTTTTATTAATTTTTAATAATTTATCTTTAAGTTCCACTGTTCCTAAATCAGCTAATGATAATTGACATAAATTTAATAAATCTAAAGCTTGTTGATAATTTTCAGGATGAATAGCAGTAGCATCTAATGGATGATCACCATCTAAGATACGTAAAAACCTATTGCTTGTGTATATGTTTTGGCTCCTAATTTTTTTACATTTTTTATTTCATTTCGATTATGAAATTTACCATGTTCATTTCGATATAAAACAATTTGTTGTGCTACACCAGCATTTAATCCTGCAACATATTTAAGTAATGACTTAGAAGCTGTATTAATATCAACACCTACATTATTTACTGTTTTTTCAACAACGAAATCCAATTGTTCTTCTAAATCTTTTTCAGGAATATCATGTTGATATTGTCCAACTGAAATTGCTTTGGGTTCAATTTTAACAAGTTCAGCAAGTGGATCTTGTAAACGTCTTGCAATTGATACTGCAGATCTTTCTTCTACATGATAATCTGGAAATTCTTCTTTAGCAATTTGACTCGCTGAATAAACAGAAGCACCTGCTTCAGAAATAATAGCAAATTCTACATTCAAATGATGTTCTTGAATAAGTTTGGCAATAAAGGCTTCTGATTCTCTTGAAGCAGTTCCATTTCCAATAGCAATAATTTCAATTTTATATTTTGAAATAATATCTAATAAAGTTTTAATATCTTTATCATAATTATCTTTAGGTAAAGTAATAAAGACTTTATCAATGTGTAAGACTTTACCTGTTTGATCAACAACTGCTAATTTACATCCTGTTCGATAAGCAGGATCAACACCTAAGACCATTTTATTTTTTAATGGTGCTTGTAATAATAGATTTTCTAAATTGACTGAAAAGACTTTTAATGCTTGTTCATTAGCTTTTTCTGTTAATTCTTTTCTTATTTCTCTTTCAATAGAAGGGAATAATAATCTTTGATAACTGTCTTCTACTGCTTTTTTAATATATGGTAAAAGATTTGTTCTCTATTTTTTTGTAACACCTCTTGTAATGTATTGTAAATAATAATCTTTATCTCCTTCTATATTTACATTGATTACTTTTTTCTTTTTTCAGCTCGATTGATTGCTAAAATACGATGTGATACTAAAGTTTTTTACTTTTTTCTTGATAGTTATAATACATTTCATAAACTTTATTTTCATCATCATGTTTTTTTCTTTTTCACTGTTTTTAAAAATACCACCTTATTTGCGTGTTTTTTTATCTGTTTTATTTGTGTGATTTTAACTTTGCTTTTAGTACAATACATTCATACATTATTGAATATGACTTTTAAAAATAAGGTACATCTTATAAAAAATATTGAGAAGGTGGTAAAGTGATGGTAGATGATTTAGTAAGCATAATAACACCTGCATATAATGCCGAAGAACATATAGGTGAGACGATTGAAAGTGTATTGGCGCAAACATATAAAAACTGGGAAATGATTATTGTAAATGATTGTTCAAAAGATAATACTTTAAAAATTGCAAATGAATATGCGGCGTTGGATAATCGTATAAAAGTAATAAATCTGGAAAAAAATGGTGGTGCGGCAAATGCATGGAATGTGGCATTTAATTGTATGAAAGGAAGATATTTATCGTTTTTTGGACTCTGATGATTTATGGATTGAGACAAAATTAGAGGAACAAATTAATTTTATGCAAGAAAATAATTATGCATTTACATATGCAAGTTATGATTGGATTGATAGCAATTCTAAATCGTTACATAAAATTATAAAAATACCAAAAATTATGTCATATAAAACTATGTTGAAAAACAGTAATATTGGGCTTTTAACTGTGATGATAGATAGAAATCAAATCAATATTAAACCAATACCTTGTGTAAACATGGCATGGGAATTTTTTGTTGTGGGCAAAAATTTTAAAACAAGGTGTAATCGCACATGGATACGATAATATAATTGCACATTATAGAATTCTTAGCAATTCTGCTTCTAGAAACCAAAAAAAAAGCTGCGCTTGGTTTATGGAATATATATAAAAATTATTTATGTATACCATTTTTTTAAGCGATGCTATTATTTTATGTGGTATGCGTTGAATAGCATAAAAAGATATTATTTAGATTAGGAGATATTATGAAAATATTAGTTGGTGATACAGGATTTGTAGGTAGTAACCTAAAAAAAATAATGCAATTTGATTATACTTTTAATAGTAAAAATATTGAAAATGCCTATAATTTACATCCAGATTTATTAGTTTATGCAGGTGTAAGGGGAACAAAGATTTTAGCAAATAAGTTTCCAAAAGAGGATGAAAAGAATATTGAAGATGCTAAATTAAATATTACTAAAATTAATCCTAAGAAATTGATATTAATTTCTTCTGTCGATGTTTATGATGATTTGGATGGAAAAAATGAAGATTACATAAGTAATGTTAATAATCTACATACTTATGGAAAAAATAGATTTCTATTAGAAAAATGGGTAGAGCAAAATGTTAAAGATTATCATATAGTTAGACTCCCAGCTATTTATGGTAATAATTTGAAAAAAAATTATATATATGATTTAATCTCTCCCGTTCCAAAATTTTTGGAGATTGAAGATTACATAAATGTTGAAAAAGAATTTCCAACTATTTTTTTATATTATAAAAAAAATGGGGGAAAATTTTTTATAATATAAATAAGGATTCAAAACTAAGTTCATATTTTCTTAATTCAAAATATAATTCTTTAAGATTTACAGATTCAAGATCAATATATCAGTATTTTGATTTACGAAAATTAGATAAGATAGTTGAATTGGTTATATCTAACTCAATTAAAGTTTTAAATTGTGTAACTGAACCAATACAAAGTGATCTATTATATAAAAAAATAAATGGTACAGAATTTAATAATTATATAGTTGAAAATCCAATTCAATACAAATTGACAACAAAATGGGCATATTTGGTTAATGAAAATAAATATTTGGAAAATTCTGCCGAAGAAATAAAAGGATTAATTAATTTTATAGAAGAGGAGAGAAAAAAATGAATGTTGCGTTATTAATAATTGGATATGATGGCTATGTTGATGTATGGGATAGTTATTTTGAGTTATTGAATAAATATTGGCCTAGTACTATAAGACCAAAAACTTATCTGGCTACGAGTGTGTTACATCCAAATTATGATGGTGTTGAAGTAATAAGTGCTGGTGAAAATTCAGAATGGAGTAATAAGGCTAGAACTGCATTAGAACAAATTAATGAAGATTATGTTGTTTTATTATTAGAGGATTTCTTTACAACAAGAAATGTTGATGGAAAAAAACTGGAACATATTGTTAATTTAATGGAAGATAATAATTTAACTTTTTGTAGAATACTTGATCAAAAAAAGATGAAGGGTAAGCATTTTAAAAAAGAAAAACATATAAAAATCATTCCTTCAAGTGATAAGTATGGATTATGTTTAGAACCTGCAATTTGGAATAAAAAATATTTATTAGAATTGATAGGTGAAGGAAACTACAATCCATGGATTTTCGAATTTAAGTTATTAGGGAAAGGATTACATAATAACGGGAAAATTGATTCTATTCAAGATGATAGTAATATTTTAGAAATTACACATGGTATTATCCAAAGCCAATATTTACCTAAGTGTATTAAAATATTCAAAAAGCAAAATTATACATTTGATTTAAAAAATAGAAATGTTTTAAATAAAAAGGATAATTTTAAATATAACTTGAAATGTTTTGTAAATTTTCATTCTCCTGAATGGTCGAAGAAACCATTAAAAGTAATAGGAAGAATGATGGGAGTTGATTTTGTATCTGATAGAATTTTAGGCGGTGAAAAAAAATGAAAATACTAGTAACAGGAGCGAATGGGTATCTAGGCCAAGGAATAGTAAAACAATTAATTGAAGATAATAATGAAGTAATTGCATGTGATTTAAGTTTAGATAATGTAGATAATCGTGCTAAAAAGGTGCAAGCAGATATTTTTTCATTAACTAATCCATATGAATATTTTGGAGAACCTGATGTTGTTCTTCATTTAGCGTGGAGAAATGGATTTGTACATAATGCAATCAGTCACATGGAAGATTTACCATCTCATTATTTGTTTATAAAACATTTATTGGATGGAGGATTAAAACATATTGCAGTTTTAGGTACCATGCATGAAATTGGATTTTATGAAGGATGCATTAATGAAAATACTCCAACAAATCCGCAAAGTTTATATGGAATTTCTAAAGATGCTTTACGAAAGGCGACTTTTTTATTGTGCGAGGAACATAAAGCTATATGTCAATGGATTAGAGGGTATTATATTGTTGGTAATTCACATTATGGATCGTCTATTTTTTCAAAAATCACTAAAGCTGTACAAGAAGGAAAAACTACATTTCCATTTACAACAGGTACAAATCAATGGGATTTTATAGATTATAATGATTTCTCTTTTCAAGTTGCTTCTATTGTTGAACAAAAAAAGATAAATGGAATAATTAATTCGTGCTCAGGATATCCAGAAAAATTATCAAATAGAGTTGAGAAATTTATAAAAGATGAAGGATATAAAATTAAATTAGAATATGGTGCATTTCCTGATAGGCCTTATGATTCAAAAGCAGTATGGGGAAGTAATAAAAAATAATGGAGATTTTAAATGAAAAAAATTATTAAAACTATTTATATGTTTATTTTTCATCCTTTAATTGCCTTTAGAACTCCTATAAATAAATTTCTATTTATTAAAAGAAGAGCAAATATAAAACACTATAAAAGAATACAATTGGGAAAAAATATTTCTATTGGGACAGATGTCAGAATAAATTTTTTTAATCATGATTTAGATAAGTCACTTTATTTGGGTGATAATGTATATATTTGTAATAGAGATTCATTTATAATTGGAGGAAAAATAACAATTGGTAGTGATACTATAATTGCAAGTGATGTAGCCATTATTTCAGAAAATCACAGTATAAACCCTGTTCACAATTTATCTTATAAAGATCAAGATATTATTTGTAGTGATGTAAAAATAGGAAAAGGTTGTTGGCTAGGTGAAAAAGTAATTGTTTTACCTGGAGTTGAAATAGGGGATAAAGTAGTCATTGGTGCTGGAAGTGTTGTTACAAAATCTATACCAAGTTATTGTATTGCTGTAGGTAACCCGGCAAAGGTAATAAAAAAATATAATTTTGAAAGTAATAAATGGGATGGTGTTTTGAATGAAAAATAAAGTTGCTGTATTATTGTCAACTTATAATGGTGAAAAATATTTAGCAGAGCAATTGAAGAGTATATTGAATCAACAAGATGTTACAGTTAATTTATATGTTCGAGATGATGGATCAACGGATAATACATTAGAAATTTTATATGAATTTGCAGCAAAAAATAATAATATAACTGTTTTCAAGGGTGAAAATGTTGGCTTTGCTGAGAGTTTTTATTCATTATTAAAAATGAATATTAGTGCGGATTATTATGCTTTTAGTGATCAAGATGATATTTGGGAAAAAAATAAACTAATTACAGCCATTAAATCTATAAATAATAGTAAAAAACCAATGTTGTATTATAGTAATCTTAATGTTTTTGATATGGTTAACAATAGTAGATATTATTTATATAACAATGAATATGTAAAAAAATATTTTTCACGTTATTTTTATATATATAATGGATATGGGTGTACAATGGTATGGAACAGTGAATTAATGAGTGAACTTAAAAAATTTAAAAATGCCAAAGGGAATGACACATGATATTTGGGTGAATTTGGTTGCCAATTCTATAGGTAATTCTTTTTATGATAGTAATAGTTACATTAATTATAGAGTACATGGAGGAAATGCTTGTGGAGTTACACCTAATAGTTTTTATAAGAAATTGAAAAAAATATATACTTTCTATTTTAAAAATAAAAAGCAATTGTGTATTAGTTTGAATTGTTCTTATATTATAAATCATTTTGATATGAAAGATAGTTTAATAAAGAGTATTGCAAATTATAAAGAAAAAAAAATACATTTTATTTTTTCATTATTAAAAGCAGATTTGCCAAAGAATGATAAGTTAAAATTCATTCTATTGGCAACTTTTGGAAAATTATAGTGATTTTTATTGCTTTAAT
>ENA-OQET01001500-OQET01001500.1-human-gut-metagenome-genome-assembly--contig:-NODE-1500-length-10213-cov-1.395102_pt1 | contig 10213 bp, 13 predicted proteins | sample MGYA00242800_ERZ504645 | MGnify/ENA primary metagenome ERZ504645 (study PRJEB26092, sample SAMD00036308) | human gut metagenome | host: Homo sapiens | study: EMG produced TPA metagenomics assembly of... | reverse complement strand
AGCTCCTGATCCTCATGCCCCCACGGATACGTACGTCGGTTGTCTGGATCCGTAAATCCGCACACGCCGGCCTCGTCGCCATAATAAACAGTTGGTGCGCCCGGCCACGTCATCTGCATAACGACCGCCTCACGCATAACTGCCACATTGACATTTTCATTGGCTGCTTCTGCCCCCCAGTTTCTGCACACGGCCGACTCTGTGATTCGTTCTCGTCAGGAATCTGGAATGGTCATGATTCGACAATTCATTCATGGAAACCTGCAGGGACGGCGTCATCATATTGCTCATGTGATGACGTATCGCATTTACAAATGCGTCGGCGTTGCCTCTTAAGTCTTCTCTTGCCTCGTCACTGTGCTTCTCCATCCCAGTCAAAAACCAGGTGACCGGCTCCATAAATGCGTCGTAGTTCATGATGGTATCCCACTCATCACCTTCCAGCCACTCGCTTGGATCTCCGTAATGCTCCGCCAGGATCAGTGCTTCCGGATTTGCTTCTTTTACAACTTTACGGAACTTTTTCCCAGAATTCGTGATTGTACTCGTTACTTCTGCCAAGATCCGCTGCCACATCCAGACGCCAGCCATCCGCATTGTACGGCGGCGACATCCATTTCTTCGCAATCTCAAAAATATAAGCTTCCAGCTCCGGTGAATCTTCGTAGTTTAGCTTCGGCAGTGTATCATGTCCCCACCATCCGTCATATGAACCATTGTATGGCCAGCGTTCCCGCTCTTCCTGAAAGAACCGGAAATAACTGCGATACGGGCTGTCTGCGCTGACATATGCTCCCGGCGCATACCCTTCCTGTTTCTCGTAAATGCGCTCTCTGTCCAGCCATTTGTTGAAGGAGCCGCAATGATTGAACACTCCATCCAGAATCACCTTCATGCCGCGTCGATGCACCTCTTCCACAAATTGAACAAAAAATTCATTGCTGGCCTCCAGATTCTTTTTGTCCGTCACTCGTTTTTGATATTTCGTGGCATTGGCATTTTCATGATCGCCCTCTGCCAGTACATTTCCACCGTCTTCCACGATCACTCCATAATGAGGATCTATATAATCATAATCCTGAATGTCGTATTTGTGATTGGATGGAGATACAAAAATTGGATTAAAGTATAACACTTCTACTCCAAGATCCTGTAAATAGTCCAGTTTATCCCAGACTCCTTTTAGATCTCCACCATAGAATTCCCGCACATCCATGGTTGCCGGATAGCGGTTCCAGTCTGTAACTTTTCTACTGTAGTCTCCGATATAGTAATATTCCCGGTCTTCCACATCATTGTCAGGGTCGCCGTTGCAGAAACGATCTGTAAATATCTGATACATGACTGCGCCTTTCGCCCACTTCGGTGTACGAAAGCCCCGGACAGACTACATAATCATAGTCTGACACCACTCGCTCTGACACTCCGCACCGGTTATAATAGCATACTCACTGCCGCTTTGGATTTCAAAATAATACCGGAACGGCGTTCTCGCCCAGCTGTCTTTTTATCTCATAATAGTCAAATACTTCGCCCGTCTGTGCCTTCTCCATCTCATACCGGATTTTCTCGTGAACAAGGCAGACATGTTCTGCATCGTCCTTAGCGGTACGGAACCGGAACACAACTTCTTCGTTGCGCTCCGGTTCGGACGGATTCACATACTGCGAAGTACCGTCGCAAAATAATGCTTTCTTATTCATCTATGCTTCATCTCCAAACAACGCCTCAAACTCTTCTCTGGAAATCTTTTCTTTTTCCAGAAGCAGTTCTGCACACGCATGAAGTACATGATCGTACTCATGAATAATGCTCTTCGCTTTTGCATAGCACTCATCTATGATCCGTTTTACTTCCTGATCGATCACACCGGCAACATTCTCACCGTAACCTCTGGAAGCACGGGCAAGATCTCTTCCGATGAAAACTTCATCGCTGTCATCGTCGTAATTGATCAGTCCGACTTTCTCAGACATACCGAACTTCGTTACCATGGATTTCGCAATACCAGTCGCCTGCTTAATATCCTGAGAAGCTCCTGTCGTAATATCATCAAAAATGCTTTCTTCCGCAACACGGCCGCCAAGTGCCACTGTGATATCCTGCAGCATCTTGCCTTTTGTATTGAACATTTCGTCCTGCTCCGGAAGCGGCATCGTATATCCACCGGCACTTCCGGTCGGAATGATAGATACACTGTACACCGGTCCCACGTCTGGAAGGACATGGAACAAAATTGCATGACCTGCTTCATGGAAAGCTGTAATTCTTCTTTCTTTTTCAGAAATAACACGACTCTTCTTCTCTGCTCCGATTCCGACTTTGATAAATGCTTTCTGGATATCTTCCTGCTTTAAGAAGAGGCGTCCTGCTTTTGCCGCCAGAATTGCCGCTTCATTTAATAAGTTCTCAAGATCTGCTCCTGCAAATCCTGCAGTTGTCTGCGCAATCTGTTTCAGATCGATCTCCTCACTGAGCGGTTTTCCCTTTGCGTGAACCTTTAAAAATTTCTTCTCTTCCCTGTACATCCGGTCTTCCGACTACGACTTTACGGTCAAAAACGTCCCGGACGAAGGATTGCAGGATCCAGAATGTCGACACGGTTCGTTGCTGCCATGACAATGATTCCTTCATTGACACCGAATCCGTCCATCTCAAACAAGTAACTGGTTCAAATGTCTGCTCACGCTCATCATGACCGCCGCCCATACCGGTTCCTCTTCGTCTTGCGACTGCATCAATCTCATCGATAAAAAATGATGCACGGTGCATTTTTCTTAGCCTCTTCGAATAAGTCACGGACTCTGGAAGCTCCGACTCCGACAAACATTTCCACAAAATCAGATCCGGAAATAGTAAAGAACGGAACTCCTGCCTCTCCGGCTACTGCCTTGGCCAGCAGTGTCTTTCCGGTTCCCGGAGGTCCCACAAGGAGAACTCCTTTCGGGATACGCGCTCCAACCTGGATATATTTCTTAGGTTCTTTCAGGAAATCAACAATCTCCTCCAGCTCCTCTTTCTCTTCTTTCAGTCCTGCAACATGATCAAATGTAACCTTCTTGTCGCTGTCTGTGCTTAACTTTGCACGGCTCTTTCCAAAGCTCATGGCTTTGCTTCCGGCATTTCCTCCCTGACGGTTCATCATCATAAAAATGAACATCACACCTGCAAGTGTAAGAAGCACCGGCAGAATTGTTGTTGAAAATAATGTGTCCTGCGGAACATCTGCCATATCATAGTCCAGCTTATTCTCTTTCAGATAATCCTGCACTTCATTAATATCTGAAACATACAGATACCGCACCTGCTTACCGTCTTTATCTTTCTTCTTCAGTTTGATTTCCACATGCCCGGTCGGCACATTTTATTCTGAATCACAGAAATGCTGTCTACATTGTCTCCTGTAACCAGTGTCTGAAACTCACTCCAGGTAAGTCTGTCACTCTGGTTCTCGAACATGTTCGTAAACCAGAGCACTGCAAACAGAAATACAACAAGAACTCAAAAGACCGGCTTCCGCTGATTCCTTTACTTTTTTCTAGTGTCCAAGCCTTTTTGCTCCCTTCTACTCCACACCTTCTACAACTCCGATGTATGGAAGATTTCTATATTTCTGGGCATAATCCAGACCGTAGCCCACAACAAATTCATCTGGAATGTTAAATCCAACATAATCAACCTTCACGTCTTTGACACGTCTTTCCGGTTTATCTAATAATGTACAAAGTCTCAGGCTCTTTGGTCCACGTTTTTTAAGAATTTCAATCAGATAAGAAAGCGTTCTTCCTGAATCAATGATATCCTCTACGATCAGAACATCTTTTCCTTCCAGTGTCTCATCAAGATCTTTTGCAATCTTAACTACACCGCTTGAAGCTGTTCCGTCACCATAACTGCTGACACTCATAAAGTCCATGGACACCGGCACGGTAATTCTCTTTGCCAGTTCGCACATAAAGAATACGCCACCTTTTAATACACAGATGAGATGCACTTCTTTTCCTTCATAATCTTTACTGATCTGCTCTCCAAGATCACGGATCCTCTTATCAACTTCTTCTTCCTCAACTAATACTCTTACTGTCTCTGCCATAATTTTCTCCTTTGCAAAAGTGAATTTCTAAAATCTTTTTTGTAGATTCTGTAATCTGATAACGCTGGCTCTGTCTGTGACCGACCACCCACATAATATCGTGCCCATCTGCCACCAGCCAGACCTTCTCCCGCTCTTCCTGCGAAATTTTCCTCATTAATAAAATACTTTTTCAGCCTTTGCGTTCCTCCATTTTTATTAATTGCAAGGACATCTCCGGCCTGTCTGTGTCTGATTTCCACAGTGTTATTAATTATATCATAATCGAACCATTTCGTGTAGGTTTTTTCAGGAAATGCTTTCATTCCAGGCGGTCTTTCGAAAATGCGGAACTGAAACAAAGCCTCTGGATCTTCTATATTTTCATCATTTAAATGGTTTGGATCAATCATTTTTGTAGAAATGACTGGTTTCTTTTCAAACTTCGCTCCTCCATAAATGCGGCTCGCCGTCACAGCATAAGGCAAATCTATTTTCCGACCCACCTGCCGGTTCAAAATGCTCCTCTACCGCCTGTACATGTACTGCACTGATATCCTTCTCGTGCCCCGCAGCTTCACAGATGATCCGGTGGATCACATAACTTTTTAACGGTACCGGGACTTTGTCATATTCATTTTTCGTTCAGAATCAGACTAATAGCTCCTGTAGCAAGATTTGTTTCTTTCCGACATGATTGTGGTTCTATCTGCAACACTTTTTTGCTTATACTCCTCAATCTGCATATCCACATAACTCCAAAGTTCACGCACGCTCTGAGCTGTTCTGGAAATGTGCCAGACTGCCTGTTCATTTATTTCCTCCAGTTGTGGAATAACCTGATTACGAAGCTTATTTCTTGCATAAACATTTTCTGCATTCGTCTCGTCTGTACAATAAGATATTCCCACTTTTTCTAGATATGATTCAATCTCATTTCTTCCTATATTAAGAAGTGGACGAATCCAAAATCCGGACACCGGCGCAATCCCGCCAAGTCCCCGGACATCTGTTCCCCGGCACAAATGAAATAACACGGTCTCGGCCTCATCATTTCTGTGGTGTGCCAGCGCAATTTTCCCAAAACCTTGCGCGCTCTCTTGTCTGCCATTGGCACACTCAGCATGGTGGGACTGGATATCACCATATTGAGCATTGTCACATGGAACATCACTATACTGGTTTCTTACTTCCAGAAATGCCTCTCTCCTGGCCTTTCTGCCCGCTTCCTCTTCAGACATATTCCAGCATTTTGCAAGTTCTCTTATATTCTTATGATAAACAACAAGCGGAACATTCCACGCATCACAAATTTTCCGCACATAACGCTCGTCTGTGTCAGCACTGTCTCCGCGAAGGCCATGATGTACATGCACCGCCGTAATTTCCAACGTTCCATTTCCGCTTTTTTGTCGTTCATCCCGAAGCTTTGTAAGCACAAAAAGCAGGCATACGGAATCTGCACCTCCGATACGCCTACAATTACTCTGTCCTTTTTCTCCAGCATATGCTGTTCTTCTACATAAGCTTTTACTCTCTGATACATCTGCTTTATCCTGTTAGGACGGCTCTCTAATCATCTGCCCAAACATTTCCTCGCTTATTTGTTATTCAAGAATGGCTTTGATCTCTGATATCAATATATAAAATTTGCCCGCAAATTGCAGTTTTCCATATAATTTTCTCTATTTCACTATTTACATATAGACCATATTCCCTTTTTTATTCTTAGAGGCAAATACTTCAACTACAATGATATTCTAAAGCTTCCAGATTCCTGTCACAAGAATTGTCATATCATCAAGAGGCGCTGCGCCTGCATATTCCATGACCCGGTTCAAAATGTGATGTGCCATTTCTCCCGGATTCTGGGACTCCACCTGACAAATGAATTCTTCCATGAGGCTGTCCTGTTTCCCCGTCGGCAAGGTGTCCAATACACCGTCTGTCACCATAATAAGAAAGTCTCCATCTTCAAGTTGTCGCCGCTCCGGTTCTATATCAAGCCTTGCCAGCGCACCAATCGGAAGGGAAATAGAATGCACTTCCTCCACCTCATCTTTTCGTTTTATATATGTAGTGGCTGCTCCTGCTTTTACTATCTCACAGCTTGCATCGTACAGATCAATAATCGCCACATCAATCGTGGAAAACATTACTTCTTCCCGACCGGTCACGAGGGCTGTATTCATAATCTGAACTGCCGTTTTTACCGGGAATCCAGCGTTTAAAAGCTCTTCTAACATTTCCACTACCATCGTACTCTCCCGAAATGCGCGCTCACCTGAACCCATGCCGTCTGACAGTGCCACACCTTTTCTTCCTCCCGGCAAGTCCGAGGTCAAAAAATGTATCTCCGGAAATTTTCTCGCTGCCTTTTCCTATTTTGGCCACACCCTGGATTGTGTGAAATCTTGCTCCTTCCACACAGGCAACTGTGCAGTACTCGTCCCCGATAATTGGGCGTTCTCCCCTCCCGGGAACCATGGTCCGGCCTGCCATTTTCCCAACTTCTGACGCCAGTTCTTTCATAGCGACAATATGCCCCTTGGACGCCTTTAACGTCAAATGTATCTCATATTTCCCCTGGGCGGTCATATAAAAAACCGAGGACAAAATCTTGATTCCGGACTTTTTTAACTGATTTCGGATTTTCTTTTTCAAATGCTCATCTTCAAATATCCCGGCATCCAGCTCGTGAGTCGTATAGCACAAAGTCTTCGCCAGGTCATTTAACTGCGCAGCAAAGCCCTCCCGGTTCTGTACCATTTTATTATTCCATATCAACTTCTGTCTCACATTTTCATAATTTTCCAGTGTCTCCCGCAAAAATCTCGGTGCCAAAAGGCACTGCTTCATAAGCCTGCGTTTTAATTCCACATTTAGCTCGGCACCGTAGTCCTGAACCGCACACAGAATTTCCCGCATCATATGATACGTTTGCTGCCGTCTCTCCCCCAGACATTTTTCTCGATTTTCGCACTCCCGGCACACCTTCTGAGTCACACGCTCAAAAATGTCGTCATTTTCCTCATTTGTAAATGTAGCGCGATAATCCTCCAGCTTTGAAAATGTATCTGACAGCTTCTTTAAAGATCCCGCAAACATTGTCTACTTGAATCACATACGGATTCGCTGAAAATCTGCTGCTCCCCGCTCTTTCAATTCCTGCATAAAAAATCTCCCCTTACTAATTCTTCTATCTCAGCTTTCGTATTCCCGCTCCGCTTTTTTTCAAGAATGCCTCGGCATTCTTGCTGCGAGGTGCGCGTCATGCAATTGCATGACATACTTCTACTGCGCACCTCTGCAAGTCTACACTCCGTTTCGGTCGGCGCAAAACCATTGTCCACCGGACAATGTGCGCCTGCCGGAGGCTATATCATATGATGTCCTTCATTCTATCGAAAAAATGATTACCTCTGCAATCGTAACCACTGCTATAATCACCATGAGCCAGACAGCAAAACCTAATAGATGCCAGCCTGTTTTTTTATTCTTCAGCAATGGTAAGACATCCTGTATGTTTCCGACATCAACCCATAGCAGCATAAAGGTGCCACAAATGATAATAATCCCAATCCATAGTACGGATGGCACTCCTACTATCCGGAAAACAATTTCTGCATTCACCCAAATCCCAAGCACGTATAAAAAACCTAGCAGAACTGCTTCTAACACCATTTGATCTGACCGCGATACCAGATTCTGAATCTTGCCCCTCAGTCCCCCGCCATAATCTTCATCTTCATAATACCATTCATCCTCTATATCCAAATCATCTTTCTCATTCAATTCCGGCGTTTTATCTGTAATCCTCCGCACACAGGTATCCTGATCGAAATCCACAAAACAAAAGCCGTTATTCTTGTTTTTGAACAATTCAAAAACCGCATTCGCTGTCTCATCATTCTCAAACATGAAATATCGATACTGTCCACGATCGTTTTTTTCTGCTCTGACAATACATACATCATCTCCTGATTCCATTTCCATCCGTTCTTCACTTTCTTCATCTTCCGGAATCAGAATCAGGTATCGATTTTGATCGTATTCTACCCAATCCAGAATAGCACAACGTACCTCCATACTATACGTGCCATCTTCTTTTTCCAATTTCAGTGCAGAACATACCGGTCTCCAGTCATCTTCGAGCAAGTCATCCTCTGATTTTTCTATATCTGCAAGATTATTTATGAGCTCCTCCAGATGAAATTCTTCTCTCATCCATTTCAGAATTTCATCTTCTTTTTCATAACACTGCTCAATCCCTTTTGCTTCCAATAATTTCCGGATAAATGCTTTCTCAGAGTCATAGCCGGATTTGTAGACTGCCTGCAGACGCCCCATCCGCATTCGCATTGCCCCTGGCAGTTGCGTTTCCTCTAAATATACCAGTGTCTGAGATTTGCCCAGATCCCTCGCATATTTAATTTCATCCTTCACAATTCAATGAATTTATGTAATTTGCGGAAATCATTGCCAGAAAAATTCACATTTTTCAATATGTTCTGCTATATTTTCATCCCATTCTGTTCCCGGATCAATACCCTCATCGTACCATACACGATATCGCTTTCCCTGCAACAGTCGTATGATCTTAATCACTTCCGGCCGATCTATATGTGAATAACTGATAAAAATATACGGTTGATCTCCCTCATACGGATCTTCTAAAATACCTGCTTTCCGCATCTTTCCTAACTCTCCCTGATAATAATAAATTCAAGTCGAACGCACGTGAGACTTGGTGCGTGCTTCTGGTCAGCGCAAACTGACATCTTCTTTCTGTTTAAAAAAACAGATCTACATTGTGGATAAAATTTGTAACCTGAAAATTTAATGTCATTATTTTACCATACCCGCCAGTAGTTGTCACGATGTACGGCTTCGTCTGCTCCATTACACGCATCCGGTCTCTGGTTCATCTTTCATTTCGTATGACCATACACATAGCGCAACCTCAGCAGCCGCAGATAACAATCCTGTAATTTTTTCCTGAGTTCCTCAGAATTTTCGATTTCCTGTTCGCCAAACATCCACCTGTCATATTTCTCATTCATCAGTGCAAGTTTTGGCAAAATCTCACTGTTCTTCTTTGCCAGCTTCAGGAAGTACCGGCCCAGTTCCTCATACTCCTGAAAGGCTTCTGCCAGTTCCAGACAAATTTGAAACAAATGAAAAGACGGTTTTTCCCGTTCAAACGTTCGCCTCTGCTGAATTAAGAAATCATACCCTTTCTTTTTTCCTGTTTTTTCCAGAACCATTGCTTTCAGAGCGACTGCCTTCACTCGGTATAACGACGCTTCGTTTTCCTTCGAATACTGTTCAAGAATTTTGAAAAGCTGCTCCAGCACCCTTAATGTTTCTTCTTCCCGTCCGGTAAATCTGGTTTCCAGCACATCTGCCATCTTCAATAGCAGTGTCCATTTTTTCAGATAAGAATAATTACCCGGGCCAATCAAATGATATGCCAGTTCATACATTGTCAGTGCAAATTTCGCATTATTCTCAGACAGATAATAGTCACCGATTGCTTCCTGAAACATATAAGCACTTCCCTGAGACAGGAAATTGATCGATATATGTTTACTCAATAACCGGCCCACTTCCTTGCTGACACTATCGAAGGGATATTCATAAAACCATTCCCTGTACAGTCGCATCACATAATCCCTGTCATCTCCGTTATAAGTAACCGGGCAGTCAGGTACTTTAAAATGATGATCTCCAAGCTCCATATGTGCCGTAAAAAGTCTGACAGACATTTCTTCCATATCAAATATAACTTCCGCCAGAAGATTATCCTGCTCAATCTCATAAGTATCTTCAAAATCCCGCTGCGAAATCACATAGATATTATTCTTGTCCTGTAACATTGATATATCCGCCGGCATCCACCCTCATACATTTCCTCGCCCCACTGGCGCAGCGTAATTGCCTCCGGAAGTCGTAAAAATGCTCTGACTGACACCAACTGGTACATAGTATCCCGGATGTTCCTGATCCATGCCGGTATTTTTGCCAGAAAACGGTATCTGTAATGATCCATTCATTCTTATTTCCATGCTCATCAACAAGAACACTTTCCGTCTTTTCCGATCTGGTTCGACCAGATCGTTTTCACCGGTTTCGGCATCC
>ENA-OQET01001499-OQET01001499.1-human-gut-metagenome-genome-assembly--contig:-NODE-1499-length-10213-cov-2.711283_pt1 | contig 10213 bp, 13 predicted proteins | sample MGYA00242800_ERZ504645 | MGnify/ENA primary metagenome ERZ504645 (study PRJEB26092, sample SAMD00036308) | human gut metagenome | host: Homo sapiens | study: EMG produced TPA metagenomics assembly of... | reverse complement strand
GAGTAGAAAGAGCAATCCGCCATGCAATCGAGTTGCATGGAGCAGAGGAAAACGGATACACTGGATGAACTCTTTGGATATACAGTAAGCAACGGAAAAGGTAAGCCGACAAACTCGGAATTTATTGCACTGATCGCAGATACGATCCGTCTGGAAAATAAAAACCGGTAACAACCCTTTTATTCTGAATAAAAATACGTTATAATGATAAAGTATTCTAAGGTTGGAGGAAAATGCAATGAAGAAAATATTATTTGCGGCATCTGAGTCAGTCCCATTTATCAAGACAGGAGGACTTGCTGATGTTGTCGGCTCATTACCAAAATATTTTGATAAAGAAAAATTCGATGTGCGTGTAATGCTTCCGAAGTATATGTGCATGAAAGATGAATGGAAAGAAAAACTTCAGTATCACACACATTTTTATATGGATCTGAACTGGAGAAAGCAGTATGTAGGTGTTCTTGAAATGGAATACGACGGAATCAGGTTTTATTTTATAGATAACGAGTATTACTTTAACGGATATGCACCGTACGGTGATATATATGCGGATATTGAAAAATTTGCATTCTTCTCAAAAGCTGTATTAAGCGCACTTCCATTGATTGATTTCAGACCAGATATCATTCACTGTCACGACTGGCAGACAGGGCTGGTTCCAATCTATCTGGATAATTTCAGATATGGCAATGAATTTTACCGTGGAATCAAGACGGTCATGACCATACATAATCTGAAATTCCAGGGAACATGGGATCCGAAGCGTGTCAGAGATATTACCGGATTACCTCAGTATTATTTCGCACCGGATAAACTGGAGGCATATAAGGATGCAAACTACCTGAAGGGTGGAATTGTATATGCAGACAGAGTGACGACGGTAAGTAATTCCTATGCAGAAGAGATCAAGACACCATTCTATGGTGAAAAGCTGGATGGTCTTATGAATGCAAGGGCAAATTGTCTGTCAGGAATTGTAAATGGAATTGACTACGAAGATTATAATCCGCTGACAGATAATAAGATTGAGAGAAATTATGATGTCAGCAATTTCCGTAAAGAAAAATCAAGAATAAGATCGCACTTCAGAAAGAACTTGGTCTGGAGGAAAACCAGAAGACCATGATGATCGGTGTGGTTTCCAGACTGACAGATCAGAAAGGCTTTGATCTTGTTGCCTATGTAATGGATGAACTGTGTCAGGATGCAGTACAGATCGTAGTTCTTGGTACAGGGGAAGAGCAGTATGAGAATATGTTCCGTCATTTTGCCTGGAAATATCCGGGAAAAGTATCTGCAAACATTTATTATTCAGAAGCAATGTCCCATAAGATCTATGCATCCTGTGATGCATTTCTTATGCCATCTCTGTTTGAACCATGCGGACTCAGCCAGTTGATGAGTCTGCGTTACGGAACAGTCCCGATTGTACGCGAGACAGGTGGATTAAAAGATACGGTAGAGCCATACAATGAGTATGAAAAGACCGGTACAGGATTCAGCTTCATGAACTACAATGCACATGAGATGCTGGCAACTGTACGTTATGCAGAACAGATCTATTACGATAAGAAGCGTGACTGGAACAAGATTGTTGAACGTGCCATGAATAAAGACTTCTCATGGAAGAATTCTGCAAAACAGTACGAAGAAATTATACGAGGAATGTAAAAACAGACTAAAGGAGAACGACAGAAAAAATATGAAAATCAGTGATATATTAGTAGAAAAGACACCGCATCTTTCTTTTGAGGTATTTCCTCCGAAGACAGATGCAGCATATGAAGGAGTATTAAAGGCGACAGAAGCAATTGCAGAATTGAAACCGTCATATATGAGTGTTACATATGGTGCAGGCGGCGGTACCAGTAAGAATACTGTAAAGATTGCATCACATATCAAAGATAAATATAATGTACCAAGCCTTGCACATCTTACTTGTGTATCATCAACAAAAGAAGAAGTACATCAGGTAATCGATCAGTTAAAGGCATCAGGAATTGAGAATATCCTTGCTCTCAGAGGAGATATTCCACAAGAGAGTGAATTCCCACTTCCGAATCATTATCAGTATGCATATGAGCTGATCGAGGATATCAAGAGTCAGGGAGATTTCTGCATCGGGGCTGCATGTTATCCGGAAGGACATGTAGAGTCCGAACATAAGAAGGATGATATTGCACATCTGAAACAGAAAGTAGACTGTGGTGTAGATTTCCTGACTACACAGATGTTTTTTGATAACAATATTCTTTATAATTTCCTCTATAGAGCGAGAGAAAAGGGTGTTACCGTTCCGGTTATTCCGGGAATCATGCCGGTAACAAATGCAAATCAGGTAAAGAGAATCCTGTCTATGTCCGGAACCAACCTTCCGGAGAGATTCAAAGCAATCGTAGATCGCTTTGGAGATAATCCGAAAGCAATGCAGCAGGCAGGTATTGCGTATGCGACAGACCAGATCATCGATCTGTTCGCAAATGGCATTAACCATGTTCACGTATATTCTATGAATAAACCGGAGGTTGCTGCGGCAATCCAGGCAAATCTTTCAGAGATTCTGAATAAATAGAGGAAGCAAAATGGACGCAAGAACGAAAGAAGCAATTCGTTACTTGGGATATGGCAGACATGCGGTAGATGATCATACGCTGAAGCTTGTGGAAAGCTGTTTTGAAGAACTTTCCCAGGAGGCGTGCGGCAGGATCGTCTACCGCATTTTTGAATTAGAATTCCCGGAGAGTGGAAGAATCCTTCTGGGAAATCTGGATATCCACAGTAAAAATCTTTATAAAAATCTGACGGGATGTAAAAAGCAGTGCTGCTAGGTGCAACGCTTGGACCGAAAGTTGATCTGCTATTGCGGAAATATTCCATCGGAGATATGGCAAGAGTGGTAACACTTCAGGCGTGTGCGGCTGCTATGCTGGAAGAATATTTGGATAAATGGCAGACTGCTCTGGAAGCAGATATGAAGAAAGAGGGTTATTATATCAGACCGAGATTCAGTCCTGGATATGGAGACTTTGATATTGCACATCAGGATATAATCCTCCGTATGCTGGATACGGCAAAGAAGATCGGGCTGACACTTACCGGCGGCAATATGCTGACACCGTCAAAATCGGTGACGGCAGTGATCGGTCTCAGTGAAACAGAGACTTCCTGCCATATCAAAGGTTGTGAAGTGTGTCAGAAGAAGGACTGCGCATATCGCAGGTCATAAGATACAGGAAAAGGATAGGAGCAGACAGATGTTATTAGAACGACTGGGAAAAGAATTATTATACTTTGATGGCGGCATGGGAACGCTTCTGCAGTCAAAAGGATTGCAGCCAGGAGAACTTCCGGAAGTCTGGAATCTGGAGCATGCAGAAGAGATCGTTGATATTCATAAGTCATATTTCGAAGCCGGCAGTGATATCGTGCTTAGCAATACATTTGGTGCCAATGCGATCAAATTTCATGATTCCAAGTATGGACTGAAAGAAATCGTGACGGCCGGGATCCAAAATGCGAAAAAGGCCGCAGAGCTTGGCGTGCATGATGGAAGAACGACTTATGTAGCGTTAGATGTGGGCCCGACGGGTAAATTATTAAAACCAATGGGTGATCTTTCTTTTGAAGATGCATATGAGGCATTTAAAGAGACCATGATCTATGGAGAAGAAGCAGGAGCAGATCTGATCCATATCGAGACCATGAGTGACAGTTACGAAGTGAAAGCAGCAGTACTTGCAGCAAAAGAGAATACGTCACTTCCGGTATTTGCAACCATGATCTTTGATGAAAAGGGAAAACTTCTGACAGGTGGAGATGTCCCGGCAGTGATTGCCATGCTGGAGGGACTCCGCGTGGATGCACTTGGAATCAACTGTGGTATGGGACCGGAACAGATGCTTCCGATCCTGGAGGATATTCTGAAATACGCATCGGTTCCGATCATCGTAAAACCGAATGCAGGACTTCCGAAGCAGCGTGACGGGGAAGTCTATTATGATGTAGAACCGGAACAGTTTGCCGGATATATGGCAAAAATCGTAGAGATGGGAGCGCATGTGATCGGCGGATGTTGTGGAACAACACCTGCACATATCCAGAAGATGGTTGAGACGACCAGAGAGATGAGCGTAAAGCCGGCAACAAAGAAAGATATCACAATGGTATCTTCTTACGGACATGCGGTCATCCTTGGCGGCAAGCCGATGATCATCGGAGAGAGAATCAATCCGACCGGTAAGAAGAAATTCAAACAGGCATTAAAAGACCACGACATGGATTATATCCTGAAAGAGGGGATTACGCAGCAGGATAAGGGAGCACATATTCTGGATGTCAACGTAGGACTTCCGGATATTGACGAACCGGCGATGATGAAAGAAGTCATCATGGAGCTTCAGAGCGTATCAAGCCTGCCGCTTCAGATCGATACCGTTGATATCACAGCAATGGAAGCGGCGATGCGTATCTATAACGGTAAGCCGATGGTGAACTCTGTAAATGGAAAACAGGAAAATATGGATGCTGTCTTCCCGCTTATTAAGCGTTACGGAGGTGTTGTGATCGGTCTTACGATCGATGAGGACGGAATCCCGGCAACCGCAGACGGAAGAGTCCGTGTGGCAGGAAAAATCATCGAAGAAGCGAAGAAATACGGCATTGACAAAAAGACATCGTGATCGATGTGCTGGCAATGACGATCAGTTCTGAACCGGAAGGTGCGAAGGTCACGCTGGAAGCACTCAAAAAAGTCAGGGAGATTTATGGTGTCTGTACGGTTCTTGGTGTATCGAACATTTCGTTCGGTCTTCCGTACCGTCCGGCAGTTAATTCAAATTTCTATACGATGGCCATGCAGAATGGATTAAGTGCGGGGATCATTAATCCTTCTTCTGAGGATATGATGCGCTCGTATTATTCATTCTGTGCGCTGATGAATTACGATAAGAACTGCGAGGAGTATATCCGTGTATATGGCAGTCAGAAAGCAGGAACACCTGCACCGGCAGCCAAGGCAGAACTGACTTTAAAAGAGGCCATCGAAAAAGGTCTGAAAGAAGAAGCACATCATGCAACAGGAGAACTGTTAAAGGAACAGGCACCGCTGGAGATCATCAATGAACATCTGATCCCAGCACTGGATACGGTAGGAAAAGGATTTGAAAAGGGAACTGTCTTCCTGCCGCAGCTTCTGATGAGTGCCGATGCGGCAAAGATCGCATTTGCAGTGATCAAGGATGTACTCGCACAGGAAGGCGGGGAAGTCCAGGCGAAGAATAAGGTCATTCTCGCAACGGTAAAAGGAGATATTCACGATATTGGTAAGAACATTGTAAAAGTCCTTCTGGAGAATTACAGTTTTGATGTGATCGATCTGGGGAAAGATGTACCACCGGAAGTGATCGTAGATACTGCAGTGGAGCAGGATATCCGGCTGGTAGGTCTAAGCGCGCTTATGACGACAACGGTTGTAAGCATGGAAGAGACCATCAAGTTATTGAGAGAACGTAAACCTGAATGTAAAGTCATGGTAGGGGGAGCTGTGCTGAATCAGGATTATGCAGATATGATCGGGGCAGATTTTTACGGCAAAGATGCAATGCAGTCCGTATATTATGCACAGAGAGTATTTGAAGAAGAGTAATCAGTGAGCAAAGAATTTCATAAAATATACAGCAGACAAAAATGGAGACAGAAAAACTGGGATTAATATTACCAGACATTATGACCCATCGCTTAAGCGTAAGAGAGACACAGGAAGCAATCAAGTACATTCGTGACACGTTCCAGAAGGAATTCGGAAAAGGAGATGAATCTGGAGAGAATCTCTGCACCGTTATTCGTAGAAAAAGGCAGTGGTCTGAACGATGACCTGAACGGTGTGGAAAGACCGGTACAGTTTGATATCGCAGGCGTTCCGGGAGAGACAATAGAAGTTGTACATTCCCTTGCAAAATGGAAACGTATGGCATTATACAAATATGGATTCCAGCCGGGTGAGGGACTTTATACAAATATGAACGCGATCCGTAGAGATGAAGAACTTGACAACTTACATTCCTGCTACGTGGATCAGTGGGACTGGGAAAAAGTGATCAAAAAAGAAGAACGTACCGTTGAGACACTGGAAGCTACCGTACGCAATATCTTCAAGATCATCAAACATATGGAACATGAAGTATGGTACAAATATCCACAGGCAGTAAAGAAACTTCCGGAGGACATCTATTTCATCACTTCCCAGGAACTGGAAGATATGTATCCGGATAAGACTCCGAAGGAAAGAGAAAACCTGATCACAAAAGAACACGGCTGTGTATTCCTGATGAAGATCGGTGACAAACTCGCAAGCGGCGAACCGCACGACGGACGTGCACCGGACTACGATGACTGGCAGTTAAACGGAGATATCCTGTTCTGGTTCGAGACACTGAACTGTGCACTTGAGATCTCCAGCATGGGTATCCGTGTAGATGAAAAAGCGCTGGAAGAGCAGCTTGTAAAAGCCGGCTGCGAAGAGAGAAAGAATCTTCCATATCACAAAATGCTGTTAAACGGCGAACTTCCGTACACCATCGGTGGTGGTATCGGACAGTCCAGACTGTGCATGCTGCTTCTCGACCGCGCACATGTCGGTGAAGTACAGGCAAGTTTGTGGCCGGAGCAGATGCGGAAAACCTGCAAAGAACACAATATGATTCTGCTTTAAATTGATTTTCAAAATTAGTTGATAACATTTTCTCAAGTGTCTATAATAGAACTATAGACTGTTATAAAAATGACAAAGGAAAAACAGGAGGAACTCCAACTATGATGAGAGGCATTAATACAACCGTAAGACGGTTGAGAAGAAAAGTTTTTGAAGAAGTTGCAGCACTTGGCTTCAAAGCAGATGCAGATACTCTGTGCGATGATATGGAAGCAATCCCATATGCACTGGTGAATGATGAGACAGAGCAGTACCGTGACAGTGTTACCGCGCAAGAGCAGTTGTACGAGAACAGGTAAGACTTGCAATGGGACTTTCACTCCGGCCGGAAGACAAACCGGTACATCTGACAGCGGGGGTGGAAGCAAGTAACATATCAGATAAGTATTATGAACCGCCGCTTATGCAGGTGATTCCATCCGCATGCATGAGATGCGAAGCGAAAGGATATGAGGTCAGCAACATGTGCAAAGGATGTCTGGCACATCCTTGTATGGAAGTCTGTCCGAAGGGTGCGATTTCCATGATAAACGGCAAATCCCATATTGATCAGGAAAAATGTATCAAATGTGGAAAGTGCAAGAGTGTCTGCCCATATGATGCAATTTCCAAAAAAGAGCGTCCGTGTGCAAAAGCATGCGGTGTAAATGCAATTGAATCGGATAAAATGGGACGCGCCTATGTCAATCCGGACAAATGCGTATCCTGTGGTATGTGTATGGTAAGCTGTCCGTTTGGAGCAATTTCAGACAAATCCCAGATCTTCCAGCTTGCAAGAGCATTGTCGGAAGGCGAGCAGATTATTGCGAGATCGCACCGGCATTTACCGGACGAGTTCGGAGATAATAATCAATGCGAGAAACTTAAAAGCAGCACTGGAAGAAACTTGGATTTTCACAGGTGTATGAAGTGGCGCTTGGTGCAGATATCGGAGCTGTTGCGGAGGCACATCATTATGTAGAGAAGGTTGTGACAGGAGAATTACCGTTCCTTTTGACATCCTGCTGTCCGTCATGGGCAATGCTGGCAAAGAAATATTTCCCGGATATGATCGATGAAGTGTCTCAGGAACTGACTCCTATGGTTGCTACTGCACGTCGATCAAGAAAGAACATCCGAATGCTAAAGTAGTATTCATCGGACCATGTGCGGCTAAGAAACTGGAAGCGATGCGCAGAACCGTAAGAAGTGATGTTGATTTTGTAGTGACATTTGAAGAACTGCAGGGAATGTTTGATGCGAAAGGAATCGACCTTTCCGAATATGAGGCAGAGTCCTCCTTCCACAATGCAACAGGTGCGGGACGCGGCTATGCGGTTGCAGGCGGCGTGGCATCTGCAATTGAAAAATGTGTAAATGAGTACTATCCGGGTGTGGAAGTAAAGATTGAGCATGCAGAAGGTCTTGCGGATTGTAAGAAGATTCTTTCTATGGCGAAGATCGGAAGAATGAACGGATGTCTGATCGAAGGAATGGGCTGTCCGGGCGGATGTGTAGCCGGTGCGGGAACGAACATCCCGGTGCCAAAAGCACAGAAGAAAGTGAAAGAATTTGTAAAAGCATCCAGCAAGCAGCTTCCGCCAAAAGAACTCGGTGAAATCGAGCTGAAATAAGTAAAAAAGAGACCAAAAAAGAGACAGGCGTAAAGATTGACAAAACGCCTGTCTCTCTTTATAATTAAAAGTTAGTATTGATAAAAATATTTATACTGATTAGATACATGAATGTAGAGCAGGAGGAAATTATGCAGAAGTATGGCGTAAACGAATTAAGAAGAATGTTTCTTGAGTTTTTTGAAAGTAAGGGACATCTGGCAATGAAGAGTTTCTCGTTAGTGCCTCATAACGATAAGAGTCTGTTACTGATCAACTCTGGTATGGCACCATTGAAACCATATTTTACAGGACAGGAGATACCACCGAGAAGACGAGTTACCACCTGTCAGAAATGTATCCGTACAGGAGATATCGAGAACGTAGGAAAGACAGCCAGACATGGTACATTTTTCGAAATGCTTGGTAACTTCTCATTTGGAGACTATTTTAAAAACGAAGCAATTCACTGGACATGGGAGTTCCTTACAGAAGTAGTGGGACTGGATCCAGATAGATTATATCCATCCATTTACCAGGATGACGATGAGGCCTTCGAGATCTGGAATAAAGAGATTGGAATTCCGGAGGAGAGAATCTTCCGTTTCGGAAAGGAAGATAACTTCTGGGAGCATGGAGCAGGACCTTGCGGACCGTGTTCAGAAGTATATTATGACCGTGGAGAAAAATATGGATGCGGAGAGCCAGGATGTACAGTCGGATGTGAATGTGACCGTTACATGGAGATCTGGAACAACGTATTTACACAGTTTGACAACGACGGACATAACAACTATACAGAATTAGAGCAGAAGAACATCGATACAGGTATGGGACTGGAACGTCTGGCATGTATCGTGCAGGATGTTGATTCCATGTTCGATATCGATACATTAAAGGCTTTAAGAGACCATGTATGTAACATGGCAGGAGTAGAGTATCAGAAGGATGATAATACAGATACATCGATCCGAGTACTGACAGACCATATCCGTTCTGTAACATTTATGATCTCTGATGGTATCCTTCCATCAAACAGCGGACGTGGATATGTATTAAGACGTCTTCTCCGCCGCGCATGTCGTCACGGAAGACTTCTTGGAATCAAGGGAGCATTCCTTGTAGAACTGGCACAGACAGTTATTGACGGATCGAAAGACGGATATCCGGAACTGGAAGAAAAGAAAGACTTTATCTTTAATGTAATCGCAAAAGAAGAAGCACAGTTTAATAAGACGATCGACCAGGGACTTTCTATTCTTGCAGACATGGAAGAAGAGATGAAGAAGAACGGAGAGACGGTTCTTTCCGGAAAGAATGCATTTAAGCTGTATGATACTTATGGATTCCCAATCGACCTGACAAGTGAGATCCTGGAAGAGAAGGGTCTGACTTATGATGAGAAAGGATTTGAAGAAGCACAGAAAGAACAACGTGCAAAATCCGAAGGAACATTTGGTACACATAACTACAGCGGTAAAGATGCAAGTGTATACGACCAACTAGAGGCAGAATTATCTTCTGAATTTGTTGGATATGACCAGCTGGAAGTGGAATCTGAAGTAACAGCTATGACAAGTGAGACAGAAGTGGTAGATGCACTGACAGACGGAGATAAAGGAACGATTATTACTGCTAAAGACTCCGTTCTATGCGACGATGGGTGGACAGGAAAGCTGATAAAAGGCGTGATCTGTACAGAAGACGGCGAATTTGTAGTGGAAAGATGTTGTGAAAGCTTGCAGGTGATAAATTCGGCCATATCGGACAGGTTACAAAAAGGTATGGTCAAAAGTCGGTGACAAGGTAAATGCTGAAAAGTTGAACAAAAGAGAAATCAGTGCAACTTGCTGAGAAACAAATCAACAGTGCAAACGCAATTTGCTTCAGAAAAGCATCTTCGCATGGT
>ENA-OQET01001497-OQET01001497.1-human-gut-metagenome-genome-assembly--contig:-NODE-1497-length-10220-cov-2.494204_pt1 | contig 10220 bp, 11 predicted proteins | sample MGYA00242800_ERZ504645 | MGnify/ENA primary metagenome ERZ504645 (study PRJEB26092, sample SAMD00036308) | human gut metagenome | host: Homo sapiens | study: EMG produced TPA metagenomics assembly of... | reverse complement strand
ATCAGACTTGCAGAAGACATGGCTTTATCATTGATAGAGAACTTCTCTCCGCTCTTCAGATCTTTCACATAGACGCTCCAGTCCCCTTCCAAATTTTCTGTAAATTCCTTCACAGCTTTCTTCAGATTTTTGATCCCCGGATTCGTCAGTTCTTTGATGCTGCCATCTTTTTGGATTGTCAAGCCCTCTGGTGTAGTACCAGCTTCTTCCGCTAATACGCCGCTTGATTCATCAAAATAATAATACCCGGAAAATCTCTTTTCTCCCACATTCATTTCCGGGATATAATAAATACCGCCTTCCTGGCACACTCTTCCATTTCTGTCAACGTAATACCCGCCATCTAGTTTTATCTGTCCAATCTCTTCTTTTAGAATACAAACTCTTCCGGTACCGGAAAGCCTTCCAAGGTTATTTACCACATAAATCCCCGAAGTCCATCCTGCTTCCACAGTTCCATCTTCTGCTTTCGGGAGTGCTTCCTGTGAAATGGCTGTAAGATGTGCTTCAGAAGCTTTAAATTTTCCTGTCTCGTCGTGATAATAATATCCATTAAACACTGTTCCATCTACAACAAAATGGTCGAAATAATGTATAGCCTGAACGCAGTCTCCTGAACCATCTTCATTCAGACAGTAAAAGCCGTCACTTTTCAACATATATTTGCCATCACTGTTGGGAATAGGAAGTATCTTAGCTTCCTCTGTAACAGATGACAGGCTGCCGCCACTTTCTGATTCCGCCAATACAGTCAGAACTTCAGGCTTCCATAACAGGAGCCCGCTGTTGCTGCACCAAAATGCTGCCCCCAAAAGGACTGCCATTCCAGCTGCTTTATACAGCCATCTGGTTTTTTGCCTTTTTCATGTTATTCTCCTTTTAATAAGGGCAGTATAACCTGTTTCTGCTTTGTATGCAACCTCTTTGTTTTCCATAACATTTTTACAGGCTCTGGAATGTGTTTGAAAAGACTTTCTGCAGGATGTACGTCACAATTTGTGAGAGATTTTGTCCGGAATACTCTCCCAAAATTTTTGCAGCTGTGCTTCTACATTTGACAATGTACACGTTTTCCTGTCATTCCACTCCACCGGAAAAAGATTGCTGTATTCTCTCTGCCGGAACCGTTCATCCAAAATGGAGAATAACACCATGATCCTCCCTTGTGCGGATTACTCTTTCCCAGCAGCCTGCAGAACCTTATTCATGCCAGGGTACCTATAGGCGTAATCAATCCATTTTCCCCATTTTCTGTGTAAAAAGAACGAAGAATTTCCCTCTCATTTCCCAACTGGGGCAATCCGGTTCCCACTAAAATGGCTCCAATCAGTTTTTCTCCCAGCAGATCAATTCCCTCTGAAAAAATACCACCCATAATGCAAAAAGCTACCAGTGATTCCTGATTCTGTTCAAATTCCTGAAGAAACTCTTCTCTTTCCTGTTCCTTCATAGAGCTGTTCTGACAGATACACTTCACCCAGTTTACAGAAAATTCTTCTTCGTAGACTGCGTAAACCTCTTCCAACATTTTGTAAGAAGGAAAAAATACCATATAATTTCCCTTGCGCTGCCATACAGTCTTTGCTATATATTCCGCAATTTTATGATATTCCTCATATCCCCTGCGGCTATATAAGGAACTTACATCGCCGGCATTTAAAATACAGCGGTTCTTCTGTGAAAACGGTGATTCCACATAGATTCCATAATCGTCCTGCCTGTTGCTGAGCAATTTCCTGTAGTAGTTCATGGGCAGCAATGTGGCAGAAAAGAATACGGCACTGCGGCCTTTCTTCAGATATTCCCCCAGGTTCACTGCCGGATTTACACAGAACAGTTTCAGGCGAAACAGACCATCTTCTCCATTCTCAGCATAAACTACATAGTTCTCATCTATCAGTTCTGCAATATTCAGAAAATTGCGAATATCAAAATAAAACTTTATTGCTTCATCTTCCAGTTCCACATCCTTATGTGCTTCCAGAAAAGCATCAAATTCTCCCTGAACCTTTAAAATCGTCATAATTATGGAACCCGTGCCTGGGAGAACGAGGTAATTTCCACAGTCCACCTGTAGTTCTTTCAGCTGTTTATCCAGCTTTCCAAGGGAGCGGTAAAGCCGGGGTGCTCTTTCTTTCATAACTTTTCGAACCCGAACAGCATCTTCCCTGCAAATAGAAGCGCTGTACATCTCTCTTCCCCGTTCTGCCAGATTATGAGCTTCATCAATGAGAAAGACATAATCTCCACCTGCACCTTTCCCCCAGAAAAAACGTTTTTAAATGAACCGTAGGGATCAAACACATAATTATAATCACAAATTACAGCATCCACCCATAAAGACAGATCCAAACACATTTCAAAAGGACATACCTGCCATTTCTCTGCCTGCTCCCGTATAGTCTCCCTGTCATATCTGCTCTTCGTCGTCCACAGCTCATAGACAGCGTCATTGACCCTGTCGAAATGTCCCCTGGCGTAAGGACAATGTACCGGATCACATTTGGTTTCGTCCATAAAACACAGCTTCTCCTTGGCTGTAATGGTCACCACTTTGTATTTCATTCCCTTTTCCCGCAGCACCTCAAAAGCTTCCTGAGCCACTGTTCTTGTAATAGTCTTGGCTGTAAGATAAAAGATCGTCTCCCCTTTCCCTTCGCCAACAGCGCGAACTGCCGGAAAAATGGTAGACATGGTTTTTCCTACGCCGGTAGGTGCCTGAATAAAAATCTGACGACTGGCTCCAATTGCATGGTAAACACTGCTCACCATCTTTCTCTGACCTTCTCTGTAGAAAAATGGAAATTCCAGGCTCTGAAGAGAATGATTTCTCTCTTCCTTCCATTTTTTCTGATAACTGAGCCATTTATGATATTCATCCAGAAGTTTCTGGTACCATTCTTTCAGTTCCTCTATGGAGATCACCTCCCGGAACCTTTTCACCACTTCTGTCTCCAGATTGGCATATGTCATCTGGATTCCAATCTTCGACAAGCCTTCCTGAACACCGTAAATATAGCCATAACACATAGCCTGAGCCTTATGAACCTTCACAGGCTCTTCCATCTGTTCCACATTTCCATATATTCCTTTAATCTCATCGATCCAGACAACTTCATCTTCTGTAAAAATTCCATCTGCACGACCTTCTAACCGAATGTCCAGATCCTCATAGCTGCAATTCATCCGCAAAGCAACCTCTGCTCTGTAGTCTCCGCCCATTTGTTTCTGAAGCTTCCGATGCAGTCTGCTGCCCTTTAACATAGCATCTTTGTCTATAGTACCTCTTCGGTTATCAAGATCACCGCTTTGCAATATAAACTCCACAAGATTTCTTACTGATATTCGTGTTACCGGATTGTCCATTTCCAATTTACCGCCTTTTACTGGTCTGCTGCCTTCCAAACAAAGATACCTTATCTGTAAGCATTATAACACGAATTTTACTTATCGGCCTATCCTTTCACAGAAAACTCCGGCATATTACTCCGAAAATGCAAAGCAAGCATCTGCTTCTGAAGTTTCTCATTCCTCCTTGCTTCAATGGATATGCTATCACAAAATGTCTGCCACAGTTCCTCGTACTCTCCCATATCCCCTACGGCGCTCCCTGGCACCTGTATACGCACTTCTTTTCTCATGACGCACTCCTTCCCTTTCTCATGGCACAACGCCTTCTGCCTCTTCTCATCATAGATTACCCAGTTCTCATTGGGAAAGCGATTGGAAAAATGAAGAGCCATAAGAGACAGGATATCATTCCCCGGCTGGATCTTTGCCAACAGAAACCTTCCGCCAATCTCCCTGAAACGGACAAACCCAAAATAATGGTGATATTCCCGCTTCACACAGAGTGCCAGTTTCGCAACCCTGGATACATATGGATCTGCCAGTGCCTCCATTACACGTTTTTCGCATCTGCCTCCCCAAAAAGCCCGGTGCAGCACATAATAAATGGCAGTTCCCCTGTCTTCATCTGCTGAAGCTGCCGCCAGACAAATCTGTTCGTAAACCTCGCTTCCCAGTCTCATAAGAATCGTCCTCATAACCTTACCAGCCTTACTCTGATCTGTAGCAATCTCCCGATAAGAAGTGAACAATTCCATGCTTACAGGAAAACTGGTCTGAATGCTCACTTTACAACCGCCTGCACACTCTTTCCATCCATCATAGACAGCAGAAAAAAATTCCCTCCATAGAGTCCTCACATACCAGGATTCTTTTCTCTTGATTCATATAGCTCCCACCTTTCTGTCCACATGATTCTTTGTATTTTCTGTATACAGTCTTCTGCTCCCCATCTCATCTCCAAAAGAGGGATAATTGCTGAAAATGCAGCTTCATTCCCATGCTTCCGACAGTTCTCTTCATCCAGAAGATTACGGGTAATATAAGATTCCTCCAACCTGGTATTGTACATCATGCGGCCATTACAGGTGATAAAAATATAAGGCACGCTTCAGAACCACACCAAATCCTCTTCAAAATCTGCAAAATTCCAGGGAATGGGTTCTCCTGGCCCCAAATGATTCTTCTGGCAGAGGTATAACCGATTCCAGGTACACGAAGAAAGTTCATAATAAATCTGCCTGGTTGATCTCTACCGGAAAAAAACTCCAGATGTGACACTGCCCAGTCTGCCTTGGGATCCAGAAGAAGGTTAAAATCCGGATGCTTCTCTGAAAGCAGTTCTGAAGCCCGAAAACCATAAAACCGCATAAGCCAGTCTGCCTGATAAAGTCGGTGTTCTCGAAGAAGAGGCGGACCTGATAAGGACATGAGCAGATCCTTATCTTCATTTACGGCGACAAAAGCCGAATAAAAAACTCTTTTTAATGCAAAGTTCTTATACAAAGATTCTGCTACTGACACGATCTGATAATCGCTCTCCCCCATAGCTCCAATAATCATCTGGGTACTTTGACCGGCTGGTACAAACTTAGGGGCATGACGGTACAGAACCAATTCCTCCTTATTCTGATCTCGCTGCTGCTGAATCTGCTTCATGGGGCGAAGAATGGTTTGCCTGCTCTTATGCGGTGCCAGTTTCCTAAGCCCGTCTGCAGTAGGAAGTTCCAGGTTCACGCTCATGCGATCTGCCAGATACCCCGCCCTGGCGATCAGTTCAGGAGCAGCACCTGGAATGGCTTTCAAATGAATATATCCCTGAAAATGATATTTATTACGAAGAAGATTTACTGTACAAAGCAGTTCTTCCATAGTCCTGTCTGGACTTTCCTTTACTCCGGAACTTAAAAACAGTCCTTCAATATAGTTCCTCCTATAAAATTCCATAGTCAGACGACACACTTCTTCTGGGGTAAAACTGGTACGCACCACATCATTGGAGGCTCTGTTTATACAGTATTTACAGTCAAATACACATTCATTTGTATAAAGGATCTTCAAAAGACTGATACATCTGCCATCCTGAGCAAAACTATGACAGATTCCGGCAGCAATGCTGTTTCCCATGCCCTTTCCATCTCCCTTTCGATCCACACCACTGGATGTGCAAGCCACATCATATTTCGCGGCATCCGATAAAATCTCCAGCTTCCGCTTCAATGTCATTGATTCCTGAATAATCATCCCGTAACAAAACTCCTTTTATGTAATCTGTGTTTCGCGTTCTTTATTATTCTCAATTTCAGAACGTTTGTTCTTGTTTTATTTTAGAACATATGTTCTGTTTTGTCAATATCATAAAACGGCACGAAATTTTTTCTATACAAAAAGAGCCCTAAATCAAAGATTAATTCTAACACTACCTTTGATTTACGGCTCTTATCTCATTCTTTTACTATTAAAGTTCCCAGCCGACAGCCAGATATGGTACATGCTTACATCAGCGAATTCATAAATACCAGACGTTCTGAACGTATGAGCAGATTTTCATATATGTGAATGCTGCCGACAGGTGACCTATCCACTCAATTTTCAAATCTGTGTCAGCACAAAAATATCATAAATTGCTTTCACTGCATTTTCAAAATCACGGTTTTCCACACCGATAATAATATTCAGCTCACTGGAACCCTGGTCAATCATCTTGACGTTTACATTTGCATGTGCGAGGGCAGAGAAAATTCTTCCGGCTGTACCGCGGGTGGATTTCATTCCACGTCCTACAACTGCGATCAGGGCAAGGTCAGATTCCATTTCCACAAAATCCGGCTGAACCAGGCGATGGATTCCCGCAATTACCTGCTGCTCCTTTTCTTCAAACTCATCCTGGTGAACATATACTGTCATGGTATCAATACCGGATGGAACATGCTCAAAACTGATTCCCTGGTCTTCAAATACCTGAAGCACTCTTCTGCCAAATCCGATTTCACTGTTCATCATGGACTTCTCAATGTTGATAGAACAGAAACCTTTCTTTCCTGCAATACCGGTTATGGTATATTTCGGCTTGCGGCAGGTACTCTCCACAATAAAAGTTCCCTTATCCTCCGGACGGTTGGTGTTGCGGATATTAATCGGAATTCCCTCTTTTCTTACAGGGAAAATAGCATCTTCATGAAGAACAGTAGCTCCCATGTAGGAAAGCTCACGAAGTTCACGGTATGTGATGGTCTCAATCACAGCCGGATTCTTTACAATTCTCGGGTCTGTTACAAGGAAACCGGATACATCAGTCCAGTTTTCATACATATCAGCCTTAATTGCCTTGGCAACCAGAGAACCTGTCACATCAGAAGCACCTCTGGAAAAAGTGGTCACAGTTCCATCGTCCTTTGCACCATAGAAGCCCGGCACAACTGCATTCTCACATTTGGAAAGACGCTTGTTCAGAAGTATGTCTGTCTTCTCTGAATCCAGATTTCCGTTTTTATCAAAACGGATTACTTCTGCTGCATCCACAAATTCATAACCAAGATAAGCAGCCATCACTTTGCCGTTCAGATATTCTCCACGGGAAGCGGCGTAATCCCTGCCAATCTGTGCTTTAAAATTCTCTTTGATCAACTGGAAATCCTCTTCCATGGAAAGAGCAAGGCCAAGCCCTTTAATAATCTCATAATAACGAGATTTGATTTCTTCTAAAACCTTTTCAAAATCACCGCCATTTGCAGCTGCGTCATAACAGCTGTAAAGAAGATCTGTTACCTTCGTGTCCCCGTCAAATCTCTTACCTGGTGCAGAAGGAACAACAAAACGTCTGCTCTCTTCACTTCTGATAATATCTCCGACTTTTTCAAACTGCTCCGCATTTGCAAGGGAGCTTCCACCAAATTTTACTACTTTTCTCATAATCCTTATGCTCCTCAAAAACTTTTTCTCCATTTTATGAAAAAATTCGACTTTTTGCAAGGGTTTTTTCGATTTAATTCGTGAAAGTGTTAAATACCTCCAATACCTGCAGCTGTTCTCCATCTACTTTAAAATGAATATCCCAGGATCCAAAAGACATTCCGTATTTTCTTTCAGGGTCTTTCTGATACCCAGGTCTTGGATCGTTTGCAAGGACAGCCAGAAGTGCTTCTCTTTTTTCCTCTGGAATCTTCTTCAAAAGCTTTTCCGGAAACTCTACTTTCAGCTTATGATCCTGAATCTGGTCGGTAAATCCGCCCGCTGCTTCCGGATGGCTGTCCACGTAAGCCAGATAGGGCTTTATATCATAAATAGGTGTTCCGTCCATAAGATCCGCTCCTGATACATGAAGCACCGGTCCATACTTTTCAGAAAACTCTACGCTCTCCAGCCTTACACTGGAAAGTCCTATGGGATTTGGACGAAAAGGAGACCTTGTAGCAAAAACGCCCATTCTGACGTTTCCCCCAAGTCTTGGAGGACGCACTGTAGGAGACCACTCCTTGCGGACAGCCTGTGAAAATTCCCAAGATCAGCCAGATATGGGTATACTCTTCCAGCCCTCGAAATGCCTCATGGTTCCGATATTCCGGTTCAAAAATAATATCCGCCTTTAGTTCCTGTATTCTGCCACTCTGATGGGGAATTCCAAATTTCGTTGGAAAATCGCTTCTGATATGAGCAATTACTTTCATTTCCATTGTTTGTTATACCTTTATCAATCTTTATATGTGCTCTTCTAAACCCACAGATATGATCTATAAATCAGCGAACCTTTATTCCTTATGTCCGCCGCTTTTTTCTTCCTCCTTGATTTCCCAGTGAAGCAGGAACGTAAGGGCTGCTCGAAGAGCAATAATTCCGGCTACAATTCCGATTTCTTTCCACTCACGTACCACTACAGTACGAAGAATCTCACTTCCCATTTTAAATTCCAGTCCCATAGCAAGTCCCCTCGCCAGATAGACACCAGTATCTCCGGCATGTTTCAGCCACTTGATAAATCCAGTAATTCCACTCCAGATAATAATGGCAACTCCAATAAACTCAAAAATTACAATGGCGAAACCAGCAATATTCTCCAGAACCCACTCCATAATTCCAGTTATGGTCGTCATCATAGGTACCTCCTTTTTCCTGCTGACAGGATACCTTTTCTTACAGAATATATTTTCATTGCTGCACAGCCTGTAAACAGCAACAGTTTCTTATTTTTGCTCCAGCCAGGTCACCACTTCTGTGTGATCTGTAAAACAAAACATTTCCACAGGCTGGATTTCTTTAACTATATAGTTTTTTCTCGTAAGGAAATTAAGGTCTCTTGCAAGTGTTTCCGGGTTACAGGAAATGTAAACAATTTTCTTCGGAGAGAGTTTTATTACGGAATTCAGGAATTTCTCGCTGCTGCCTGAGCGGGGAGGATCCATAAATACCACATCTGCCTTTTCACCAGCTTCTGCCATTGCCTCCATAAATTCACCGGCATCACCCTGGCGGAAAGATATGTTTACCACCTTATTCTCTCTTGCATTGATCCTTGCATCTCTGACTGCATCTTTATTCAGTTCCACTCCGACCACTTTTCTTGCCTTACCAGAAGCTACCAGACCGATAGTGCCAATTCCACAATATGCATCAATGACTTTTTTCTTTCCCTGTCAGCCCTGCAAAATTTCCACAGCTTTTTCCATAAAGAAATTTCGGTCTGCACTGAATTTACCTGATAGAAGGATTTTCGGTGAAATACGGAAGGATTTTTCCACAAAGGGTATCACGGATTAAATCCCTTACCATAAAGTACGATTTCCCGCTCGCCAAGAACCATGCTTGTATTTTTGTCATTAATATTTAATACCACAGTACTGATCTCTGGATGAACTTTTCTTAATGCCTTCACAAAGTTATTCTTGGATGGAAAAATAGGAGAGGCGACCACCAGTACTACCATTACCTCACCTGTAGAAAAGCCACGACGCACCAGTACATGGCGCAGAAGTCCATATCCGGTATCCTCATCATATGTTTTGATCTTAAAAGACTTCAGCATTCCCCGAATGGTACGGATGATTTCCTGACTCTTCTTATCCTCAATCAGACACTGTTCAATAGAAACCACTCTGTGGGTACCAGCCTCATAAATTCCAGAAATAATATTTCCCTTCCGGTCACGGTCAAATACAGCATGAACTTTATTCCGGTAAAAATAAGGATCTTTCATTCCAATTACCGGCTTCACATTCCCAAACTTCTTCAAAAGCCCCTGTACCTGATTTTGTTTCTTTTTAAGCTGTGCGGAATAAGGCACACCCTGATACTGGCACCCACCGCACTTTTTTGCGTATGGACAGACTGTCTGTGTTTTTTTCTCTTCCATAAATTCTCCCTTATCTTTATTTTGCTTTTCGTTCTTCATAATATCTGACTAGAGCGTGCTCTAGCTTCAGCGCCGCCAACGCACTAAAAGTGCCTACAAGGGCTCCAGCCAGCACATCTGTAGGATAGTGTACTCCCACGTACAATCGGGACAAAGCGATCAGTACTGCCAGGACCATGGCTGCTTTTCCCCATTTTCCAGGAAAGGCTTTATAATATACGCCTGCACAGGCAAAAGATGCGCAGGTATGACCTGATGGAAAAGAATAGTCCTTCAGCCTGGCAACCAGAGGCACAAGTCCTCCACAGAATCATAAGGTCTTATACGCGCTACCAGATCCTTAAGGCATAAATTCGTAACCACTGCCCCTATAGCTAGTGCCAGAAGTGCGGTTACACCTGCCTTTCTTGTCTTCTTTGGAAAAAAGAAAAAGCAGCCCCAAAACAATCCAGAACCAAGCCTCCGTCTCCCTAGAAAGGTAATTCCCTTCCACAGCCAGGTAAACAGATCACTTCTTAAATACTGC
>ENA-OQET01001496-OQET01001496.1-human-gut-metagenome-genome-assembly--contig:-NODE-1496-length-10235-cov-2.809359_pt1 | contig 10235 bp, 15 predicted proteins | sample MGYA00242800_ERZ504645 | MGnify/ENA primary metagenome ERZ504645 (study PRJEB26092, sample SAMD00036308) | human gut metagenome | host: Homo sapiens | study: EMG produced TPA metagenomics assembly of... | reverse complement strand
GAAATCCAGGAGAAAATTGTAAATTTAGACTTCAATCGATATCCTGATAATGACTGTATACGACTAAGAGAGGCTTATAGCGCTTTATTAAACGTTCGAATTGAAAATGTTCTGGCAGGAAATGGTTCGGATCAAATTCTTGGATTGTTGATTGGGTATTTTCTAAAAGAGGGAAAAACGTTATTGACCTTGGATCCAGATTTTAGCATGTACGATTATTATTGTGGTACTTATGATGCCAATTTACTTAAATACCCAACTAGAGATGATGGTAGTTTTGATGTAGAAAACTTTGTTCGCTATGCAATAGATAACAAGGTGGATATGATTCTTTTCAGCAATCCAAACAATCCTACAGGATTTCTGTTAACAAATGAAGAAATAAAAGTTTTGTTGAAACAATTGAATACTATCCCTGTTGTCATTGATGAAGCGTATGCTGAATTTGCCAAAGAAAGTGCAACTGAGCTGATTGATCAGTTCGATAACCTGTATATTACCAGGACCTTGTCAAAAGCTTATGCGTTGGCTGGAGCCCGTATAGGATTTCTAGTTTCTAATGAAAAAAATATTAAACAGATCCATAAAGCAAATGTTCCATATGTGCTCAATTGTGTTTCTCAAATGATTGCGATGATTACCTTGAAACATGTTGAAGAATTTAAATATAGGATCGAGTCTATAAAAAAGAAACGAGATGAATTAATTCATTCAAATTATAAATCCATTCATATTTATGATAGTCAGGCTAACTTTGTCAAAGTAAAGTGTAAAGATCTAAAAAAAGTGTATGCATACTTTGATAAGAACAATGTGATCGTACGAAAATATGAAGGAAAAGATTATTTTCGTTTGACCATTGGAAATGATCAGGAATACAAACTGATCAAAAATTATTTTTGATCAATATGAAAAGGAGGTGTAAGATAATGCGAAAGGCGCATTTGGAAAGAAATACAAATGAAACAAATATCAATTTAACATTAAATCTAGATGGAAGTGGTGAATCTCACATAGATACAGGGATCGGCTTTTTTGATCATATGTTGTCTTTGTTGGCTTTTCATGGAAACTTTGATATTGATTTAGTTGCTCAAGGGGATCTAGAGGTTTGTGATCATCATACGATTGAAGATTGTGGGATCGTTTTAGGTAAGGCATTTTAAGGAGGCTTTACAGGATAAAAAAGGGATTCGTCGTTATGGTTCTTTTACGATTCCAATGGATGAAACATTGTGCAATGTGACATTGGGATTTAAGTTCTCGCAGTTATCTTGTTTATCATTGCGAACTTAAACGAGAAAGAGTAGGGAGTTTCTCCTGTGAAATGGTTGAGGAATTTTTAAGAGCGTTTGCGTTTAATGCGGGAATTACGTTACATGTTAATGTTTATTATGGAACCAATGATCATCATAAGATCGAAGCTATATTTAAAGCTCTTGGACAAGCTTTAAAACAAGCAGTTATCGTTGATGGTGATAAGATATTTAGTTCTAAAGGAGTGCTTGAAGGATGATTGCCATCATAGATTATGGAATGGGAAACTTGTATAACGTAAAAAATGCCTTGGATGCTCTAGGAATAGATTCAATGATTACATCTAAAAAAGAAGATCTGCAAAAAGCAGATAAACTTATATTGCCCGGTGTAGGTGCCATGCAGGATTGTATGTTGAATCTAGAAAAAAGTGGTTTAAAAGAAACAATAATAGATTTCGTTTTACATCAAAAAAAGGCCTTTATTAGGAATATGTTTAGGAATGCAGGCTTTGTTTGAATCAAGTGAAGAAAATGGACATACCAAAGGATTTGGGTTTATCAAAGGAAATGTGATCAAAATGGAGGATACCAATGTAAGAATTCCACATATTGGCTGGAATGATCTTCAGTTTGTAAAGGATATGCCTTTAAAAAATAAATTTTCAAAAGCACCTTTTGTCTATTATGTGCATTCTTATTATGCAAGTGATTATGACAAGGAAGATCTGGTCGCATATTCAGAATATGGAAATATGAAAATTTGTGGTGTTATCATGCATGGTCATGTCATGGGATGTCAATTTCATCCAGAAAAAAGTGCTGAAGATGGGTTAAAGATCCTAAAATATTTTGTGGAGGAATTTGTATGATAGTGATACCGGCAATTGATATTTTAGATGGTGTAGGTGTACGTTTATATCAAGGTAAGTATGAACAAAAAGATGTGGTAGCTTCCAGTGTTGAAGAGATGGCTTTATATTTTGCGAATATGCAAGCGCCTTATCTACATATGGTTGATTTAAATGGAGCCAAATCCGGAACCAGGGAGAATGCGAAGATCATTGTCGAATGCGCTAAGAAAATAGATATTCCCATTGAAGTAGGTGGAGGCATTCGCACGATGGAAGATATAGCTTTTTATCTGGAACAAGGAATTGCTCGTGTGATCCTTGGAACCTCCGCTTTAAAAGATAGGATGTTTTTAGAACAGGCTTTAAACCGTTATGCCGATCGTATCGTAGTGGGTATAGATTGTAAAGATGGATATGTACAAGCACAGGGATGGCTGGAGTCCAGTGATGTATATTATCTTGAATTTTGCCAAAGAAATGGAAAAATTAAATGTTAAGACCATTATTGTTACAGATATATCAAAAGATGGTACATTGGCAGGTCCAAATTATGAAATGCTGAAAAAATTACAGGAAACAGTCAACATAGATATTATTGCCAGTGGAGGTATCAAGAATATTGAACATATCAAGCGTTTAAATTCGATGCGTTTATATGGAGCAATTACGGGCAAGGCAATCTATGCAAAAACCTTAGATTTAAATGAAGCCTGGAAAGATCTGCATGGAGGGATGATATGCATACAAAAAGAATTATTCCTTGTTTAGATGTCAAAGATGGAAAGGTCGTTAAAGGAATTAATTTTTGTTGGATTAAAAGAAGTTGGAGATCCAGTCCAACTTGCTAAACAATATTATGAACAGGGAGCTGATGAATTGGTATTTCTTGATATTACCGCCACACATGAGGCAAGAGATACGATGGTGGATGTGGTAAAACAAGTAGCCAAGGAAATCTTTATACCTTTTACAGTAGGTGGAGGGATACGAACCCTTGAAGATATTCAAAAAATGTTACATTCTGGTGCAGATAAAGTAAGTGTGAACAGTGCCGCAATCAAGGATTCAAATTTAATCAAAGAAGGAGCACGACTTTTTGGCAGTCAATGTATCGTTTTGGCAGTAGATGCCAAGAAGCGAGAAGATCAAAGTGGGTGGAATGTCTTTATTCATGGTGGACGAATTGATACAGGCTTGGACTTGATTGACTGGGTAAAACAGGCAACTGATTTAGGCGCCGGAGAAATCTTGTTGACAAGCATGGATGCAGATGGTACCAAGAAAGGCTTTGATATTGAACTTTGTAAAGCAGTTTCTAAAGAGGTTTTAGTTCCTGTTATTGCCAGTGGAGGATGTGGATCTTTAGAGCATTTTAAAGATGTATTTAAAGAAGAAGCTGCCGATGCAGCTTTAGCAGCCAGCTTATTTCACTATAATGAATTAACGATTTCCCAAATTAAGACATATTTAAAAGAAGAAGGGGTCCCGGTACGAATATGATACAGATCGATTTTAAAAAGAATAATGGATTGGTGCCTGTAATCGTACAAGATGTTCATACCAATCAAGTACTGATGCTGGCTTACATGAATGAAGAAAGCTTGCGTTTAAGTATAGAAACAAAACTTGCGACCTATTACAGTCGCTCTAGAAAATCTCTTTGGATCAAAGGCGAAACAAGTGGTCACTATCAACACATTCAAGATATTTTAGTAGATTGCGATAATGATACCTTGTTGTTGAAAGTAGAACAAGATGGTGCAGCTTGTCATACAGGTAAATACAGTTGTTTTATCGAAATATTGAAGGAGATGAAATTTTATGAGTGAGTTAAAATCTTTATTATGCTACGATTCAAGATCGTAAAGAAAATCCTGAACAAGGTAGTTATACTTCATACCTGTTTGATAAAGGACTAGATAAGATACTAAAAAAACTGGTGAAGAAAACACCGAAGTTATTATTGCTTCTTTGATGCAGTCTAAAGAAGATCTTATCAATTGAGATTTGGAGATCTTTTATTATCATTTGATCGTTTTGATGGTCGAAAATGGATCACTTAGAAGAAGTTGAAGCAGAATTAGAAAAATCGTTCGAAAAACGAGTCACAATTTTAAAACCCAGAAATGAAGACCCATTGAAAAGTCTATAGACACAAGTGGTCTTTTTTTGCTTTTTCTTCCCTTTGTAAACTAAAAGCGTATTTTTTTTTCATACTTTACGTATGCTGATTTGTCCTAAGTGTAAAAATGAGCTAAAAAATGAAGATCATTGTTATAGATGTCCTGAAGGACATTCTTTTGATATTGCTAGACAAGGCTATGTTAATCTCTCTTTGAAACAAAAATGAAAAAGTCAAGGAGATAACCGTCATTAGTGGTGTTGGCTCGATTCTAATGTTTTTGGAAGAAGATCATTATGATTTTGATGCGTCATGTTTGTAAAGGATAAATTTAGTTGATCACAATATACACACTTTGATTATGGTGGATGTGGACAGGTTATTATACAAAATGAAAGGTTTAAAGCAGTTACAGGTGGCATAGTCAGTATTAATTGGTAATTGGATTATCATTATGTAAAGAAGGCTATTCGATATGCGGCGGCACATGACAAACAAATGTCAGTATTTTGTTGCTGGTATCTTTGATATGCCATTTTCGGATCACTCAGCTGATTGTATCACTTCTATTTTTACACCATTACCACATGAAGAAGTTTATCGTGTGTTAAGAGAAAATGGTATTTGGATCGTAGTTGGTCCAGGGCCTGATCATTGTATTGAGTTAAAAGAACTGATGTATGATCGCCCATACAAAAATGACTGGCCAGATACACATATGGATCATTTTGAATGTGTCTCACAGGATTTAATTTCAAATAAAGCTGTGGTAGAAGATGTATGGTCTTTGTTGGAAATGACACCATATCGATATAATTCACCATCTTCTTCTTTAGATAAAGTAAAAGCTTGTAAATCGTTAGATACGACATTTGAATTTGTCGTTAGTATATGGAGAAAAATATGAAATCGGTAATAAAAAAAATGGGGAATCAATGGAGAGGGAATTGTTTTTAGAAATAAAAAACCAGTCTTTATTGTAGGGGCGATTCCTACGGAAAGAGTTTCTTATCACATCGTTCAGGAACATAAAACCTACTGTATAGGCGAGCTTGAAAAAGTTGAACAAGAATCCAGTCTTCGCAGATACCCGGTCTGCCAATATGCAGATAGATGTTCAGGTTGTTCTTTGATGCATGTTAAATATAAAGGACAGTGCAAGATGAAAGAACAGATTTTGAAAGAATCTTTAAAAAAATATGCCCAATATGATGGGCCTATCGAATCAATACGAAAAAATATCAATAATTTAGGGTATCGAAATAGCTGTAAGCTACCTTTAAGAGTCATTCAAGGCAAATTAGTGAGTGGAATGTATAAAAAGAACTCGAATGATTTTGTGGCGATTGATCATTGTTTGATTCATTCAAAATATATTGAACACGTTCGAAAACAAATCTTAGAAGTAATCAATAACTATGGATCAGCTTTGGATAAGACTTTGTTTAAAAGCCTTGTCATTAAGGAATTTAATGAAAAAATACAGATCATCTTAGTAAGCGGGCCAATGGATTTTCCACAAAAACTTATTGATCAAATCTGTAATATAGAAGGAATTGTTTCTTTGTGGCAGAGTATAAAAACAGATCGTTCTGTTGATGTTTTTGGAAGTGAGATGAAACATCTGGCTTTAGAGATGAATATTACTCTTAACATTGAAGATTTACAGCTTTCTTTATTGCCACGATCTTTTTTTCAGTTGAATACCACACAGGCTGTTGAGATGTATAAATATGTAAGTAGTTTAGTGGATTCATGTAATCTTTTGGTCGAAGCTTATTGTGGAATTGGGGCAATGTCTTTATTCTGTGCTAAAAAAGTTAAACAGGTTATAGGTATCGAATATATTGATGATGCCGTAAAGAATGCTAAAGAAAACGCGAAGATCAACCATATTAAAAACGCATCTTTTATTTGTGGAGATGCAGGGCAAGTATTAAGAAATATATCAAAAGATCATGAAATTGATACTCTGATCGTTGATCCGCCAAGAACTGGATTGGATCGAGTTATGATCGATACGATCTTGTCATCTAACATAAAAAATATCATCTATGTTTCATGTAATCCAAGTACCTTGGCTAAAAATATAGATGCTTTAAATAAACGATATCATTTGGTGCAGGTACAGCCTTTTGATTTATTTTCGCAGACACAACATATAGAAACTGTATGCTTGTTTAAACGATCATAAACTTTCCTTAAGTGCAATAAAGGGGGAATTGTATGCTTGGAAAAATATATCGTCTTTTGATTGCATGTTTAGCAGCTGTTCCAATACAACTGTATGTCATGCCTGTTCTTTTACAATATGTTTATATGCCTTCTTCTTATGGACAGATTATCATGTATATCATGATTGCGATCGTTATTTATGAGTTTTTGGTTACTTATAAAAATGGAAGAAATGGGATTGGCATATTCTAACGGGAATTTACTATATAACACTGATTTATATTTTGTTCGCAAGACCGGATATGGGATATTCTTTATATGAACTAGACCCTTTTCAATTGGTCAATAGTATTCGATATGGTTCCTATGATGAATGGATCATAGCTCTATTTAATATTTTGATCTTTATTCCAATGCCAATCATGAACCATTATTATTTTAAAAAAGATTTAAAAGTATTATTCTCCTGTGTTTCCATTGGATTTTTGATTGAACTGATTCAGGCTATATCAAGAAGGGGTGTCTTTGATATTGGTGATATTATCTTGTATGGTGTAGGTATCTTAATTGGATATATCATCGAAAAGCGATTATGAGAATTCAGGAAAGTTTACGATATTGGTATAAAAATAGGAGAGAATTTTTGTAAGAATCTGCATTTTCAAATTATGAAATATGTGCAAACCTAGATACAGATATCAAACGATTATGATAATTACATAGCTAAAAATAAATATATAATAGTATTTAAAATAGAAAGCGAAGTTAGTTATGGTTATTAATAATGGTATAAAAGACGCAAGAGAAAAGAAAATGATGACACAAAACGATTTGGCAAAACGCATGGGTGTAGATGTTAATGTCATCAAAGATTGGGAAGAGAATAATACGATGATTTCTTTAAAAGATGTTCGACGTTTAACGAAGTATCTAGATGCAACTAGTGATCAGCTATTATTAGGCTGTACGAAGCCTCCTATTGATTTATCAGGTTTAACAGAAGATCAAATCGAAGAGATTTTTTCTTTATTTATTACAAATTTAAAGAAATTAAACCGTCATCATCGAAAGATCAATATGAAGACAAATAGATCTACAGTACGAGACTTTGGCTCTAAAGTCTATTATATACGTGTACGTCTTTTAGGAATTTCTCAAGAGGAATTAAGTTATAAATTAAATATATCACGAACATCGGTTCAATCGTATGAAAGAAGCAGTGAGGTTGATTCGGTGAATCGAATCATCTCTTTACCTAAATTATCTAAGGTATCAACAGACTATTTGATCTTCAATGATTGTTCGCTTCAACTTTCCAGTTATGAATTGGATAATGAAAGATATTCAATCTTAAAACAGTTGGTGCAGTTTTATGTAAAATACAATACGATCCACAATTGATGACAACGCTTACATTTTTGGTTGAGTTTCTTCTTCAATAATTCTACAATAGAGATGAAGATTGTGAGGATTTAGAAATGAAAACATTTATTGGTGTAGACCTTGGTGGAACGAATATTCGTGCAGCCAAAGTCGATGAAGAAGGAAATATTCTTCAAATGGTAAAAGATGTCAGTGAGCCGGATAAAGGGGCTGAACATGTGATGTCTAAGATGATCGAACTAATCGAGCGAATTGATGGATATGAAGAATGCGAAGGAATTGGAATGGGAATACCAGGCCCAATTGATACGATACATGGAAAGATCATTGTTTCAACCAATTTACCAAAACTTGTTGGCTATCCTATCGTAGAACATATTTCAAAACATTTTAATAAACCAACATTTATTGATAACGATGTAAAAGTGGCAACACTCGGAGAAGCGTGTTTAGGTGCTGGAAAAGAATATCCAATTGTTTATTATGTAACCATTTCTACTGGAATTGGTGGAGCTTTATCTATTGATAAAAAAGTACTGAGTGGACAAAATGGTCATGCGGGTGAAATTGGGAATATTTGTATTGACCGCAATCGAAACAAGTACAATATTTTAAATGTAGGCGCTGTAGAAAATGAGGCAAGTGGAACAGCCATTACAAGAAAAGGAAAAGAAGTATTTGGCGATACGATCCAGCATGCTGGAGATGTTTTTGAACTAGCTCGTCAAAAGGATGAAAAAGCATTAAAGATTGTTGATGATATGGCATATGATCTTGCGATGATGTTTAGTGCGATTGCTCATGTATGTGATCCTCATGTATTTGTCGTAGGTGGAGGAGTCATGAAAGGCAAAGATGTATTCTTTGATAAGATGGAGAAGTATTATCGTGATATGATCCATGTGGGAATGCAGCCAGTTGTATTTAAAGAAGCGATGTTAGAAGAACCTGGTATCATTGGCGCAGCTATGTTGCCAATGACAAAAATTGCGTAATCACTAACCTCTTTTATAGAGGTCTTTTTTACAATTAACAGAGAATTTACATTTATATAAGTTAGAAGAATTATAATAATATGGGGGTTTGAGTATGATACATGGAATCATTGATATCGGATCAAATACGATTCGATTAAATGTATATCAAATTAATGAAAATAATAATTTTGATATCTTGTTTTCAAAAAAGGAAGCGGTTGGGATCGTTTCTTATGTTAAAAAGCGTATTATGTCTGAAGAAGGTATTCTAAAATTAGAGCAGTGTTTAATACGTTTTAAAGAAATGATGCATGCTTTAAATATTGGCTCTTTTTCAGCTTTTGCGACAGCTTCTTTACGAAACATTGATAACACACAGGAAGTATTGGACAGAGTTAAAAACGACTGTGATATCAAGATTGATTTACTTTCTGGTGCTCAGGAAGGTAGATTGAGTTTTAAAGGAGCTATTCACGGACTGGCCCATGACAATGGTATCTATGTGGATACAGGCGGAGGAAGTAGTGAGATCATTTTATATGATCATAACCAGATTGGGTATGTTGCCAGTTTACCGATTGGATCTTTAAACATGTTCAATAAATATGTAAAAGCCATTCTTCCTAAGGCAAAGGAAGTTAAATTGATGAAAGAACGTGTTATGAAAGAATTAAAAGATGCCGAGAAGGATAAAGGAACTTTTCGATGTCGATATCTTGCGGTGACTGGTGGTAGCATGCGAGCTTTACGCTCTGTGCTTGTGAGCTTGAAATGGATTGCCAAAGATTGTTATGAGTTTGACAGCAATCAATTAAAAGAACTTACAAAATATTTATTAGAAGATGAAGAGCGTTATGCGCATTTGTTTTTGAAAGTTAAACCAGACAGGATCCACACTCTTTTTTGTGGATTGGTGATCATTGATACGATTGCGCAATATACACAAGCTGAAAAAATTCAAGTATCAATGAATGGAGTTCGAGAAGGTTATTTGATTGAGAGAGTTATAGGAGAACAGAATGTATAAAAAATATCCGTTTACCCAAAATCGCGAACTATCTTGGCTGCGTTTTAATGAACGAGTTTTAGAAGAAGCAGCAGATCCAAGAGTTCCGCTATTGGAAAGATTAAAATTTATAGCTATTTTTACCAGCAATTTAGATGAATTTTACATGATTCGATGTGGTAGTTTATATGATTTATCTTTGATTAATAAAGATGATATTGATAAACGCAGTGGAATGACACCAGATGAACAGTTAGATGCGATTTATGAAATGAGTGAGAAACTATATGTATTAAAAGATGAAACGTATAAAGATATCAATCGCACATTAAGATCTTTGCAGATGTCTTGTCTTTCATTTAAAGATCTATCTAAAAAGCAGTTAAAATATGTAACCCAATATTTTGATACACAGATTTTTCCTTTATTGTCACCACAGATCATAGATGCAAGACATCCTTT
>ENA-OQET01001495-OQET01001495.1-human-gut-metagenome-genome-assembly--contig:-NODE-1495-length-10236-cov-5.193095_pt1 | contig 10236 bp, 9 predicted proteins | sample MGYA00242800_ERZ504645 | MGnify/ENA primary metagenome ERZ504645 (study PRJEB26092, sample SAMD00036308) | human gut metagenome | host: Homo sapiens | study: EMG produced TPA metagenomics assembly of... | reverse complement strand
ATGTGGGAATCATCTTTGACTGGGACAATTACTGGGCACTTGAGTACACAAGCGGACCTACACAGGACCTTAAATATGTTGACCAGATTCACCACTATTATGAGTATTTTTACAACAAAAATATCTCAGTCGATATGATTCCGGTTGACGGTGATTTTTCAAAATATAAGGTGATTGCCGCACCTGTTCTGTACATGGTAAAGGAAGGCATGAAGGAAAAGCTTGAGCAGTTTGTGAAAAACGGCGGTACTCTCATCACAACATTTATGAGTGGTATTGTGGACCAGTCTGACAACGTGCATCTGGGCGGATATCCGGGACCGCTTCGCGAGATGGCAGGTGTCTGGGTTGAGGAAATTGACGCGCTCGCACCTGAGCAGTCAAACACTGTAAGCTTTTCGGATGGAAAAGAATATAAATGCAATCTGCTGTGCGACCTGATGCACCCGGAAGGTGCAGAGGTTCTCGCCACATATGAAAGCGATTTCTATGCAGGAATGCCTGCTGTCACAAAAAACAGCTACGGAAAAGGCCATGTATACTATGTTGCCACACAGCTTGAGGCAGCCGGACTTGCAAGGGTGCTTGATGAAGCCACAGATGAAGTGTCTGTATCAGGTGTCATTGCTGAAGAGACAGGTCTTGAAATCACATGCCGCGAGAGCGAAAATACACGCTTTTACTTTGTGATGAATTTCACTGATGAAAAGCATGCTCTCCCTGCAAGCCTTGCAGGAATGGTTGACCTGATCACCGGAGAAGCAGCTAAAGAGGGCGATGTGATGAATAAGTGGGATGTGAAGATACTTATTGAGAATATATAAAAAGCACCGGCGGAGCCATTGTTCGTAAATGGTTCTGCCGGTATTTTATTATTAACTATGTTTTATTAACTACGTTTTCTTCTTAATGAAGCAACTATAGCTGCTACTCCGATAATAAACACAGTAAGCATCATGTCAGCCTGCATATTATCGCTTGTTTTTGCAGCTTTTTCGTTCTTTATATTATGAAGCTTTGTTTCATTCCCGGCATTATCAGCAGTCTTATCGACAGTTTTATCTGTGGTCTTGATATCAGCCGGCTTCTTATCCCCCTGATGCTTTGCTACTGTATCAGGGTTTGTAACGACTGCTTTCTCAGCTGTTTTCTTAACAATTACATAGGTTGAGAACTTATTTGTCTCAAATGAGATTTTGCCGTCTGAAACTGTTGCATCAAGCACATCATAGCTTCCATTGTGCTCCCTGACAACTGAATATTCACTGTCTTTATCAAAATCCTTGATAGCGACATCAAGTCTGATTGGCTTCTCAAATTCAGTGATATCATTTATCCAGTAATTATCAGCGCTGATTTCCTGCATATTTGTTCCCTTGCTTACAATAAGCTGAAGGGAAATATCCAGATTGGCAACAATCTCTTTCTTTACTCCATCTGAAGCCGCAATCTGTTCATTTGCTTTTGCAGTATCCGAAGCACTGTCTGATACATCTATCTTCAGATTTCCCGATGCTGCGGCATTATCACCATCGCTGATTTCAATTTTTCCTACTGCTGCAGAGCTTATGTCTGTGACATCAGCTGCCTTTACAAAGGCACCCTTGAAATGCACATTTGTCTGTGGCATTGTGAATGTGTATGTAGAAATATCCTCCTGCGGTGCAAGAGTATTTCCATTTAGTGATACACCTGCAAGCTGATAGCCATAATCCGAAACAAGCTCAACAGTTACCTGCTGCCCCGGTTCTACTACCAGATTTCCACCATCCTTATTACCCGGATTATTTGCAAACATATCCCAGTCCGTGAAATCTGTTTTATCTCCAACCTTAATAATTTTTGCTGTACCATGCTCCAGATATGCATCCTCTCCATATCTCTTTGCATCATATGCCCACGTTACTGTGTAGCGTACCTTATCTATCTGGATAAAGGTCTGACCAGCATTGATTCTCACTGCATTATTCTTCCCTATCTGCACAGGTGTCTGGAGCATATAGCGGCCTGCCTCATCAGTCAGATATGCCATGATGCTTGTAACAGCTGAATCAAACTCATATGAGCTTCCGTTCTTTTGAACCTTGAATTTGCATCTGACGCCAGCTCCTTCAACGACTTATAATTTACCCCATTATCAAGACTTACCATTACAAGTGCTGCCAGCTCATCTGTGCCTGCCGCATCGCCCTCCACACGAAGCTGTATTGTTTGTGTTGCTCCCTGTGGCGGCATGCCCGGCTGCTGATTATGCTGTGGTTCTCCCGGTCTGCCCTCACCCGGCTGTTGATTCTCTTGCTGCACCCCATCTGCCCATATATGCTGCACCGGTGCAATCGCAAGTACCATAACAAGTGCAAGCATAACAGCCATTATTCTTTTGATTTTATTCATATTGCCTTATTCTCCCTTCCACGCATACTATATGATGACACTCTAAGTGCATGTCATTTATGCGTTTTACAAGTTATTACGATAGGAGAATTGTACCATTACACACAAAAAAAGGACAGTTGACATTCGTCTCAAAATGTCAAAATTCCCTTAAAATCACTGTTTTTCACGCGTCCAGCTGTAATAGAACTGTACCAGTCCCATGCGCGCCTTGGTCTGAGTTTTTTCATTCATATTTGCAATATGTCTGTAGAGGGCTGCGCGCGAAACTGCCAGCTGCTTTGCCACATCCTGCATGCTTTCATCAGAATGCAAAAGATAATCAAGCACTTCACCCTCACGCGGTGTGAGATGAAATTCCTGCACAAACAACTCGAGCAATTCATCATCTGTCATTTTTACCGTCTCATAGACTGTAATTTCAGCTTTGTCCTCTGCCTGTCTCTTCCTATACACATTTTCCTTATTATGCGATGCAACGGATGAATATATTTCTGTATCACCCCTGCGCAGCTGTTCATGATAAGCAAATACAATCACACTGGTCACCGCAAACAATAGCACACCGGTAATCATGGTGACATACTGCGGTGCTCTCATGATATAAAGTGATACCCCTGCCACCACGACAGCAGCTGTATTGTTCACAGCTCTGCCCATCCCGGCCCAAAGCGCCGGCTTATCCGTATGACATGCAAATATCATAAATCTTGAAGCAAAATAGACTGAGAAAAATCCTGCTGACAGATAAAAAATGATAAGCCCTATCATAAAAGGTCCTCCACAACTAATCACAATCAGACATGTTGTGGAAAGCAAAAGCACTATATACATGATAAAATCCATCATCCTATTATCATCCGCACTATATAAAAATCCGGCAACAATACCGCTGTATGCCAGAATGATTCTGGGCCACTGCCCGATATCCACACTTCCTGCAGCATGAACCAGTGTAACAGCATTATCAAGTGTTGCAAACACAAATGTCATGACAAACACTATCAATATAAGGATTATTCCAAGCTTTTTAGGCGCATACCCATAGCCCCTATCTGCACTCCCTGTATCCGACTTTTCCACAGAAGATACACCATCATAGCTTAAATATCCACACACCTCACATAAGCTCCCGCCACAGAATGCTGTCATAATAATCATAGCTGCCGCAAGAAAAATCACCTGACACATACCATCCGCTATCAGGTTATTATGCACAAGTTGCAGCAAAATTCCAATTCCGTATGATATTCCTGCCAGCTGTGTAATCCCATTTAAACCATCATCAAGATGCTTCATCGCAAGAGCCGCCTGTGTATGGACAAGGCTTCCAAAATATCCCAGCACAATAAACAGAATAATTCCCAAAAGCAGCTCTCCTGCATAGCTTCCTGTCAGATATATGCCTATCATACATATCAAAGAGAGCACACCTGAAATACAGGGTATTATTTTTTTGTTAAAGCGCTTTCCGGCACATAATCTGTCAATAAAATAATATGATAAAAATCCCGGCACACTGCTGCCTAAAATAAAGCTCTGTGCCATAACCACACCGTTTGAATCAGTAAATACAACCATTCTGTTATCAAACATATACTCGCTGCACAGAAAGACAAAATAAAAAAGAGCAAGCGAAATAATATTTCCGGATAGTTTTTTTATACTATTTATATTCATCTCACCTACTCCTTAACAACAATAAATATATCATTTCTTTACCATACACCGCTTCTTAAAGAAAGAAATTCCATAGCAAAGCACCTCATCATAATCCTCCTCAAGCTGCTTTGCATACATCTGACTCTCTATCTGCTTTAAAGCTTCATCACACTTACACTCAAGCTTTTCAAGCTGTCTTGTGTATTTTGCTTCAAACACTGCTACCCTGCCATTTATCTGATCCTTCACCACCACATCACTTCTGCCAGCGCCATACTCCTTATTTGACTCCACCATATAGCCTGCTCCGGCAAAAATTCCTGCCAGAAATGCATGGTAAAAATCCTCTTTGTAATCATGATAGCTGATGGTTCTGCGTAAGAGTCTGTTTAATTCGTCCTGTAGTTTACTTATATTACCACTCCATACAGCATCAAACAATGCGCTTCTGTTCCATTTTGGTGCACTTTCATCAAACCATCTGATGACCGTTGTCTCATATATTTCCCTGATTTCCTCGTTTGGTATTGTCAGAGCAGTAAACCTGTCAGGCAACGGATTTTCCAACTCGTCTGCCCGGACACTTGTCAGATATCCGGTCAGGTACAAAATGCTCCACAGGTTCTCTTCCGATGAATGAAGATAGTCATATGTCAGATTTTCGTCAACCTGCTGCACTATATATCCTCCGGAAAGAAGTGTCTCAAGCTTTTGAGTAATACTGCTTCCTGCATAGTCAATAAATGATCTGATAATTGCATTATCACTTGTATTTCTCCAATAGCTAAGTGGTTTTGCATCAGGCTTGCGCTGTAAATCAAGCACATAATTCATCACATCCCACGGACAATAGACATCCACATCTCCAAAATGATATCCATCATACCATTTTCTTATATTTTCCGACTGATTTAAAATATGTGCAGCCTTTAATATCTCATCCACCTCACTCTGAATAAACCCAAAATACTCGGTAAGCCGTGAGTCTGCAACAGAATCCGAAACAAAATTATTTGTTCCCGTAAAAATGCTTTCCTTCGCAATCCTAAGACAGCCGGTTACAACCGCAAATTTTAAGGCATAATTATCCTTCAATGCCTGCATAAGACCCTTCATCATATCAAGCATCTGTCTGTAATAACCGCCTGCATTCGCCTTTGCAATCGGCACATCATATTCATCAATAAATAAAATGACCTGTCTGTCATAATACAAATTCATGAGCGTTGTAAGAAGCCGTAAGCTGTTCTTAAGCTCGGTCTGCGTTGCCTCTCCTGCAGCAATATTTCTAAATGTCTTTCTCTGGTATTCAGTAATCCTCTCATCATCAAGCAGATATAAATGCTCATTAAAAAGCTCTGCGATAACAGAAGAAAGCATCGCACATGCACTGTCAAAATCCAGACCATCTACCTGACGGAATGACACAAAAATTACAGGCCATTTATTCATCCATTCTTCACACAGACTCTGATGCGACATAATATCAAGACCCTCAAATACACTTTTGAAGCTTTTCTTATATCAAAAAAATCTCTCAAGCATACTCATAGCCAGTGTCTTTCCAAACCTGCGCGGTCTGGTAATCATAGTAACCTCCGTCCCAGGTGACTGTAAAAGCTCATATATCAGATTGGTTTTATCAACATAATAATAATTATTCGATCTTATTTCTGTGAAATTCGAGATTCCTACCGGAATGTTTAATGCCATAATATGCACACTCCTTCTGCCTGTTTTCTGATAAAATTATAGTAACATTAAACAGTTATAAATACAAGGAAAGTAACTGTATTTTTGTATCATTCACAACCGGCAAAATCCCGGGTTGTCCGTACACACCTTAGTGTGACAGACAACCCGGGATTTCAATTATTAAGTGTAACTATATTCTACTTGTAGAAAATATTTCCAAGCATAAGATCCTTCTTGAAGTTTCTGATTGTTGTATCATTATCGATAAATACAGCCTCAATACCCATCATGGCTGCCCACTCGCCCATCTGCTCAGCAGTAAGGTCATATGTGAACGCTGTATGATGTGCTCCTCCTGCAAGTATCCATGCCTCTGCACCTGTGTAAAGGTCAGGCTGTGGTGTCCAGAAGTTTGTTGCTACAGGAAGCTTTGGCATAGGCTTCTCTGTTTTCTTGCAGTCAACTGTATTGATAATGAGACGGAAACGGTCACCCAGATCAACAAGTGATGTGGCAATACCAGTGCCCTCCTTTGATGTAAATACAAGTCTTGCCGGATCCTCTCTGTCACCCATTGTAAGCGGCTGGCACTTGATGCTTATAGGACCGTCTGCGATTGATGGACAAATCTCAAGCATATGAGCCTCGAGTATTCCCTCTTTGCCCTTCATGAGATTGTAGGTGTAGTCCTCGAGCATTGATGTACCCTTGGCATCCTTCTTTCCTGCTGTCATGATCTTCATGAGACGAACCATTGCCGCAACCTTCCAGTCGCCCTCAGCTCCAAAGCCATAGCCCTTTTCCATGAGACGCTGGATTGCAAGTCCCGGAAGCTGCTTTAATGCTCCAAGATCACCAAAGTGTGTTACGATTGCCTGATAATTCTTCTCCTCAAGGAATCTCTCAAATCCAAGCTCAATCTGTGCCTGTACCGCTACATGCTTCTTGAACTCCTCAGGATCTCTTCCCTCAAGCAGGATATCGTATTTGTCATAGTACTCATCTACGAGTGCGTTTGTATCTGACTGTGAAACTGCTGCAACAGACTCTGCAATTTCATTTACAGGGTAAGCATCCACTTCCCAGCCAAACTTAATCTGAGCCTCTACCTTGTCACCCTCTGTAACAGCAACATTTCTCATATTGTCAGCTACACGCATTACACGGATGTGACTGCTCTCTACCACACCGACTGCTACACGCTGCCATGATGCAATCTTTTCCTGTACCACAGGATCTGACCAGTGTCCCACAACGACCTTTCGCTCGATACCCATACGTGTAACAATGTGTCCCCACTCTCTGTCACCGTGAGCTGCCTGATTCTCATTCATGAAGTCCATATCAATTGAATCGTATGGAATCTCCTCATTGTACTGTGTATGTAAATGAAGTAACGGCTTTCTGAGCTCCTTGAGTCCTAAAATCCATGACTTTGCAGGTGAAAATGTATGACACCATACGATAACACCGGCGCACTCATCATCTGTATTGGCCTCGTTGAAGGTCTTTCTGATAAGCTCATTTGTGATGAGTGTCGGCTTCCAGACTACCTTAAAAGGAAGCTTTCCTGACTCATTAATCTGGCTACAGTCCCTTTGAATGTGCTGCAACATTTGCAAGGCACTCATCTCCGTACAGGTCCTGCGAGCCGGTGTCAGAACCAGAATTTGTAATTTTTACTGCTAACATAGTTCTTCTCCTTTATTTTGTTATTTTATTTATGTTTGCTTATTTTATAAATGTTTCCCCATTACAAATATATAATAACACAAATCATTATAAATTAAAACAAGTTTTATGTTTATTTTATGTTTTTAATAGCAGTATTTTCACTATTTTGTTATTATTGGATACCTTCTTTTCTCAAAGTCCATTTCTGACACTTATATCCAGTGGGTCCCCATTGTCCAACGGTAGCTCCATCAGCTGTAGAATTATCCGCAACCTCCAAATATTTTCCACTATTCTTATTAATTATAAAATAGTAACCATCACCAGTTTCAACAAACTTCCATAATTGCGATGCTCTATTACTATATTTACATTGTATAGCTTTTGCTCCATTTTCTTTACTCTGATTTTCTATTTCAAGATATAAACCAGAATTCATATTTTTAATTCTATAATAGCCATTTCCTGCATCTTCAAATGTCCATTTCTGACACCAATTATTTGTAACCCCCCATTGTCCTGCATCTGCATTTTCCGTTGTCAATGCGCTTTTAATTTCAAGATACTTTCCACTATTTTCATTTTCAATAACAAAATCACTATCAGTATTATCAATCATTATACAATCCATCTCTGCAAAACCCACATTTTTTGTAAACTTGATTGAATTGACACCTTTTTTTAAATAACATGTAAACTTTGACCATTGATATCTATCCCAATTTACTGTAACCGGATAATTTACAGTACCAATTGTTGTTCCGTTGACTGTCACAGTATGAGAGGCTTCATTTGTCTCGCCATTGGAATATCTTACTAAAATAGTATAATTTCCACTTTGTGATACTTTTATATTTTCAAAATCAACAATACTGTCTGTTTCGTTAATATAACGAACCTCCTGACCATTTGAAGCATCAGCTGCACTCTCAGCCTTAACATTTGATAACTTTGCTTTTTCAGCTTCATAAATTGTTCCATTAAGTGGAAGTGTACCAACTCTTACATCATTTAAATTATAGCTCACACCTTTAATTGTTTTCTTATTACCAAAATTTTCAACATTTGTTGCTTGATATAAAACACCATTATCAGCACTCACATCAAAGCTCTGACTAAATCCTGAAAAATATCCGCCTGATGTATCGCTAGCGTCATAAGTAACAGCCATAGGTAATCTCTCCCATGCACCCTTACCCAGATTATAATTCACATAAAAATTTTGTCCACCATTTATATTATCACTTGAATCAGTTGCCCATTTTGCAGATATAATAACCATACCATTGGGTCCACCAGCATCTACCCATTTTACATAAGGGGATGAACCAATACCTCGTCCGTTACTGAGTGCAACTCTTGTTCCTAAGCTACCTTCGTCCCATGTAACCCCATCATCCGAAAACTTACAATATACTATAGCATTATTCTTACTAATACTTGGTCTATTAACAACTTCATATGTTGCAATATATTTACCATTTGGCAGCGAACTGACTGTAATCATACCTGGTCTGTCTTTTTTATTTGTTATTGCTGCCACATTCGATAATGAACTCCAATTTTTACCATCAGACGAAGTTTTAAACGAAACTGCTTGAAGAACACCATTTTCTTTCTGTCTCTCATCAGAATAATAACAAACCAACTTTCCATCCTTACTCAGATTCAAGAATGGTTCCCATACTGTCGTTGTAGTAGATGTAACACTAGGATCATATGTACAAGGTCCTCCATTATCAACTTCACTTAAAAAAGACCATGTCTTTCCACTGTCCAAACTCTTATAAATAACAATTCTTGACTGTTTATAAGGATCATCATCAAATATATTTCCTGCTAACAAAATAGTTCCTGCTGGCATATCACCGACTTGCTTTGGAAGTTCATACAGGCATGGCTGTGATGTACGTAAAAGTCCATATTCTTTATCATATACATTAGAAATTAATTTCCAACTGTTTCCACTGTCTGTGCTTTGATAAATTGGATAAACTTGTTTTGAAACTTTGTTACCATTAACCATTACCGTAACTTTTTTTAACTGATCAAATGTACATAATAAAGTTCCATTTGAACTTCCACTGTTTTTTAAGCATATAATTCTAGAATATGTAGCCCCTCCCGGATCAAAAGTAGAACTATTATCCGATTTATAAACAAGTGCACCATTTCCATCAATTTTTGCCTGTACAGGCAAAACGCACGCACAAATAACAACAATTGCTGTTAATGTTGAAATTATTCTTTTAAATAGTTTTTGCATATATATTTTCCTCCCAAAAACAATACCGTTCTAAAAATTATTCTCATAATCAAAAACCGGATTACCTTCTATATCCCAAATTATCTTCATTCGATAAGCATGCCTATTATGATCATAAAGAGGATCTCCAATTATTTCATTATACTGTCTTGCATGATAAATCATTATATCATTACCATTTTCATCCTTAACAAATGAATTATGTCCTGGACCATATATCTGTTTATCAATATCAGTATTTAGAATTGGCTTATATTCCTTCTTCCATTCATGTGGATTCAATAGATTTTTATTTTCATCAATACTTAGCATACCCATGCAATAACATTCTCCTGTTTCACTCGCTGAATATGTCAGAAAAATTTTACCATTATGCTCAAGATATGCCGGCCTTCATTCACCCAAAATCCTACTCTCATCCCATTCAAAATCAGGTGATGTTAAACAAAACTTGTGGTGTAGACTAATTCCGTAGCTGATTTCATCTGTGCAATATATAGATTAGATATCTTTTTTTCCAATATTTACTTTCTCAGCCCATCACA
>ENA-OQET01001494-OQET01001494.1-human-gut-metagenome-genome-assembly--contig:-NODE-1494-length-10242-cov-2.083836_pt1 | contig 10242 bp, 9 predicted proteins | sample MGYA00242800_ERZ504645 | MGnify/ENA primary metagenome ERZ504645 (study PRJEB26092, sample SAMD00036308) | human gut metagenome | host: Homo sapiens | study: EMG produced TPA metagenomics assembly of... | reverse complement strand
CTTCGTCCGCATCTTTCGGTATTTTAAGATAAGGAGGATTTCCTATGATATAATCATATACATTATCCTGAACAGAGAATAATGTATCCCCTTCAAAATTCTGCGAAGTAATATAATTATCCCTGACATGATGATCACCGGAGCACGCTACCAGCTCGACACCGGAAAAGTCGAAGTATTGAGCTTCTGATTTTCTATACGATTCATGACAGACGTCGATCTGCCGTTGTACGTGCAAGCACAGCCACCGCATACAACGGTAGATCCTGTATGTCACCATCCTTGCGTGGAGGCAACGGCGAGAACCGCACAGCATGCTCAAAGCCGAATCGTTTGATGGCGGCCTTCAGACTTTTCGCGTGAAGATTGATGCCGGCCTTCACTTCAATCGGTATAACATACCGATCGTTCTGCGCAAGAAAATCAAGTTCGTTCGTCGAATTGGCATTCGTCCAATAGCGGGGCTCAAATCCGTACGAAACAAGTTCCTGACATACCAATTGCTCGGCAAAAGCGCCTTTCGCTGAACCAAATACCAAATCGCCATCCAAAATACTCTCCGGACTCGCGCCATTCATGGTACGCAACAAACCGACATCGGACGTATAAAGCTTGAACGCATCGACATCATCGAATGACTTGAGCGGATATTCCGGAGCGGTGACCCGCGCGACCTTCAATGCGATCGATGAATCAAGCAACCGCTGAATCGCTAATTCAAAATCTTTGCCACGTCCACCGGAACGCACCGCACCATAAAGAAACTTCTTATTCTCACGCGCAAGCTGGGAGGGAATTGAATCCCAAACCTGTGCAAGGCGCAAGAAACTCCCTCGGGGCATCAGGCATCGGCATACTTCGAAAAATCACCGCGATAGCCCTGCAGGATGTCTTCCTGCACCTGCATTATCCGATTGAAATCAGCACCAGGATATGTATCGGCGAAAATCTCGACGGCTTCCGGCATGCCACCTACCACCATGTAGTATTTCAGCCATTCCATGAGCTGCTCGTGGAATACCGACATCATGTCCAAATCCGCGTTTTCGATGATTTCCGTAAGATTATGGCAGCCAACGGCGTCCAGAAATTCCAGAAAATTCATCGGATATAGACGGTAGCGATCCACCTTCCCCACGGGATAGGAAGTGCCTGGATGCACGGTGATGCCCAACGATGATCCGGTTGCGATCAGCGCGTATTCGCAAGCTTCCTCTGCGAAATATTTCAACGCCTCGACGGCTCTGGGAATCGCCTGCACCTCATCAAGCACAATCAAAGTCTTCCCGGGTTCAATGCGCGTTCGCGAAGCCAAAGCGATACCTGCAATCAACCGTTCAGGACGTAGAGAACCGGAAAAAAGTTGATCCATAGCCTCATTGTTCTCCAGTGAGACATACGCCATCGATTCAAACTGAGTGCGTCCGAACTCTTTAACCAACCAGCTTTTACCGGTCTGTCGGGCACCGTCCAGAATCAAAGGCTTGCGATGCGCATCGTTCTTCCATGCGATAAGCCGTTTCATCATCCAACGTTTCATAGATGCACCTCGCTCGATCAACTTTCCCAATACACCATTTGCTGTCGGAATGGCGAATTGACAGGAATAGTCGTTTTAAACAAAAATACCATTTTCTAGGGGATAATTACCAGCTTAAGCTACATTTTCTAGGGGAAATTAAAAGTTTGCACATACATAATCTCCATATCAACATCATATCGACGTCATGTTGCCCCACTGGACTAGGAGCAACCGAATACCGACAAGGACCGGCTGATGATCACCGGAGCACGCTACCAGCTCGACACCGGAAAAGTCGAAGTATTGAGCTTCTGACGTTTTCCGGAAAAGACGGCTTCCAAGCTTCCAAGTCCGTTGCGTCGCGCTGTTTTGACATGCCGTTGCTTTAGATTGGAATCATGTCGCTTGGTTTGAACATCCTTCTGATTTTCATTTTCCTGCTGCTCGGTTCCGTGTTCGCCGGCACCGAACTGGCGCTGGTCAGTCTGCGCGGATCGCAGATCGACCAGATGGAACAGGAGGATGCGCGCGGCAAGCGTGTGGCGCAGATCGCACGCGACCCGAACACGTTCCTGTCCACCGTGCAGATCGGCGTGACGCTGTGCGGCTTCCTGTCCGCGTCGTTCGGCGAATCCTCAATCGCCCCGTATATCGTGCCGGTCATCGAAGACTGGGGTGTGCCGCATAACGTCGCCGCTCCCCTGACCACCATCGCGTTGACACTGATCATCTCGTATTGCTCGATCGTCATTTCCGAACTGGTGCCGAAGCGTATCGCCATGCAACGCAACGAGCAGATCGCGCGTGCCGTGGTGCCGGCCATCCATGTGTTCGCCAAAGTGTGCAAGCCGATCATCTGGCTGATCGGCAAGAACACGAACGGCATCGTGCGGCTGCTCGGCTTCGATCCGAACGAAACCGACAGCGAGGTATCCGACGACGAACTGCGCGTGCTCGTCAACACCAACACCAACCTCAGCAAGGACGAGCGCACCATCCTCGACGACGTGTTCGACGCATCCGAAACCATCGTGGCGGAGGTCATGCGTCCTCGTGCCGACGTCGCGTTCCTGGACGGCTCCATGCCGATTGCGGAAGCCGCCGCGTACGTGCGTGAAATGCCGTATTCGCGTTACCCCGTCACCGGCAAGGATTTCGATGACGTGCTCGGCTTCGTGCACGTGCGCGACCTGCTTGACATCCGCGATCCGAAGGCGAGAACCGTTGCCGACGTGACGCGTGAGGGCATTTCCCTGCCGGGCACGTCGAAGCTGCTGCCAAGCCTTGAGCTGCTACGTAAGCGCGGCATTCATCTGGCGGTGGTCATCGACGAATATGGCGGTACCGACGGCATCGTCACGTTGGAAGATATGACGGAGGAACTGGTCGGCGATATTCGCGACGAATATGATCTGCCGGAAGAGAAAGGCGGCGAACGCACGGAACGTACCACGTTCGTCAATGGCGTCGCCACGATCGAAGGCGGCATGACGATTGAGGATTTCGCCGATTTGACCGGTATTGAGCTGGAAGACGGTCCGTACGAGACGGTTGCCGGCTATTTCCTGGCGCATACTGGAAAGATGGGCGAAATCGGCGACGTGCTGCCTTCCGACGACGGTTATGACATGACCGTCACGCAAGTGGATGGCCCGTCGTATCGAAACGTTGGAAATCCGCAAGCATACTGTTGACGGCGATGCTGCGAAAGCTACGAAATATCAAAATAAACGAAATAAATGAAATAAACAGACTTGCGATTATGTAAATGCATGATTTTTACACAATCAACATCAGTAATCGCAAGTCTGCTCTGTTATTGAATCCGCTGAGTTATTGCAGATTCAGCCGCGCAGTATGGGATGGCATTCGTCGTTCCACCATGCAAGCTGCGCGATATTGGCGCGGATATGCTCGCAGGACGCATGGAATTTGGCCCGTTCGCTTTCGGTGAGTGTGGGATTGAGGACTTCTTCAACGCCGTTCGCACCGATGATGCACGGCAGGCTGGCGTAATTGCCGCTTTCGCCTTGTTCGCCGGTAAGCAGCGTGGAGCAGGCGGTCGCATAGTGTTCATCGCAGAGCACAGCCTGCGTAAGGCGTGCCGCAGTGGCTGCAATAGCGTATTCCGTGCACTCTTTGCCGGCGTACACGCGGTATCCGCCTCGACGGGCGTCCTGCTCGGTTTCGTCCTTGTCGAGGGCGAATCGTTGCGGATCGTCTTGTGCGAGTTGATCAAGCGGCTTGCCTGCGATGTTCACGTTCGACCAATAGGCGAACTGCGAATTGCCATGCTCCCCCAGCATGTATGCGCCGATTGATCTCTGATCCACGTTGACGCGTTTCGCGATGGCGTTGCGCAGTCGTGCGGAATCCAACGCGGTTCCGGTGCCGATTATTTTCGCGCGGATCATAGCCGGTGATGTGCCAGATTTCGGTTGCGACCACATCGCAAGGATTTGAGATGGTGATGATCACACCGTGGAAGCCTGCGTTGAACAGTCGGGAGATCCAGGTGCGTGCAATGTCGGTGGTGACGAACAGTTCGCCGTCACGATCTTTGGCGCTGGTTTTCACGTCGCCGGCAGCGTTGATTACCACGTCGCAGTCGGCTAGCTGCTCGTATTGCGTGCCGTAGTTGCCGATCACGCAGTTATGCGGATAGAAACCCAACGTGTCACTTAAATCCTGACATTCGCTGACTACTTTTTGCTCGTTGATGTCGCACAGCTTCAGTTCTTCGGCCAGTCCTGCGGAAAGCACGGCATTTGCGACATGCGCGCCCACGTGTCCGATGCCGATAATGCCGACTTTTCTCAATACAGTCACAATCGACCCCTCCCTCACTTATTCGATCTTTCTGCGTGGACTGTTTGCACGCAAACGTTTCAGTCGTCACGATTGTAGGCTTGCAAATCGCGGATGTTAAGCGTTCTGTACATCTTATGAACAAAAAGCTATACGAATCACCTATACGTCGTTATCAAACGTGCGTAAGCCGTGGCTAGTCATTGCAATCCGCGCAATGTGACGGCAGTGGCGTGATATCGCAAGTATTTCAACATCACAGGCAACGCAACAACATCGCCCTACGCAAGCTCATCGCAGCATGGCAGCGTGACGGCGAACGCAACAGCATCGCGAGCATCACAACACAACATGACGGTTCAGCTCCCGCCGCAATTGCCTCCATTGCGGCAAATATGCGCTCATACGCCGCTGAAAGTCCTCTCCGTGCCCGTTTTCCCACAGGTGCGTCATTTCGTGCACAAGCACGTATTCCAGGAATCTGGGATCCATAAGACCAAGTTGCAGGTTGAGTCGGATGCGGCCGGTTTTCGGCGTGCATGACCCCCATCGCGACGTCATGATGCGTAACGTGACATGCGTCGGCTTCCGCCCGATAATCGGCGACCATTTCGCAAGCAGCACCGGCAGTTGCGCATTGATGGCCCGTACGGCCCGTTCCTTCGCCGCGTCGTTCCACACGAAAACGCGCGGATTATTCAAGCTATTGGGATCGCCTGGATTGTTTCGATCGCCCACGCCGCCCGAATTTTTCCCAGGCCATTCAGATTATCCGGACCATGCGAACCATTCACACGGTCCAACCATTGAAATCGCTTTGACGGATCTGTTCATCCTTGGCTTGCAGCATGGTGCGTCGCGCACGTTCGATCCATGGTTTGCGTTCCGTCACAAATCGTGCGATTGCCGCTTGCGACATGCGAGAAGGTGCGGAGATGACGATTTGCGCGTTCGGCGGTTTGATGCGCAGATACATGTTTTTGATGGCTTTACGCACGATGGTCACCGTCATTCCAGCGATTTGCGTGGTTTCTTCGGATAGCGTGCGATTACGGTTGCGCACTCCCCTGCTGGCTCTCCCACTATTGTTACGCTGGCTACGATGATTGTTCGGCATGTCTGCATTATGTCACGACACGCCGAAGACACACCTTGTATTGACTTTCTCTGAAATTCGCGTATTATTTCAATTCGTTGTGCTTAACAGTGCAGCAGGAACGGGCCCGTAGCTCAGGTGGTTAGAGCGCATCCCTGATAAGGATGAGGTCGGAGGTTCAAGTCCTCCCGGGCCCACAGTGATTAAGAGCGGCGCGGCCGCTTTTTTTCAACTATGGGGCTATAGCGCAGCTGGTAGCGCATCTGCTTTGCAAGCAGAGGGTCGCCGGTTCGAACCCGGCTAGCTCCACGGGGCTATGGCGCAGCTGGTAGCGCATCTCCATGGCATGGAGAGGGTCAGGGGTTCGAATCCCCTTAGCTCCACAGAATTGAAGGCTTCCGAGTAATCGGAAGCCTTTTTCGTATTCAGCCTCTTGTCGACCATCCAACGGACGCGATCGCCCGCAAACCAAATAAAACGGCCGCCTGCATACCCGCAAGCGGCCGGAATCATCAAATCAATAGGGGAGTGGCACCACGAATCGCAACTAGTTGCGGGCCGCGTTCTGCTTGGCCAGCTCGTCACGAATCTGCTGCAGCAGCTGGACGGTCTGCTCTTCGGCAGACGGCTCTTCAGCGGCCTTTTCCTCGGCTTCCTTCTGCTCGGCAAGCTTGGTCTTGGCAAGCAGCGCTTCGGTCATGTCGCGGAACTTGTTAATCGGCATCAGAATGCAGAAATAAACGGCGGCCGCGATAATCAGGAAATTCAGAATCGCGCCCAGCACAGCGCCGAACGAGACGGTCGCGCCGTTGAACGTGATCGCCAGCAGGCCGTCCATATTCGGCTTGCCGAAAATCATGGCGATGAACGGGTTGATCACGCTGTTCACGATCGAATTGACCACGGTGGTGACGGCACCGCCCATGACGACACCGACGGCCATGTCGATCATATTGCCGCGTGCGATGAATTTCTTGAATCCTTCGAACATTTTTGCTCCTGTTCTGCATTCGCGATTCCGTGAATCGCGTCAATGGACAAGTCTCTCTTTGGACGTGTCTCTCTTGCATGCCCGAATCCATCCTATATCCGCACGCTCCAGCCAAATCTTGAGCAATATCTTGTGCGTCTCACAATCAAGCACATAGAATGAAACCGCCGTATTGATAACCCAACTATCCCGAAGGGGAAAAATATGCTCACTGATGAGTACGTCAAGCGCGTGTACGCGCAGGTCGAGAAGCGCGATGGCGACCAGCCGGAGTTCCTGCAGGCCGTTCGCGAGGTCTTCGAAAGCCTCGAGCCGGTTGTTGAGAAGCACCCGGAATATGAGAAGGCGGGCGTGCTCGAGCGCCTCGTCGAGCCGGAGCGCGTGGTGAAGTTCCGCGTCGCCTGGACGGACGATGAGGGCAAGGTGCAGGTCAACCGCGGTTACCGCATCCAGTTCAACTCCGCGATCGGCCCGTACAAGGGCGGTCTGCGTTTTCACCCGAGCGTGAACGAGGGCGTCATCAAGTTCCTTGGCTTCGAGCAGATTCTCAAGAACTCCCTGACCAGCCTGCCGATGGGCGGCGGCAAGGGCGGCTCCGACTTCGATCCGAAGGGCAAGTCCGATGCCGAAGTCATGCGTTTCTGCCAGGCGTTCATGACCGAGCTGTGCCGTCACATCGGCCAGTTCACCGACGTTCCGGCCGGCGACATCAACGTCGGCGCCCGTGAGATCGGCTACCTGTTCGGCCAGTACAAGCGCATCCGCGACGAATACTCCGGCGTGCTCACCGGCAAGGGCCTCGAATTCGGCGGCTCCCTGGCTCGCACCGAGGCTACCGGCTACGGCCTGTGCTACTACACCCAGGAAGCCCTGCGCGTCCTGAAGAACGATTCCTTCGAAGACAAGACCGTCGTCATCTCCGGCTCCGGCAACGTGGCCATCTTCGCCACCGAGAAGGCCCAGGCCCTCGGCGCGAAGGTCGTCACCGCCTCCGATTCCAACGGCTACGTCTACGATCCGGACGGCATCAAACTCGACATCGTCAAGGACATCAAGCTCGGCCACCGCGGCCGCATCAAGGAGTACGCGGAGCGTGTTCCGGGTGCCGAATACCACGAGGGCTGCAAGGGCGTGTGGACCGTGCCGTGCGACATCGCGCTGCCGTGCGCCACCCAGAACGAAATCGATGAGGAGTCCGCCAAGGCCCTCGTCGCCAACGGCTGCAAGGTCGTGTGCGAAGGCGCCAACATGCCGTCCACCCCGGAGGCAATCGCCGTCTATCAGGACAACGGCCTGCTGTACGGCCCGGCTAAGGCCGCCAACGCGGGTGGCGTGGCTGTGTCCGGCCTTGAGATGAGCCAGAACTCCTACCGCCTTTCCTGGACGTTCGAAGAGGTGGACAACAAGCTCAAGTCCATCATGGAGAACATCGTCGCCAATTCCCTGGCCGCCGCCAAGGAGTACGGCCATGAGGGCGATCTGATGCTCGGCGCCAACGCCGCCGGCTTCGTCAAGGTCGCCAACGCCATGGTCGCCCAAGGCGTGCTCTGATCGTCTTTCACAATCCGTTTCAACGGTCCGTGCGATTCGTTCGCACGGACCGTTTTCATATGCGTTACGGCATAACGCGCAACGCAGTATGACGATTGCATAAAAGCGACCGCATAATCGCGATTACATAAGAAAAGACGGCGCCTCCCGAAGTAGGGAAGCGCCGTCTTCTTATGTTGCACGAACGGCTTACGTTGCGCAAGCGCCGTACGAACGCCGTATGACGAATCGATCAGTCGTCGCCGAGCGTCACGTGGATGCCGCCGACCAGCGTGCTCACCACGTTGTACAGCAGCGTGAGAATCACCACCAGCACGGTGAACAGCACCACTTCGATGATGGAGAAGATGGTGACCGCGCTTAGCACGGTGCTCAGCGAAAGCACGTTGGCAAGGTCGAATCCGCCGGCGTCAAGACCGGTGGAGGACACGATCTGCGTCACCTGATCGAACACGCCGACCACGTTCAGCAGCAGCCACAGCAGCGTCACCGCGACGATCTGGATGATGCCTCCCGCGATGGAAAGCATGAACGCCACCTTGGCGGCCGACCATGCATCGATACGCGTCAGAGACAGGCTCATACGGCGTGCACGCGGAGCGCCGCCGCGACGCTTCTCACGGACCTTCACACCGCCGGAAGCGGAGGAGGCACCCTCGTGCGCCTGAACCTGATCCGCACCAATCAGCGGCTGGCTGGAAGCGGAACGTGCCACGCGCGGTGCCTGCCCAACCTCCGGCATTTGCTGTCCTCGATGTTCTCGCTCATCGTTGCTCCTTGCAAGATTGTGCCCAGTTCTTAGCTGAGGCTACCAGTTTTCGCAGACGATTGCCTGTCTTGTCTTCATGCCTCTACATTCTCGCCATCGCCGTTGCCAGCGTTGGCTTCAGTAGCGGCTTCAGACGATGCCGAAGCACCCTCGTTCACGGTTGCGTTCGTCCCAGATTCCGCGGATTCCGTTTTTTCCGCAGATTCGCCAGATTCCGCGGATTCGTCATCCTTCTCCTCGTTGCGTGCGATGGAGATGATCTCGTCGTTCTTGTCCGGCTTGGCGAACGTCACACCTTGGGTGGTGCGGCCGGTGCGCTTGACCTCGTCGACGTTGGAACGGATGACCTTGCCGGACTTCATGATGGCCATGATCTGGTCATCTTCCTCAACGATCACCGCGCCCACGAGGGAGCCGCGGCCTTCGGCGAGCTGCACGGCCTTGACGCCAAAGCCGTTACGGCCTTGCAAACGGTATTCGCTGATGGCGGTGCGCTTGGCGAAGCCCTCGTTGGTGACCACGAACAGATCCTTGTCGGAATCGCCCCAGACCACGTCCATGGCCAGCAGCTCGTCGCCTTCGCGGAACTTCATGCCCTGCACGCCTGCGGTCTGACGGCCCATCGGGCGCAGCTGCTCGTCGTTGGCCTGGAACTTCAGGCTCATGCCCAGCTTCGACACAAGAATGATGTCATCCTCGGCGTTGCACAGTGCGGCACCGATCAGCTCGTCGGCGTTCTCGCCGTTCTCGCCGGTCATAAGGCGCACTGCGATCAGGCCGCCCTGACGCGGGGAATCGTATTCGGCGAGCGCGGTCTTCTTGACCTTGCCGGAACGGGTGGCGAGCACCAGATACTTGGCCACTTCGTAGTTCGGAATCGACAGCACGGTCTGGATCGTCTCGTCCGGGCCGAACTGCAGCAGGTTCGCCACGTGCTGTCCCTTGGAATCGCGGGAGCCTTCCGGCAGCTCGTACGCCTTCAGGCGGTACACGCGTCCCTTGTTGGTGAAGAACAGCAGCCAGTTGTGCGTGCTGGTCAGGAAGAAGTGGTCCACCACGTCGTCCTCGCGCAGCTTGGCGCCCTTGATGCCCTTGCCGCCGCGGTGCTGCGCGCGGTATTCGTCGGCCTTGGTGCGCTTGATGAAACCGGAGTGGGTCACGGTGACGACCACGTTTTCTTCGGCGATCAGGTCTTCGACGTTCATCTCGCCGGAGTACGGCAGAATCTTGGTACGGCGTTCGTCGCCATACTTGGCGACGATTTCGTCCAGCTCGTCGCCGACGATCTTGCGCTGGCGTTCCGGCTTGGCGAGGATGTCGTTGTAGTCGGCGATCTTGCGCATGAGCTCATTGTGCTCGTCGAGGATCTTCTGACGTTCCAGGGCGGCCAGTCGGCGCAGCTGCATGGCGAGGATGGCGTCGGCCTGCACCTCGTCCACGTCAAGCAGGTCCATAAGGCCCGTGCGGGCGGTCTCCGCGGACTCGGAGGCACGGATGAGGGCGAT
>ENA-OQET01001491-OQET01001491.1-human-gut-metagenome-genome-assembly--contig:-NODE-1491-length-10256-cov-2.916971_pt1 | contig 10256 bp, 20 predicted proteins | sample MGYA00242800_ERZ504645 | MGnify/ENA primary metagenome ERZ504645 (study PRJEB26092, sample SAMD00036308) | human gut metagenome | host: Homo sapiens | study: EMG produced TPA metagenomics assembly of... | reverse complement strand
AAATTTATTATTTAAAAAGTGAGGTAGTATAATATGTATAAGATTTTATTATGTTGTGTATCAGGGGTTACAACAAACAATTAGTAATGCAGTGAAAGAATCTGCTAAACAAAAGATATTAAAGTAATGTGTTGGGCAGTTGGATCTAAATCTGTAGGTTTATCATGGGCAGATGCTGATTGTGTTTTATTAGCGCCACAATCTGCTTCAGAATTATCTAAAATTGAAGAAATGGTTCACGGGGTTATTCCATGCGCTTTAATTAATGATGGTGATTTTGCAAGTATGAACGGAGATGCTGTTTTAAATCAAGCATTAGATTTAATTAAAAAATAAACATCCTAAGCGATGTTTTTTTTTGCTATAATAAAATTTAGGAGGAATCGAAATGGCTGAAATTATGATCAAGGCAGCAGGTTTTGTTTTTGTAATTATAATAGCGTTTATTTTAAAACAAGTGCATGTTTTAGAAAAAAGAGATGGTTTAACAATTGCAACAATTATTATGAATGTGACATTACCTTGTGCTTTACTTACAAATGCAAGTGGCATAACAATCGATCAATCAATGATCATTTTATTATTAATAGGATTAGCATCAAATATTATCATGCTTTTCATTTCTTTTATACTTTCAAGAAAAGAGGAAAACATTTTAAAAGGATATTATATGATCAATTGTTCTGGATATAATATAGGAAACTTTGTTATGCCGTTTGTACAAAGCTTTTTCCCAGGCATGGGAGTTGCTTATTTATGCATGTTTGATGTAGGAAATTCAATTATGTGTTTAGGAGGAAGTTATGCGTTAGCAGGAAGCGTAGCAAGCAGTAATCAAAAATTGACTCCTAAAACAGTAATCAAAAAATTATTTTCATCAATTCCATTTGATGTATATCTTTTAATTTTTGTTTTAGCACTTTTTAAAATTTCAATACCTCAACCAATTTTATCAATGGCTTCTTTTATAGGAGCAGGAAATGGATTTTTAGCGATGTTTATGATTGGACTTTTATTAGAAGTTAAATAAATCCTTCGGAAATGAAAATAGTTTTAAAAACACTTTTGATTCGTGTGCTTTTTGGTGCTACCTTAATGAGTATTGTTTATTTTATTGTTCCAATTCCAATGCTTGCTAAAAAAACTTGTTGTTTTAGCAATGGCTGCGCCTATTACAACTGTTTCAGCTGTTTTTTTCCAAAAAAGTATTGGTTATCATCGTGATGCACCAGCTATTTCGAGCTCACTTTCAATTATTATCAGTATTGCTGTTTTAGTCGTTTTAATTATCATGTTTGCGTAGGTGAGTGTATGGAGTATGATTTAAAAGTTTTAAAAAGTAAATAAAAATTAAAATAGAACAGTTAAATGAATTATCTATTTATACTGTAAAATGATTTAGTACAACATTATCCTTATCGCTTTGAAGAAATGTTAGAAACACCATTGCATGATGAATCGAAGGTCATTATTGAAGCACAGCTTATTGATGAACCTAAACTTTTTGATAAAGGAAGATTTTCAAGATTGACTTTTCATGTTAATTATCATGAAGAACCATTAACAATTACGATTTTTAATCGTCATTTTTTTAGAAAAATGAATATGCAAGTAGGAATGATGCTTACTATTATTGGTAAATTACAGTGCTTCTAAAAATGCAATTACAGCTAGTGACTTAAACTAAAGAACTTAAAAGAAATTTCTGGAATAACACCAGTATATTCTTTAAAAGAAGGACTCACTCAAAAAAGTTTTCAGGGTTATGTCAATAAAGCACTTTAATTTTTATAAAGGATCATATTGCTAATATTATTCCTTTATATTTATGTCAAAAATATCATTTGATAGATAAAGAAGATGCTTTGTTTAAAATACATCAACCGCAAACACGCAGTGATGTTATTAGTGCACTTAGATACTTAAAATATGAAGAATTTTTTAAATTTCAAATGACAATGCAATATATAAAACAAAATCGCACACAAAATATAGGTATCTCAAAATTAATAGACAAAGAAAAAGTGACTCACTTTATTGAAAAGCTCCCTTTTCAATTAACAGATGACCAAAAAAAAGTCATTGATGATATATTAATAGATTTAACAAGTCAAAAATTAATGTATCGCTTTGTTCAAGGTGATGTTGGTAGTGGAAAGACAGTTGTTGCAGCAATTAGTTTATATGCTAATTATTTAGCAGGTTATCAAGGAGCTATGATGGCACCAACAGAAATACTAGCGCTTCAGCATTATCAGTCTTTAAAAAAAATGTTTAAAAAATATAAAATAAATATCGCATTACTTACAGGTCATCTTTCACAAAAAGAAAAAAATGATATCTATCAGCAATTAGAAAATGGACAAATTGATATTATTATTGGAACACATGCTTTATTTCAAGAAAAAGTACAATATAATCAATTAGGTCTGGTTATTACTGATGAACAGCATCGCTTTGGTGTTGAACAAAGAAAAGCGTTAAAAGACAAAGGAAATAAAGTTGACTTTTTAGTAATGACAGCAACACCGATTCCTAGAACACTTGCTATTTCTTTATATGGAGATATGGATGTTTCAACGATTAAAACACTTCCTAACGGGAGAAAAAAAGTTATTACAAAGTTTATTAAAGGAACATCGATGAAGCCTATATTAAAAGATTTGAAAGATTATCTTTTAAAGGGAGGACAATGCTATGTTGTCTGTCCTCTTGTAAATGAAAGTGAAGCAATCACTGGAAGAAATGCAAGTGATATTTCAAAAGCAATGGCACAATATTTCAAAGGACAATACGAAGTTGGATTAGTTCATGGACAAATGAGTGATGAAGAAAAAAATAAAATCATGAATGCATTTAAAGAAAATAAAATACAGATTCTTGTTTCAACAACAGTAATCGAAGTGGGAGTTGATGTAAGTAATGCAAATATGATGGTTATTTATAATGCAGAAAGATTCGGTTTATCTCAACTTCATCAATTGAGAGGAAGAGTAGGAAGATCAAAGGAACAAGGATATTGTTATCTTTTATCAGAGGCAACACATTCTGAACAAAAGGAAAGATTAGAATTTCTAGAAAATCATCATGATGGATTTGAGGTCTCTGAATATGATTTAAAAATAAGAGGACCTGGAGATTTGTTGGGTCAAAAGCAAAGTGGTTTACCAACTTTTATGATAGGAGATATTTTTAAAGATTATCATATTTTAGAAATTACAAGAAAAGATGCTTTTGAAGCGATGAATCAACATCAAGATGATGAAAAAATTATAAAATTGTTATCAGAAATAAAAAACAATTTAATAAAGAATAATGAATATATTGATTAATGTGTTATAATGCTAAAAGAGGTGAGAACATGAAATTAGCGATAGACGCCATGAGTGGTGATTTAGGTAGCTCTATTGTTGTAGAAGCCTGCCAATCATTTTTAAATAAAAATAAAACAGATGAGCTTTATGTTGTAGGAAAAATTGAAGAATTAGAAGCATTGAAAGATCATCCTCAAGTAACTTTAATAGATGCTAGAGAAATCTTTGAGATGACAGAAAATATTTTAGCAATCCGTAGAAAAAAAGAATCGAGCTTAGTAAAAGCTATGATGTTAGCAAGAAATAACGAAGTTGATGCTGTATTATCTTGTGGAAATACAGGAGCCTATTATGCATGTGCAATGTTGTTTTTAAAACGTATTAAAGGAATTGAAAAATCATGTTTAATGGCAACAATTCCCACTTTAAATGATAAAGGTGTTTGCATGTTAGATGTAGGGGCAAATGCTGAAAATACAGTAGATCAACTCGTTCAGTTTGCAATTATGGGAAATGTTTATGCTAAAAATGTTAGACATATTCAAAAACCTAAAGTTGCCCTGTTAAATATTGGAAGTGAAGAACATAAAGGTGATGAGATCCATAAAGAAACATATCAATCTTTGAGTACACTTGAACAAATTGATTTTGTTGGAAACATTGAAGGAAAAGAAATCTTAAGAGGTGATGTGGATGTCATTGTAACGGATGGATTTACAGGAAATGTCACATTAAAAACAATTGAAGGTGTTGCATTATCTATGATGTCTGCATTAAAAGATGGTTTTATGGCATCAACACGTAATAAATTAGGGGCAGTTATTTCTAAACCAGTTTTAAAAGGATTAAAAACAAAATTTGATCCTGCAGGTGTAGGTGGTGCCCTGATGATGGGATTTGTAAAACCAGTTGTTAAAGCACATGGTGCAAGTGACGCGAAAGCTTTTGAAAGTGCAATGAATTTAGCTTTTGAAATGGTTGAAGTAAATGTAGTAGAAAAAATGAAAGTAGGTCTAGATGAAAGTGGAATTAGGTAAGTTTTTAGAAGTAATGGGCATTCCTTATAAAGATATTCATTTATTTAAAGAAGCTTTTACACATCCTTCTTATACAAATGAAAACAAAGGAAAAAATTACGAACGATTAGAATTTTTAGGTGATTCAGTTTTACAATATTATGTATCAAAGTTTATTTATGAAAAATATCCTGAAAAGCCAGAAGGAGAATTGACACTTTTACGTTCTAAACTAGTAAGAGAAGAATCACTTGCTCGTTTTTCTCGTGAATTAGGATTAGGTGCGCAAATTTTCTTAGGTGCAGGTGAAGAACATAATGGTGGTAGAGATCGTAATAGTGTTTTAGCTGATATTTTTGAAGCCTTTATTGGGGCAATAAGCGAAGATTGTGGTATCGAATATGTTTTAAAAATATTAGATATGACAATCTATAAACATGTTGAAGATGTCAACTATGATGATATCACAGATTTTAAAACAAAATTACAAGAATTGATTCAAGCGGATCAAAGAAAGACAGTCACATATTCATTACTTTCAACAACAGGTCCAGCGAATGCACCTGAATTTGAAGTGGACAGTCATGATGGATGATATGACCCTAGGAACTGGAAAGGGTTCTAGTAAAAAAAGAGCAGAACAAAAGGCTGCAAAGGATGCGTTGAAAAAATTAGCCAGATAGATAGCAAATGCTATCTATTTTTTTGCCTAAACATTTTTTATTTTAAAACATATTTTAAAATGAAGGAGGCAAAATATGTTTGATGAAGAATATGAAAGAGTCATTCATCCCCGTAGAGTAGGTGATATCTATCTCTATACAGTAAGACCGGGAGATAATGTTTATCGGATAGCAAGAAATTTTAATACTAAAATAGAATGGATCGCTTGTATGAATAAACTTGATCAACAAATGATGATTTACCCAGATCAACAATTATATATTCCTTTTATTCCTCAAGGACCAATGCCAATGGTACAATCAAGAGATTCTTATGAATTATATTTTTAATGGACTAGATTTTTCTTAAAAAAAAGCTTATTATATTCGTAAAAATAACAATGAAGGAGAATTTTATGAATAGACATGCAGGAAGTGAAAGAAATCTAACTCTTGTAATGGATTTATATGAGTTGACAATGGCATATAATTATTTTAAACAAGGAAATAAAGATCAACTTGTTTATTTTGATATGTTTTATAGAAAAACCCAGATAATGGAGGGTTCGCGGTTTTTGCAGGATTACAACAATTAATTGAATGTATAAAGAATTTACATTTTAGTGAAGGAGATATTGAATATCTCCGTTCACTTCAAAAATTTGATGAAGATTTTTTAGATTATTTATCAGATTTTAAATTTACAGGTTCTATTTATGCAATGAAAGAAGGTACACCAGTCTTTCCTAATGAACCATTGATTACTGTAAAAGCTAAATTTATCGAAGCACAAATTATCGAAACGATGTTATTAGTAACAGTTAATCATCAATCTTTAATTGCTACTAAAGCACATCGTGTTGTTCAAGAAGCCAAAGGAAGACCTGTTATGGAATTTGGAGCAAGACGTGCTCAAGGATATGATAGTGCAACTTATGGAGCTCGTGCAGCTTATATTGGAGGGTAGCAGGAACAGCTACAGTTTCAGCAGGTGAGATGTTTGATATTCCTGTAGTAGGAACAATGGCACATTCTTTTGTGCAATCATTTGATAGTGAATATGAAGCTTTTAAAGCTTATGCACTTACATATCCAGATGATTGTGTTTTATTGGTTGATACGTATGATACTTTAAAAAGTGGAGTACCTCATGCCATTGAAATAGCCAAAGAAGTTTTAGAACCAATGGGTAAAAAATTAAAAGGAATTCGTTTGGATAGTGGAGATATTTCATATTTATCAAAACGTGCAAGAGCAATGCTTGATGTTGCGGGTCTTACATATGTAAGCATTTCGGCTTCAAACTCCTTAGATGAATATTTGATTCGCTCTTTATTAAATCAAGGAGCGCAACTTGATTCATTTGGAGTTGGAGAAAATTTAATTGTATCAAAATCATCTCCAGTATTTGGAGGAGTTTATAAATTAGTAGCTATTGAAAAAAATGGACAAATTATTCCTAAAATTAAAATTTCAGAAATACTGAAAAGATTACCAATCCAGGTTATAAACGTGTATATCGTTTGTTTGAAAATGAAACTGGAAAAGCAATGGCGGATTTAATTGCTTTTTATGATGAAGAAATTGATTGTACAAAAGATTTAACGATTTATCATCAATCTGATATTTGGAAATTTAAAACAATTGAAGCTAATACGTATACAGTAGAAGAATTACAAGTTCCTATATTTGAAGATGGAAAATTTGTTTATCAAGAATTGTCTGTAAAAGAAATTAGAGATTATTCAATGAAAGAAAAAGCACGCTTATGGGATGAAATATTTAGATTAGAGTTCCCACATAACTATTATGTAGATCTTACTAAGAGTTTATTAGATTTTAAAATTAAAATGTTAGAAGAAAAGAGAAAATAAAAGTGGCAAGATTTGATAGAAAAGTAGAAAGAACAAAGAAAAGTTTTGAAATTTTACACAAAAAGAGAAAATTGTTGAAACAAACAAAGATGTCTTTAAAAAGAATTTTACATTTAAATGGGTCCAATTAAATATTAAAACAGTATGTGTTTTTCTTGTTGATTTTTTACTTGTAACATTATTGATTATTCCATTTATGATGCAATATTTAAATGCAACTTTAGCGTTTGTTTTAGGGCATGGAATTATTACAAGTTTAGTGATTGTTTTTACAGGATTTTTAATTAATAAAGAAAAATAAAAGCAGTTCCATTTATTTCTAGATTCTTATTTATGTTTATTCTATTAGGTGCATCTTCTGCACTTTCGATGGCAATTACATCATGGCTGAATTAGTTTGTTTAACTGCTTTAGGGGTTGTTTCATTATTTACAGGAATTGTATCATTAGGAAACAGTGATGCTTTTATGGGAATGTTTACCTTTATGATCTTACTTGTAAGTTATGCATTGATTATCCTTACTTTTAGAAAAAGAAGAATTCTTTTAAAGCAAAAGAAGTTATTTATACAGGATATGAAATTTATTTGTATATATTATCATATGTTGTTTTAATGACTTCTTGTTTATTGATATATCTTCATGTTGTTCAAGTTGTTTCAATGACATCACCATTAATTATGGTGACATGGCTTGTACCACTTGTTGCTTATTTAACGTATGAATCGGTATTGATTTTTGAAAAAGATGAATTAAATATAAATGGGAAGAAAGTATTATATAGAAGTATCAAAAAAGTTCAAATTATAGAAAATAAAAATAAGTATCATTTAATAATTAGAGCGAAAGGAAATGAATATCTATACAAGACAAATCAAAAAAAATAGTCAACATGTTTTAGAATGTTTAAAAAAATATTGTCCGCGTATAGATAAAAATAGGGATTAAATATGATTATAACAGTTGTTGGTCTTGGTGTTGTTGGGGGAAGCTTTGTAAAAGCTTTAAAAGGTCAAGGACACGAAGTTTATGGTGTTGATGTAGATGAAGAAACACTTGCAAGAGCGAAAGCAGATGGATGTATAAAAGAAGGGTTTGTAGATGGTCGAGAAATTATCAAAAAATCGGATATGACGATTATCTGTTTATATCCATCATTAGTTTTAGATTATATAAAAAAACATGAATTTAAAAAGGGGAGTATCATTACGGATGCTGTAGGTGTTAAAACTCATTTTTTAAATGAAGCAATGGATCTTTTGAAAGGTAAAGATGTTGAATTTGTTTCAGGGCATCCTATGGCAGGAAGAGAAAATAAAGGCTATCTTTATGCAAGTAAAGAAGTTTTTCAAGGCGCTAATTATATTTTAATTCAACATGAAGAAAATAGTAAAAGTGCCATTGCTATGATGGAACAATTTGTTTCTAATTTAGGATTTCATTCCGTAAAAATCATGTCACCACAGGCTCATGATGAGATTATTTCATTTACCTCTCAATTGCCACATGTCATTGCTGTTTCATTGATTGATAGTGATAATCAAAAATATGATACAGGTAAATATATTGGAGATTCTTATCGTGATTTAACACGTATTGCTAATATTAATGAGGATTTATGGACTGAATTATTCTTTACTAATAAAAATAATCTTTTGAAAAGTATCCAAGGTTTTGAAGATCAATTGGATATTTTGAAAAAATGCTATTAAAGAAGAAGATGCAGATACTTTGAAAGCAATGTTTATTGAATCTTCTAAAAGAATGAAAAAAATCTTGAGAAATAGCGATTAGGCTATTCTTTTTTGTATCGTGTTAAATATTAACTTTTGTTTAAAAATAGGTATTGAACTTAACATAATTATTAGTATAATAGTCTTGTTTAATAAATAAAACAAAAAGTTTTTTTTAAATAAACAGGAGGGTTTTATGGATATTGGTGCGAAAAAATTAAAAGAATACGTTTATCAAATCAATTGACGTTAGAAGAACTCGCTAATCGTAGTGAATTGACAAAGGGTTTTTTATCACAGTTAGAAAGAGATTTAACGTCACCAAGTGTTGCCACATTAGAAAATATTTTAGAAGCATTAGGGACAAATTTAAAAGATTTTTTTTCAGAAGATGAAGATGAACAAATTGTTTTTAGTAAAGATGATTTTTTTGAAAATATACAAGATGATTATAAAATTTCTTATATTATTCCAAATGCTCAAAAAAATGAAATGGAACCTATTTTAATTGAACTTAAAAAAGGAAAGAAGTCAATGGAAATTGATCCACATGATGGTGAAGAATTTGGATATGTTATTCATGGAAAAATTACATTAATGAATGGTGATGAAGAATATGAGGTAAAAAAGGGAGAAACATTTTATTTAAAAGGAAATTTACCACATTACATAGTCAATAAACATGATACTCTAGCGAAAGTGATTTGGGTATCAACACCACCAATATTTTAAAAGGGGAGAAAAACGATGGAAGAAAAGGTACTCATTAAATTTAGAAACATTGTTAAAGAATTTGATGGAACAATTGTTTTAAAAGGAATTAACTTAGATATTTATGAAAATGAATTTGTTACACTGCTTGGACCAAGTGGCTGTGGAAAAACAACGTTACTTCGTATTTTAGGTGGCTTTTTAGAAGCAGATGAAGGGGTTGTTATCTTTGATGATGAAGATATAAAGGAATTACCACCCTATAAAAGAGAATTAAATACAGTCTTTCAAAAGTATGCGTTATTTCCACATATGAATGTTTACGATAACATTGCTTTTGGCTTAAAAATAAAAAAGATGTCAAAAGATGTTATTGATCAAAAAGTCATGAGAATGTTAAAACTTATTGGTTTAGAAGGTTTTGAAAATAAAAATGTAACAACATTGTCAGGTGGGCAACAACAACGTATTGCCATTGCTAGAGCTTTAGTAAATGAACCAAAAGTTTTATTATTAGATGAACCATTAGGTGCTTTAGATTTAAAACTTAGAAAAGAAATGCAATATGAATTAAAAAGAATTCAACAAGAAGTAGGAATTACTTTTATTTATGTAACACACGATCAAGAAGAAGCGTTAACAATGTCAGATAAGATTGTTATTATGAAAGGTGGAGAAATTCAACAAGTAGGGACTCCTCAAGAAATATACAATGAACCTGTTAATAAATATGTTGCAAAATTTCATTGGTGAAAGTAATGTTATTTCAGGTGTAATGATTGAAGATTATAAAGTTAAATTTGATGATCAAATCTTTGATTGTATTGATTTTGGTTTAACCAAATGAAAAAGTTGATGTTGTTTAAGACCAGAAGATATTGAATATAGTAGCCTTTAGAACAAGGAAAAATTTACAGGAGAAGTTTTAAGTGTTTTATTTAAAGGCG
>ENA-OQET01001487-OQET01001487.1-human-gut-metagenome-genome-assembly--contig:-NODE-1487-length-10268-cov-2.890445_pt1 | contig 10268 bp, 13 predicted proteins | sample MGYA00242800_ERZ504645 | MGnify/ENA primary metagenome ERZ504645 (study PRJEB26092, sample SAMD00036308) | human gut metagenome | host: Homo sapiens | study: EMG produced TPA metagenomics assembly of... | reverse complement strand
GCGATAAATTTTTATTCTTTCTAAGTTCAAATCTTGAATTTTAATTGATCAATTTAAAATCAATTCTTACATAACTATATAAATCATTCAATATTTGTTTGTGATTTGAAAGTTTTGATCAATTTTTACCTTTTTTTAGAGCTTCTTTAATGTGTCCATCTCTAAAGCCGTGCACTAAAACACTATAATCATTCATGACATAGGCAACTAAAATAGTACCCACCTGTTTTAGTAACACGTTTTGCTTCAGATAATGCTTTTAATTTATCTTCATAACTAAACAAATGGTACATAGGTCCAAATAATAAAGTTATATCAAAAGTTTCATCCTTGTATCTAGATAAATCTAAAGCAGTACCTTGATAAGCTTTAACAGTACTTTTTTTAGCTTTTAACATGCCTAAATTATATTTAACAAGTTCAATAGCATCGACTTCATAACCTTCTTGATTTAAAGCAACAGAATATCTACCAGTACCAGCACCAATATCTAAAATATGATCACCTGGTTTTAAATAATCATGAATATATTTCATAGAGGTACGATATTCTACTTGACCATGCTTCCTTAAAAGACGTTTATCTTCACAAAATTTTCCATAGTAATTTTCTAATTCGTTCATATACTTATCCTTTTCATTTATTTGATTTTTTTTATTGTATAATAATTATTGAAAATAATGTAGATATTTTTATAAAAAAGCTTTACAAAGTATACGAAATAGTGTAAATTAATACATGCAGTTGATACGGCGGACGTGGCGAAGTGGTTAACGCACCGGATTGTGGCTCCGGCATTCGTGAGTTCGATTCTCATCGTCCGCCCCATATTTTAACTGTTTGATATAGATACTTGGCGGACGTGGCGAAGTGGTTAACGCACCGGATTGTGGCTCCGGCATTCGTGAGTTCGATTCTCATCGTCCGCCCCATTAGTGAAGATAAAGTCCTTAATAAAGGATTTTTTTGTTTATGGAGAAGAATATGATTAAATTAGTACAACCACAAATAACAGATTTAAAATATAGAAAAAAAGTTATTAAAAGATAAAAAGACAATGGCTTTTAATAAAATCAATGGGGGAACTGTTGATTTTAATGAAAAAATATGGAAGTCTTGGTATCAATTATGGATGAATGATACTAAACATTATTATGCTTATGTTTATGATGATGAAATAAAAAAATATATCGGTGAAGTATCTTATTATTTTGAAGAAGAATATCGAGAATATGTTTTAAATATTATCATTGAATATCCTTATAGACATTTAGGTAAAGGAAAAGTTGCTTTAGAACTTTTATGCAAGCAAGCTAAAGAAAATGGTCTTCGCTTTTTATGTGATGATATTGAAACAAATAATCCAGCTAAAAATCTTTTTCTTGATATAGGCTTTAAAGAAGTTTGGGCAAGAGAAAATATTACAATGTTGAAAAAACGTCTTTAGAACCATTTTGGTTCTTTTCTTTTCACAAGATTTACACATCTCTTTTATATACTTAAATAAAGGAAGGGTGAAGTCTTATGAAAAAGAAGTTAGACATGTATTTGATTTATCTTATTTATATTTTTGAATTAATTTATACAATGAGTGCCATGTATTTTAATAATTCGATAGTAACACATAAAATAGAAATCTTTGAAAATATCTATCAAATCGCTTATTGTATGATTTTTATTGTAGGAATTCTTTATAATTTTGTTGCTTATTTATAAAGTAGGGCATCATGAAAGTATTGATTTAAAGAAAAATACAGGTTTATTATTTGGAATCGTTTTTATGGATCTTGTATTATATGGCTTTTTTATTATTCCTATGTTAGTAAGTTCACCTGCTATGAAAATGGTTTGTATTTGTTTTTTAATACATTTACTTATTTGTATTAAAGAGAAACAATTATTTGTTTTAGAAAAATAATTTTAAGATGAAAGTGACTGCTTTCATCTTTTTTTCATTTAAGCATGGTATGATAGAGATGGTGATAATTATGAAAAAAATATTAATTGTAGAAGATGATGAAAGTATCGCAGATTCTTTAAAGGAAATGTTGGAGCATAAGGATTATATTGTGGAAGTTTCTTATTCTAAAAAAGAAACTTTAGAGAAATTAAATGAATATATTGATCTCATTCTTTTAGATATTCAATTACCTGATGGTAATGGAATTTCTTTATGTAAAGAAATTAAAGAAAAGTATGAGGTGCCTATTATTTTTTAAGTTGTTTAAGTGATGAAGAAACTATTGTAAGGGGATTAAACGAAGGTGGCGATGATTATGTATGTAAGCCTTTTGGTATTAAAGAACTTTGTGCCAGAATTGAATGTAACCTTAGAAAAGTAACAAAGCAACAAGGGGTTTACTATATAGATGATTTAATTATTGATACGTTAAAACATAAAGTTTTTAAAGATAATAAGGAATTAGAATTGAGTACGATTACTTTTGCTTTATTAGTGGCTTTGGTAGAAGGTCATGGAAGGGTGCTTACCAGAAATTATTTATTAATGTTGATTGAAGATATAACGGGGCATGTAGTGGAAGATAATACGTTAACAGCTCATTTAAAAAGATTAAGACAAACATTAGGAGAATATCAAAATCGAAAATATATTGAAACATTAAGGGGTGTAGGGTATCGATGGAAAATATAAAAAAAGAAAAGAATAATCATGTTTGTCTGATTATTTCATTTGTATTAATGATTGTTGTAGAAATCTATTCTTTTTTGGTAAGTAATATTTTTAATGTCTTTATTTTTACAAGTATTCTTTTTTATTTTTTGGAACAAAAAATAAAAAGAAACAAATGAATTATTTAATACAGTGTTGTGATGCCATTATTGAACAAAAAGATTTTTCTATCATTGATGGTGAATCCAAAGAAAGTTTATTATCTAATAAATTATTTCTACTTAATAAAAGATATCATCAATCCTTAAAAGCTATCAAAAAAGAACAGCTAAAACTAAAGGATTATATCGAAGATATCTCTCATCAATTAAAAACACCAATTACTTCTATCCGTATACAAACAGAACTTTTACTTGAAGAAAATCAAAATAAAAAACTCTATGCAATAGAACATCAAATAAAGCGAATACAACTTTTAGTCAATGACTTACAAACCATCGCCCTATTAGACTCTCATAATATCCAATATTGTTTTAAAGAATATGATTTAGAAATGCTTATTGATGAAATAGAAGAAGATCTAGACTACCTAAATCCGCAAATTCATTTAAATAAAAATATAAAAGTATTATGTGATGAAAAAATGGTTTATAGAAGCATTAGAAAATATTATTAAGAATTGTTTAGAAAAAAATTCTACACCACTTTCTATTTTTGTTTATGAAAATGAAACAACTTTGAAAATGATGATTCAAGATCAAGGAAATGGTTTTAAGAAAAAAGATCTTCCTTTTTTATTTCAAAGATTTTATCGAGGGGAAAATTCAAAAGGCACAGGATTAGGACTTTATATAGCTAAAGAAATAATAGAGGCCCATCATGGTTTTATAAAAGCCTATAATCAACAAGGTGCTTGCTTTGAAATTGTACTTCCTCAAATGAAAATGAAGAAAAAAATCTAATTTCACTTAGTTTTCACGATTGAACTATAAGATAAAGTTAGAGGAGGAAAGAATATGTCACATACGATCAATATGCTCGCAAAAAGAAATATTCAAAAGTATAAAAAGCATTATCTTATTGTTTTAATCGTTCTTTTAATTGTTTCTACTTTTATTTTTTCAAGTTTTTTTATTGTTGATAATCTGTATCAAATGAAAAAGAACTATTATATTTCAACCTATGGTTCTTGGTATACACGAATAGAAAATATTGATGAACAAACTCAAAAAGGAATTGAAATCTACAGCAAAGACTATTTTAAAGATATTATTAAATATGGTTATGTAGATTTTCAAGGAAAATATGATAATTACCAAGTAGGTCATATTGAAAAGAATATTTATTCATTGTGTCGAGTAAAAATTATTAAAGGAAGAAAAATACAAAATTGATCAAGAAATTTTTAATCAATCAAAAATGTTTCTAAAAAGTATAAACTTTATGATCAAATAGAAATAGAAGGAAAAAATTTATACGATTGTTGGTATTTTACAAACCGCCAATAAAAACTTACCTGATATTTATACAAACTTAGAGACGTATCAAACAAAAGATTATTATTCGAATATGTCTGTTTTATCAGATAATCATTATATTCAATTTAATGATGGAAATAACTATCAAGAAATAGAAATTCATTATGATTATAATCCTTATGGTTATGATCAAAATGAAATTCATAATCAAGTAGAAAAAGCAACCAATCAGCTCCAACAAACTGTTTGAATTTATTATAATTACACTTTTTGTTTTATTCGCTTTAACTTCTACTTCCCTAAAGAAGAGAATGAAAGAAATGGCTCTTTATCGAGGAATAGGAATGACAACGAATCAATTAATGATGATGGTCATGCAAGAAAACATGCTGATTTCTTTTCTTTCTATTTTAATAGGATTGTTAATAGGTGTATGTGTATCTTTAGGTTATCTCTATCTTCAAAGTAAAACCTATCATACATTTATTTATCAAATTTCATTTAAAGAAATATTATTTTTAGTATTGGTATTGATGAGTTGTATTTTTATAACGGTTCTCATTCCCATTTATTCAAGCTCTAAGAATGCTTTGGCAGGTACTTTTGATAGCAAAAAGTTTAATTATATTCAAGTAAGATATAAAAAATTAAAAAAACAAACACTTGCTTCCTTAAGTGCGAGAGAGTTATGGGCAAATAAAAGAATGAATATCTGTTTTTATGTATTTGTTTTAATACTTTCTTTATATGGACTTGTTTATTTCTATCAAGGACATCCCATTCAAACAAAAGATCAAAATGAACAAAGTCAGGTAGAACTTATGATGGCAACTCAAAAAGAAGCAAATTTATTTTTAAAAGAATTTTCTCAAAATGACATTATTATTAATCATCATTATATTGATGAAGGAATAACTATGACTTATCGAGAAATTCCTCAATCTGTTTATAAACTTTGCCAACTTTATTATTATCAAAGTAATAAAGATGATTTAAAAGGAAGATTTCCTCAAAAAAGTCATGAAATTGTCGTAGGCAATCATTTTAATCATGTTATTCTTTCAAAAGAACGGTATCCAAATCTTAAAGTTGAAGCGAATCAAGTAACTTTTAAAGGGAAAAAATATCAAGTAGAAAATTCAACATCTTCTCATGGTGATCAAGGAAATTATTTAGGAGATGACAATTATGAGATTGCTCTTGATGAAGTAAAACTCAATGAAAAAGTGATAATTGCAGGTGAAGAATATACCATTGTTGGAATCAATGAAAATGAATATTATAATGATTCAATGATTTATATGTTTGAAGATGATTTAAAACGATTCAATACAAATGATGAATATTATTCAGGATATCATTGGTATCCAATAAAAGATGTTATAAAAGTAGAAAAGTTCATGAAAAAACATTATAAAGCAAGAGTTTATGAAATGGTAACAAGTGATGAACTTTCAGAAAGTTTGTTTTCTACATTAAATATTCCTAAACATCTTTTAATACTTGCATTAGCTGTAGGTTTTATTTTAATGATGTTTTTAAATTACAATCATATTGAAAATAATTATCAAGATTATTTTATGTATCATATTATAGGTTTAAGTTATCGGGAAATTAAAATAAAACAAGTATGGAAATCAATAAAAATGTTTTTATATACACTTATTCCTTGTGGTTTTTATGAGTTGATTTTATTAAGAGGAAGTATCGATCATTATTTCCCAATAGCGCAATTAATACTTTTAGTAGGGATTATTTTTCTAGTTTATTTATGTGTTTATAATATTCCTTTATTAATTGTTTTAAAAGCACATCAAAATGAAGAAATAAGAAAGGAAGATGACTAATATGAATGTTATTTTAGAAGCAAAAGATATTGTTAAAACATATGGTTATGAAGATAATAAAATTTATGCAACTAATCATATTGATTTACAAATAGAAGAAGGCTCTTTTGTAGCTATTGTTGGAAGAAGTGGAAGTGGAAAAAGTACACTTCTTCATATCTTGGCAGGTTTAGTAAAACCAACAAAAGGAGAAGTTTATTTAGAAGGAAAGTCTCTTTACGAAATGAATGATCATACTTTAACGCGTTTTAGACGAAGAAGAATGGGTTTTGTCTTTCAATTCTTCAATCTTATTTCCACACAAAATGTTTTAGAGAATATAGTTTTACCAATTCATTTAGATGATGGCGAGATTGATAATGATTATTTAAATGAAATTATTAATCTATTAGGTCTAGAAGAAAAGAAGAATTCTTTTATTTATGAACTTTCAGGAGGACAACAACAAAGAGTTGCCCTTGCAAGAGCCCTTGCAAGTAAACCAGCGATTATTTTCGCGGATGAACCTACGGGAAACCTCGATGCTAAAAGTTCTAAAGAAGTTGTTGATTTATTAAAAATCGCCCAAAGAAAATATCATGAAACAGTTATTTTAGTAACTCATGATCAAGAAATTGCCTCTATTGCTGATCGCGTTATTACGATTGAAGACGGAAAAATTATTCAAGATACAAATCATATTTAAATACGTTTATTTGTGGTTTAACTAAAGATAAAAACATCTTTAATATTTTCTTTTTGTTAGAGTAGGGCTATGGAGGAAAGTTATGGATGATTTAACGATTTATGAAACAGAAATAATTGTCGTAAAAATGGACGAATAGTCCATTTTTTTGATAGAATAGAGAAAAGGAGAGAATGATTATGGAAGTAACAATTAATGGTGTAAAAAAAGAAGTTAGCAAAGAAGAAATGAAAGATCGTGTGATTGGATATTATGATGCAGTAGGGATCAAACATTTTTATTTAGAAGTTGATGAAATGGATGATGAAGAATTAAAGGCTTTATATGTAAATTCATTTGCGAGAGAATAATTGTATGAAATTAATTAGGAAAGATCAGGCGATTCATGTAGATAAAACAAACGGCACAGAAGTGGACTATTATTTATTAGATGATGCCGAAATTCATTATAATAAAATCAATCCTCATACTTCACAAGAGTGGCATAGACATCGTCATATTTCAGAAAACATTTTTGTTTTAAAAGGAGAACTTGTTTATCGTTATTTGGATAAAACAAATAAGGAACAATATTTAAAACTAAAACAGGGAAATTTACTTTTTGTTGAAAAAGATATACATACTTTTGAAAATCAAACAGATGAAGTTGTAGAATTTATTGTGTTTCGGTATCTTCTTTCTTATAAAAATCAAAGAGAATTGATTCAAAACGATAAAGAAATGATTAAAAAATAAGATAAGTGATAGTTTTTGTAGATTGAAAATAAAAAAATAGCGTATAAAGGAACTGTTATTATAAAAAATAGCGGTTTTTTTTATTAATTTTTAATAGTGTATAAATTATATTATATGATTTATACAGTGTATGAAATACTGTGATTTTATCATCAATAGTGTATAATAAATGTATAAAACAATAAAACGAATCTATACAGTATATGAAAAACTGTTCTATAGTGTATAAAAATAGAGAACATTAGGGATTTGTAAGCCCTAACAAAATACTTTATAGTTGTAAGCGGTTAGAACAGTTGTAACGGAGGACAACATGAAAACAAAAAAAGGAAATACTTTTAGAATTTATTCAAGAATATTCAAACCAATATCAAATGGAAGAATATCCCCAACTAACAACTTTGTTTCTATCCGAAAAATTTGAATATGCAGCGAACAAATATTTCAACTCTTTTGAATCAATTAGTAAAAGAAGGAAAAGTAAAGAAGATTGATGGAAGACCTGTTTTATATCAACTGGTTTTTAATGAAAATGAAAAACCGTGATTTTGAAAGTTTAATTGGTCATGATCAATCTTTAAAAGAAGCTATTATGCTAGCAAAAGCTGCCATTTTATATCCTTCTGTTTTACCTAGATTCTCTTAACTGCAGAAAGAGGAAGTGGTATTGATTGTTTTGTAAAGAGTATTTATGAATTTGCTGTAAAGTCAAAAGTATTAAAAATTAATGCACCTTATATTATTTTTGATTGTCAATCTTATAGTGAATTATAGTTTGTTTTCACACGGTTTTTTTAGAAAATCAAGGTTTAATTCAAAAAGCAAATACAGGATTACTTTTTTTGAAAAATGCACATTTATTAGATGATTACTTATTATCTGATTTCTTACAATCAATGCAACATCTTGCAACAAATGATAAGTATAAATGTATTTTCATTTGTCATATTGATTCACTTCAAAAAATAACATCCTATACGCTTATGAATGAATTGGATTACACGATTTCTATTCCACCCTTAAAATCAAGAAGTTTAAAAGAAAGATTTGATTTAATAGAGATGTTTTTAAACCAAGAAGCAAAACAAATTCAATGTTCTATTCAACTCGCAAATACTGTTTTACATTCTTTAATGCTTTATGAATGTTCGGGACAAATTAAAGAATTAAAAAATGATATTCATAATGCTTGTGCTAACAGCTATGTACGTATTCAAAAAAATGAAAGACACATTGAATTACTTCTCTCTGATTTTCCAAATCATGTAAGAAAAGGGATGATTTATTACAAACACTATAAAGATGAAATTGATGAACTTGTTTCATCAAACAGTCAATATACATTTACAGGTGATCAAGTATTAAAAAGTACAGCTCTACAAAAAGAACATATTTATTCAACGATAGACGAAAAGAAAAAAGAATTAAAGAAACAACAATTAACACAAGAAGAAACGGATTCTTTAATTCTTGTAGAATTAAAAAAAGATTTTCAAGAATATTTTTATCGTATTACTGAAAATATTTATTCAAAAGAACAATTAGAAAAAATAGTATCATTAAAATTAATACAGGATGTAGAAGATTTTTTAAATCAAATGTCTAATCAATATAATATACTTTTTGAAACAAAAACTTTATATGGATTAGCCTTACATATTGATACAGCGATTATTCAGACTTCTAAAAAACAAAGACTATCACCTAAAGAAAAAAATGACTTTATTCAACAATTTCCAGAATATTATAAACAAACACAGCAATTTATTAAAAAAATTAATGATGATTTTGGAATACACCTTCCTAATGATGAAGTTATTATGGTGATGTTGTTTCTTATTTGTGGGCAAGAAGAAATACATCATCAAGAAGTTGTCACACTTATTGCGATGCATGGAGAACATACGGCAACCTCTATTGTCGATGTTGTTAAAAAATTAAGTGGAAAGCAATCAATATATGGCTATGATTTAAAATTAGATCAAACAATTAATGAATCTTATGAAGAATTGAAAGAATATATTTTACATATTCATCAAGGAAAAGGAATGATTCTTATTTATGATATGGGTTCTATTCGTACAATGGCAGAATCAATAAAGATTGAGCTTAATATCGATATTGAATTTTTAGAAATACCATTAACACTTATTGCGATGACGAGTGCCAATAAAGCACATGAATTATTATCGCTTAATGAAACATATCAATATTTACAAGAACATTTTAAAGATCTTCAATATGTAAGAAACAATAGTCAAAAAGAAGCGCTTGTATTGATTTCTTCGCTAGAAAGTGAATTAGTACAGGCAAAGAATTATCTTTTAGAACATTTTGATTTGAAAGATATTGAAATTTTCTTGATTCAAGAAAGTCAAATTGAATCTATTTATAATCGTATTGATCAAATTGCTAGTCAATATAAAATTAAAGGACTTATTTCTAGACAAGAAATACACTTATCACAATATACAATGATTCCACTTTCAAATGTTTATAAATTAAATGCCAAGAGTTTAGATGATTTATTTACTGATGAAGATGATTTAGAAAATTTATTTGATTATCTACAAGAACAATTTGAAGATATTCAAATAGAAGATTTAAAACAACCATTGATCCATTTTGCAAATAAACTTGAAATCATTTTAAATCAAAAAATAGATTATGATACACTTATTGGATTGTTAATTCATATTATATGTTTAATTGATCGTTTGAAAAAACATCTTTCACCAGCTGTTCATTTTCAAGCAGCAAGTGATATTCTAACAAAAGATAGAAGTACTGTTGAAAAAGTGAAAGAAATTCTTTTACCAATAGAACAAATATGTCGTATTACTATTAGTGATGTAGAAGCTGCAACCATTATTTCAATTATAAAGGGGAAA
>ENA-OQET01001486-OQET01001486.1-human-gut-metagenome-genome-assembly--contig:-NODE-1486-length-10282-cov-3.154210_pt1 | contig 10282 bp, 12 predicted proteins | sample MGYA00242800_ERZ504645 | MGnify/ENA primary metagenome ERZ504645 (study PRJEB26092, sample SAMD00036308) | human gut metagenome | host: Homo sapiens | study: EMG produced TPA metagenomics assembly of... | reverse complement strand
ATTCCTCCGGTACGTTTTACGGGACATTAAAAAACCACACAGCTAAGCACAGTCGTTCCCATAAAAGATACGGATCTGGTGACTGGTTATCTGGTGATCCACTACCCTATGAAAAAACCTCTTACGAAAGCCGCAGCAATATCGTAGAGGTTATGATCCTGATCTTTATTGTGATCTATGCACTGTTTTCAGTTTTCTTCTGATCTATTTTTACAGGGTCCACAAACCTCTGAAAGAAATCTTAAAGGGTGCCCTGGAATTTGCCAACGGAAATCTTACCTACACGATCCCCGTAGATTCTGAAGATGAGATGGGATATCTTTCCCACTCCCTGAATTACATGGCAGACAAGCTGAACAAAAACGGAGAGTATCAACGACAATTCATTTCCAATGTGTCCCATGATTTCCGCTCGCCTCTGACCTCCATCAAAGGCTATGTGGAAGCCATGCTGGACGGTACCATCCCACCGGAAATGCAGGAACGTTATCTGAAAGTCATTGCTTTTGAATCCACCCGTCTGGAAAAGCTTACCCGAAGTCTCCTTACCTTAAACGAACTGGATGTCAAAAAGCGTATGATGCATATGCGGCGTTTTGATATCAATGAAACGATCCGTACCACAGCCGCCACCTTTGAGGGAACCTGTTCGGAACGAAACATCCGTCTGGAGCTCCTCCTTGCGGGAAAAGAGCTTTTTGTCCGTGCAGATATGGAACAGATCCAGCAGGTACTGTACAATTTATTGGACAATGCGGTAAAATTCAGCAGCGACAATTCTTCTATCACACTGGAAACCACAGTCAATCATGGAAAGGTTTTTGTCTCAGTCAAAGACCATGGAAGCGGAATTCCAAAGGAAAGTCTTTCCAGAATCTGGGATCGTTTCTATAAGATCGATGTCTCCCGTGGAAAAGACCGCAAGGGTACCGGGCTTGGCCTTGCCATTGTAAAAGAGATCATCAACGCTCATAAGCAGAATATCAATGTGATCAGCACCGTAGGTGTTGGAACAGAATTTATCTTTACACTGGAAAAAGCAAAATAAAACATCAAAAACCTCTGATCCGGAAGGCTGTAAAAGAAATATCTCTCAATATCTCCTACAGTATTTCCAGATCAGAGGTTTTTATTTACTCTTTGCAGGCTTATTTCCAATCGTAATTTCTCAGATGGCCTTCCAGATTCATATGCGTAAAATTATGCTGTCGCAGCGCCTCATAAAGCACAATGGCAACTGAATTGCTTAAATTCAGGGAACGGATATCTCCGATCATCGGGATCCGCACGCAGGTTTCCTGATTGTTTACCAGGATATCCTCCGGGATTCCCGCACTCTCCTTGCCAAACATAATGAAACAGTCATCCTCATACTGCACATCTGTATAAGTCTGAGGTGCCTTGGTGGTTGCGTAATAAATCTTTGCTCCCGGATTCTTTTTGAGAAAATCCTCATAGTCCAGATATCTGGTCACATCCAGATGTTCCCAATAATCCATACCTGCACGCTTGATGGCCTTTTCATTCAGGCGAAAACCAAGCGGTTCGATCAGATGCAGCCTGGTTCCTGTTGCCACACAGGTTCTGCCGATATTTCCTGTATTTGCCGGAATTTCCGGCTCATGGAGCACAATATTCAAAACTCCCATTTATTTTTCCTCTTTTCTACATAGCATTAAATATACAAAATATGCATTCGCAATCCGCTTCGCTGCTTGCTCATGAGATCAAAAGCCAAGCTTTTTGGTCTCATCTTCTGCGGCGTTCCAGATATCTGGCATTTCCGCCGCTGTAAAGAAGCCTGTTATTTCCGGAATCGGTCTGCCCGATCACTGCTGCCATGATCCCTCTCGCCGCAACTTGCTGCACAAACGCATCACCGCCATGGATTCCCATAAGAATACTTCCGCCGGAAAGCAGCTTGTACGGATTCACATCAAAGATCTCACAGATCTCTATGGTTTCCTGTCGGATGGGCACACTTCGAAGATCTGCACTAAGACCTACTCCGGATGCCTCCGCCATTTTCCAGAGGGCAGCAAGAAAGCCGCCTTCTCCCATCCGATATCGGGCACTGGCTCCGGATTCTTCCGCCATTTTCCAAATTTTATCATTCTCTGTTCCTGTTCCGTAAACCTCAGGAAGCTTTACAGCATCCTCGAGAAACCGTTCTGCAAAAAACTCCCGCAGCCTGTCATAATAATTCTTTGTGATCCATGCAGTTCCTTCTGCTGCCACAGGGCCTGCCACGATCAGCTCGTCTCCCGGCATAAGCCGTCCGTCTATCTCTGCCTGAAGCGCCTCCAGTGCTTTTTTTCCAAGTTTCATAACTGCCGCCTTAATAAAGGATAAGCGAAAGCACTGTCGGAACTACCATTGCCAGTACCAGAATAACTGCGATGATCGCTGTGATCACTTTTCTTTTTTTCGGATCAAACATTCCCATAATTATCATTCACCTCATCTGTAATATCCGTTAATTGCGCATTGTTGGTCAAAGGATCCCTGTCTGTATAATCAAAAAGAAGCTTCTTTCCATCCCGGAACACCTCGATATGGGCGGTTTTCGGGATTTTTTTCGCTTTCCGGTAATCCCAGATCAGCCGCTCATACGGCTTCTGGTCTGAAGCAAAGGATGGCCTGCTCTTTAAATTCTCTCGAAGATAAAGATCCAGGAGCATTACATCGGAAAGTGCTTCCGACGGGATCTCTTTCTGTTCTCCGGCAAACTCCATAAGGATCTCATAGCGCCTCATCCTGGAATGAGAGATCTCCGAGTATCCTTTTTTCTCATAAAATCTGCCAAGTGCCTCATACATCCGGAAAGGATCGTCAAAATACTTCTCCAGAAATACAAGGGTATTTTTGAACTGCCCACTATTATAATACACTTCCACCATACTTTCCACCATTTTCAGCCTTAAAATCTCCCCGTAGGTCATCCAGGCTGTGGAAAGTACCTCATAGGGTTCCCGATCCTTGTAAAGAATCTGATATTCCCCTGTCATTTCCATCATGTGTGAACCCTTCAGCACCTTCAGGAAACCAAGCTGAAACTGTTCCGGACGCAGTGCGTAAACATCACAGAAGGACTTATGGAAGCTGTCATATCCCTCATAGGGAAGTCCTGCGATCAGATCCAGATGCTGGTGGATATTTCCAAAGCTGTGGATCTGCTCTACAATCCCTTTCAGCTTTTCAAAATCCATGGTTCTCCGAATGGCTTTGATAGTCTGAGGATTGGTAGACTGTACACCAATCTCCAGCTGGATCAGGCCCGGACGCATGGTTTTCATCAGCGCCAGCTCCTCCGAACGGAGAAGATCTGCTGAAATCTCAAAATGAAAATTGGTGATCCCGTTATCATTCTCCGTAATATACCTCCAGATCTCCATGGCATGGTCATGCTTGCAGTTGAAGGTACGATCCACAAATTTGACCTGAGGAACTTTATTATCAATAAAAAACTGCAATTCCTTTTTTACAAGCTCAATATCACGGAACCGAAGCTTCTTATCTATGGAAGAAAGGCAGTAACTGCAGGAAAAGGGGCATCCCCTGCTGCTCTCATAATAAATAATGCGGTTTTTAAACTCTGTAAGATTGCTGTATGCAAACGGAACTTTACTTAAATCCATCAATTCCCGCCAGCCCGTGTGTACAATATCCCTGCCTTTGTTTTCATCACGAAAAGCCACTCCGCGGATCCCGCTCAAAGTTTCCGGTTTTCTTTCTATATAATAACCTGCCAGTTCATGGAAGGTTTCCTCTCCTTCTCCCACCATCACTCCAAAAAACGCAGGATTCTTTTTCAGAAATTCCACCGCATCGTAGGATACCTCCGGGCCTCCTGCCCAAAACTCCACCTGTGGAAGGATTTTCTTAAGATCCGGCACCAGCTCCCTGACAAAAGAAATATTCCAGATATAGCAGGAAAAGCAGACCACATCCGGTTGCTCCAGATAAATATCTTTTAAAATGTCATCCCTGATCTGATTGATCGTATACTCTTTGACCACAACCCTGGAGCTGTATTCTCCGGAACAGGATTTCAGGTTATATACCGCAAGATTGGAATGGATATATTTTGCATTGCATGCTGCAAGTAAGATTTTCAAATTTTATATTCTCCTAACTTCTGTCGGATAATTTCTTTCCCCGGCAGTTTTCATTATTTCTCTGTTGATCCTTTTCGCTTTATGATTATAACGTTCCCGCCACCGGATGTAAATAGAAAAACAGGGTTACTGTTCACTGGTAATATTCCGCGAGGTGTTTTTTGTGAGCGAAGGTCACAGAAAACCCGAGACATACCGCGCGAATTTATGCGATCAGCATAAATTCTGTGCATCGCGAAGCGTGTTGCTGAGAACGGAGTGAACAGTAACAAACAGGGATTTCCCTCCTGCCGCAAAAATGCCGTTTTTGTTGTATTTCCATCCAAACAGCGTTAAAATGAGTACTATATATTTTTATAAAGGAGTAATCTTTTTATGGATCGAAACAGCTGTCTGAATTATTTTCAGGCGTTTCCCTTCTGGGAACATATGACGGAAGAAGATCGGAATTTTCTTCTTGATAACATTCGCGAGCTTCATTACCCGGCAGGTGCTGCCGTACAGTCTGAAGAGCGCCAATGCCTGGGAACTCTTTTTCTTCTGAAGGGAGTTCTCCGTGTTTATCTACTGTCCGCTCAGGGAAAAGAGGCAACCCTGTACCGTTTAAGGGACAGTGACATCTGCACTCTTTCCGCCTCCTGCATGCTTTCTGCCATTACATTTGATGTACAGATCGATGCAGAAACAGACTGTGATCTGCTTCTGCTTCCGGCAGTTCCTTTTTCCCGGCTGATGAAAAACAATATCTATCTGGAAAATTTCATCTACAAACGGACAACTGAACATTTCTCAGATGTGATCGCAGGAATCGAACGGACATTTTTTATGACCCTGACTCAGCGGATCGCAGCCTTTCTTCTGGATGAAGCTGCAGATACCGGTTCCGATGAGCTCGCTCTCACACAGGAAGCCATCGCCCGCTCCATCGGAAGTGCCAGAGAAGCTGTCAGCCGCAGCCTTAAAAAAATGAATAAAGACGGCTCTATCCAGATCTCACGGGGATCGATCCGCATTCTGGATAAAAGACGTCTTTATGAAATGATGAATACTTTTTAATTTGAAGATGTTTTAGGTGCCGGCTGCAGGATCCACCAGAACAGCATCGGCATAATAGTCATTACCGGCCACATATAACGGATCATCCCATTTACAGGAGACACAAGACATATCAGTATATTCAGCACCGGTATGGCAAAGATCAGGAGTTTTTTCCATTGCTTCTTCACCAGAAGATACCCCATCAGCAACAGAGTAAGCCAGGTATACGTTCCTGCACTTAAGATAAGTCCCAGCCCAGGTGCACGCATCCATAATTCATCATAAAGCCGGAATATATACTGGATTTTTTTTGGCCCAACAAAACTGACATCGATCCCGGATTTTTTCTGATACAGTTTATCTATGTAGAACCGGTACACGCCCTGCTGTCCTCTTCCCATATGGAACGGATCATTATAGCTGTAGGTGTTATTCAATGTCGCCTGGACATATACTCCCGGATGACGACGGAACATGGCAAACCAGGCTTTAAAATAATCTTTCATGTATCCATCCAATTTAGGATCATTATCATCATCTCTGAACCTAAATGTAATTTTCACAGGATCCGACAGTTCCGGATTATACTTCTCGGCAAGAACATCATAATCCAGGATCCTGTTGATCGCTTTCTTCTCACTTGCGGTTACATCATCCGGATATTCTCTCAGATATCGGGCAGTCTGCTGAAACGGTACCGAAAGCATTTCACATCGGGATCCAGGTGCCACGCCAAGGGCAGGTGCTACCCCCATTTTCTACGCCCAGATAACCTAGGCAAAAATCACAGACAGCCACAATAAATGCATATTTCCTCGCGCCCTTTACCCAGGAAGAAAACAAAAGGATCAAAGAAGGCGGACCAGATGAATGCCATTATTTCGGGTAAGACAAACACTGATTCCCAGAAGAAATAAATATACTGCCTTTCTCTTGGAAAAGGAATGACAAATATCTATATACACTGCAAAATACAAAGTAATGACTGCCGTATACAAGCCATCTTTGATCACTGCCTGCGCATAGCTTCCAAATATGGGAACAAATGCAAACAGCAGAACAGTACCAAAAAGTATCCATTTTGGAGCCTTCCATCTGTACAGATAGCGGACTACCGCACTGTAACACCAGATTTCCACAGAAGTAAACACAATGACGATCAAAAATACTCCAAAATTATAACACCAGATAGTTTTTCCAAGTGTCAGCAGTCCACCCATGATCATCGTCAGGACCCATGGATGATGATTGTCCAGCGGCATAGCTCCCAAAAATACATCCAGTTGCCGAAATCCATCTGCCGGGATCGAACCTGGGAGAAATGCCAGGATAAACGGTGTCCATCCAATGATCATAGATATCTTTGCAAGGCGGAACCACATTACTTCTTCCTCTCTGGCCGGGATACGCCCGCAGGCCTTTCGGAAAAACTCCATCTCAGGAATCCTCCAGAAATAAGTGATTCCCATATCACAGATAATATAAAATCCTATAAAACATCCGGCTGAGATCAGGATCTGTTTCTTTGCGCCAAACAGAAAATCCCAGTTTCCATTTGTAAAATAAGAAGTTCCAAGAAGCATTCCCGCCGAAAAGATCACTGCCAAAACATGTGCCTGCCAGTTTCTGTATTTCCGGTAGCCCTCCCATCCTTTCACGTATAAAATAAGAAGCAGGATCCATGCAAGCAAGCTCGTGCATCCCAATCCATTATAAACATCGCTCATTTTTTCTACAGAAGTATTTCCATCCATTGGAAGGCCCGTAAAAGAAAAGGCCAGCGCTGTGATCATTGCCGCGATCACAGGCACTGCATTCTTTTTATTATTTTCTCATCCATATTTTATTAACCCTTATCTAAAATTTTCAGTAAACCAACAATGCTCCGGAAACCATTTCGGTTCCCAGAGCTGTATCTGTTTTTTCTGTTTTCTGTTTTGGTTACTGAAGCGCTGCCTCAAGCTCTGTCTTTGATGTCAGTCCCACAAAACGTGCGGTCTCTTTTCCTTCTTTGAATACCAGCAGTGTGGGGATACTCATGATCTTGTACTGCTGTGCCAGTGATGGCTCTTTGTCTACGTCAACCTTGCCAACCTCATATCCGGCTTCTGCAAGCTCTTCCACGACCGGAGCCTGACGTCTGCATGGTCCGCACCAGGTTGCCCAGAAATCAAGAAGAAACGGTTTCTCGGATTTTAATACTTCCTCTTCAAAATTCTGTGTTGTGATTACTTTTGCCATAATTGATCCATCCTTTCTATCGGTCTATTCTTCTCTCTGATTTCATGCCGAAATTCTACTTTTTTTGTCTGTTTCTCACATACTGGTTTGCACTGAGTCCTGCCTGGGCACCATCGTAAACTGCCTTTGCCACCTGCAAAAGACCGCCGGTACAGTCACCTGCTGCAAAAAGCCCCGGAATGGTGCTCTCCATCTTTTCGTTTACCTTGATGTTGCCTTTCTCAGTAAGTGCCGCGCCCATCTGTCTTGCCATCTCTGCACTTCCTGCAGTTCCAAGAGCTACAAAAACGCCGTCTGCCGGGACAAATGTCTCCGTGGAATCCCTTACCGGACTCTCCGGGTTATGGAGCTCTGAAGCTTCCATTTCAGCTTCCTTTCCTTCTGGCAAAAGCTGAAAGTTCTTCTCTCCGTCAGTATCTGATTTTGCATCCGTCTCAGACTGAGAGATCAGACGCAGTCCGGACACCTTCTCGTCTCCCTCTACAGACTGGATTTTCATTGTATTCACCGCAAAAGAAGATTTCCTGGAAAACTCCGGTTCTTTCCCATCTGTGTAAATGGTAACAGAACCAGCCATAGGTGCCAGTTCTTCTGCCTCATGAAGAGCGAAGTCGCTGTTTCCAAGCACTGCAACATCCTTTCCCCTGTAGAAAAATGCGTCGCACACAGCACAGTAGCTGACACCTCTTCCCTCAAGTTCCTTAATCCCCGGAATTGCAGGAGCCTTTCGTTTGCTTCCTGTGGCAAGGATCACGCTGATGGTGTCAAAATCACCTGCTGTTGTCTTTACTGTAAAAGTATCAAACCCGCCAATCCCCAGCACCTGTGCCTCCAGGATCCGCACGCCTAATGCTTTCGCCTGTGCAAGTCCTGTCTCAAATAATTCTTTCCCTGAAACAGGATGTTCCATACCATAATAATTCTCTATTTTTTCTGCTTTTTCCAAAGCACCAATGCCGTTATTGATCACCAGTGGATCCATATTTGCCCGGGCAGCATACAAAGCTGCGGAAATTCCTGCCGGTCCGGCACCGATAATGATTATTTTTTCCATATACTTCAGAATCACCTGCCTTTCTCATGATTCCAATCTTTCCCATATATTGTTATTTTTCTTACAATTTCACGGTTCAGTATCTTCACAGTTATACCCTTCCCGGAATAGTACCTGTTAAATAGTTACCTGACAATATACTTTCCATAAAAGAAATTCAGACTTTTCATTTTTCGTCGGTTCTTTTTTCGTCTATAGCCTTCTCTGCATAAGCCAGTCCCCAGAATATCACAGCTGGCATACACGCCATCAACGGAAACGCATAACGCAGAAGACCGTTTACCGGAGAAGCTATACAGATTGCCACATTCAGCGCCGGGGCAGCCAATACCAGGATTCCTTTCCATCGCTTCCTGTAGATCAGATATCCAAGGAGCAGAATCACGTACCGTCTGTGTTTCTGTCACTGTTTCACGCACACTCTCCGTATGTATGCTGTACTGTTCCCGGAAGATTTCTTCAATCTCCGAAGCCACCTGTGCATATGTAAAATCCCCGTATTTAACTGTCAGGTAGGAGATAAGGTGGTATGGATTATGGCTGATTTCGTCTACCTGATAGCGGTATTCCTCATATTCTGGATGTGTGGCTTCCATGCTGTTAATCTGATTATCAATGCCGCTTCCAATGCTACATAAGCGTTTTCCGCAGCATAAATATCTTCATCCTCGCTGGCATAGGTGGTAGAAATAATTGTGGTACTGCCGCCCTGAATGCTGGCGCTGCAGCTGCTGAGTGAGGCTGCCATCACTGCGAACAACAATACGCAGACACCTATACCTGCGAAAATTGCCCGGTTCCTGCAAAGAATCTCCTGCAGTACCTTCTTTGCTTTGACCGCAATGGTTTCTGTAACCCGGATTGGTATCCTCCGTTGCTTTTTCCCTTCCTTCGCCGCAGCATAAGCCTGTTTGTAACGCCTTTTCTGCCAGAAGCGTAAAATAGCATTCTTCTTTGACTGTTCCACCTCGGCAGCGTGTTTCCCCACTTCTTTTCCGCTTTTTTTCATCGCCTCAAACTGTCAGGCGGCCCCGCTTCCGCTGTTTTTTTCTGCCTGCCGTTCCGTGTGCAGGGATTCCTGCAGTCTGCGGCTTGACCGGGAAACGGCATATCGGACAGTCTTTTCTCCCAACAGTTCCGCTTTATGTGCCCCTTCCACTGCCGCATTTTCCTGTTCTGCTTCGTGACTCTTCCCATGAACATAAGCAGATGCAGCAACAGTACCTGCTGAAACAGCCTTCTTTGCCATCCCAATTCCGGCTCCCTGTATCATCCCGCTGCTTTCATCCCCAAAAGAAAGTCTTCCTGCCTGTTTCTTCTGTTCTTTATGGAGCTGTTCCCGCTTTATCTTTCCCTTGATTTCCTCACGGAACCCTTCCATCGACTGCTCCGCTGTTTCCTGGTTCTTACGAAAACGGGAAGATTCTTTTTCTTTCTGAGCCGTCTGTTTTTCTTCTGCCGTTTTTCTGCCCTTTCTCTTCGGACATAGGACTGCACCTGCTGTTTTTTTCGGCTATGGCTTGTCCATGCAGCAGCTTCTGCATATTCCCTCGCCCCGGACGGATGCCCCCTGATACTTTCCACACGGGAAGAATAATCAGACAAACGTTCCCCTGTATTGCTGTCTGCTTCCTCTATTTCTTCCTGCCATCTGGCACTCTCCGATTCCGGTATCCGCATTTTTCTGGAAGCCGCCCGTTTTTTTCCACTTTCCTCCATGTCCTGCCCGACTGTTTCCGCAGCTTCTGTTCTGCCTGCTTTTTCCGAATACAGCTTCTTTTTCGCAGACTTCGTATCTTCCGCCCTTTCTCCCCGCTTTGAAAAATCTTCC
>ENA-OQET01001485-OQET01001485.1-human-gut-metagenome-genome-assembly--contig:-NODE-1485-length-10295-cov-3.382573_pt1 | contig 10295 bp, 13 predicted proteins | sample MGYA00242800_ERZ504645 | MGnify/ENA primary metagenome ERZ504645 (study PRJEB26092, sample SAMD00036308) | human gut metagenome | host: Homo sapiens | study: EMG produced TPA metagenomics assembly of... | reverse complement strand
CTGCAAATATATGTTTGATTTTGAAATGATGTAATCCTGATAAAAGATGGATTTTTTTTGAAGCGATGCATCACAAAATGAGCAAGTGTATCTTTGTTTTCCTCTACGCAAAGTTTGGGAAATGTCGCATCATATTCTTCTAAAGAGACAAGACCATCTTTAAAACATTGGCGTAAACGAAAGCCTTCTCCGGATATATTTAAACTGAATATGTGTGCCGGTCCAATTTCGTCATAGATTTCATAATATTCAGGATAAAATAAAGTAGCGTCATTAAAACAAATATCAATATCCCAGGATATTTGCGTCAAGATCTGTTTAAGCATGGTTGGTTCGTTGATACTTGCATGAATATAAATTGTGCTAAGTTCATGACAATTGAGAAACATATCCGACCCAATTTGTTTCAGTTTATTGGAAAGATGAATTTCTTTTAGCTTTTTACAGTTATAGAAACAAAAGGAACCAAGTTTTGTGACTGTATCAGGAATATCGATATATTCAATATTCTCTTTATTTAATTCATAGAGGTTTTCGTCTGAACCGCAAATCAATGTATCTTCTAAATGATTGTTTCGTGTAGAGAAACAGTGGTCTGCTAATTCTGAAACGATTCTGCCATCGATCACTTTTGGAATTTGAATATATGGAACGTTGGAATAGATGCGATATAAGGCGATGGTTCCATCGTTTTTTATTTTATAGCGATAAGAGTATTTGTTCATGAGTTTAATTATATCATAAAAAGAAAAAAACGCTTTTTAGCGTTTTTTAAGAATTATTGATTTAATGATCTTAAGAGCTCTTCAACCTCTTCTTTTGTACAAAGATTTGGGGAGAAAGCACTGGCACTTCCAGCGCATATTCCTTTTAGGAAGGCTTTCTTGTAATCGCCATCTGAGTTTAAGTAACCGGAAATAAATCCTGCAACCATGGAATCTCCAGCTCCTACAGAATTCACAACAGTTCCTTTTGGAGCAGGGCTTTTATGTATGGTCTTTTGTTCATCAATAAAGACAGCGCCCTGGCCAGCCATAGAAATTAATACGTTTTGAGCACCCATTTCCTGTAGTTTTAGTGCGTAAGGAATTACTTCGTCCTGCGTGTTTAAAGTTACATCGAACAATTCCCCAAGTTCGTGGTTGTTTGGCTTGATTAAGAATGGTTTATATTTTAAAACGTTCATCATAAGATTTTTTGTTGCATCAACAATGATCTTAATATGTTTGTCTTGTAGATGCTGCATGATTCTTTCATAGATATCATCTGGTAAAGTACTTGGGATGCTTCCAGAGATTACAAGGATATCCTCTTTGGTCAATTTGTCTAGTTTTTCAAATAATTCTTGAATGTTTTCATCTGTTATTTTTGGTCCCATACCATTGATTTCAGTTTCATTATCCGATTTCATTTTTACATTGATACGAGATAGTCCGTTTTTAACTTGAATAAAGTCTGTCTGGCAACCGAAGTTATTCATGCGGTTTTCAATTTCTTTTCCTGTAAAGCCTGCCATAAAACCAAGAGCCGTACTATCATGTCCTAAATTGGAAAGAACGATAGAAACGTTGATTCCTTTTCCGCCAGGCAAAATATTTTCGTAGTATGTTTTGTTGATTTCGCCGGTTTGAAAGTGGTTAACGCGAATGATGTAGTCTAATGATGGATTGAATGTTACTGTGTAGATCATCTTGCTTCCTCCTAAAATAAATGTGTTTTCTTTTTACACTCAAAGGGTATCATTATAATTGTTGAAAGTCAAATACAAATTGTTGAAATAACAGTTGACAAGGGGTAAATGTGTGCTAATATAGAATTGTAATTGTTGAAACAACAGAATAATAGAAAAGGAGATTGTTGAAATGAAAGCAAAAGCAGTAAGATTACATGGTGCAAACGATCTTAGGCTGGATGAATTTGAATTGCCAGAGATCAAAGATGATGAAATTCTTGTAAAAGTTGTATCGGATAGCGTTTGTATGTCAACCTACAAATGTGCTATTCTTGGTACGAAACACAAACGTGTTCATGAAGATGTAGCTGATCATCCAGCTATCATGGGACATGAAATGGCTGGAGATATTGTCAAAGTAGGGGCAAAACACCAGAACAAATTTAAGCCAGGTATGAAATTTACTTTACAGCCTGCATTGAATTATAAAGGAACAATGTGGTCTCCTGGATATTCTTATGAATTTTTTGGTGGAGATACTACTTATTGCATCATTCCAGCAGAAGTAATGGAATTAGGATGTTTATTGGAATATAAAGGGAAAGCATATTATGAAGCAAGCTTAGCTGAACCTATGTCATGTAGTATTGGTGCGTTTAATGCCAATTATCATACAAAGATGGGTGTCTATACACATGAAATGGGAATCAAAGAAGGTGGAAAGCTTGCGATCTTAGCAGGTGCTGGTCCAATGGGATTAGGAGCTTTGACTTATGCTTTGCATCGTGATGTTCGTCCTGGTATGATCGTAGTAACAGATATCAATCAGGAACGCTTAGATCGAGCTGAACATTTATTCCCAGTAGAAGAAGCAAAAGCTGATGGTATTGAATTGCATTTTGTCAATACAGGAAACATGGAAGATCCAGCTGCTGAACTGATCAAGATTACAAGCGGAACTGGTTTTGATGACGTATTCTGTTATGCACCGGTAGCACAGGTTGTCGAATTATCAAGTGCTGTTCTTGGTAGAGATGGATGTTTGAATTTCTTTGCGGGACCAACTGACAACAAATTTAGTGCTAAGATGAATTTTTATGATGTTCATTATAACTCAACTCATGTTATGGGAACGACTGGTGGAAATACGGATGATATGATCGAATCTTTACGTTTAACAGCTGAAAACCGCATTAATCCAGCTGTTATGGTGACTCATATTGGTGGTTTGGATGCAGCTTGCCAGACGACTCTAAATCTGCCAAAGATCCCAGGAGGAAAGAAATTGATCTACACCCATTTAGAAATGCCTTTGATTGCATTGACAGATTTAAGAAGTCGTTCTGATGAAGACAGTCGTTATGGTGAACTTGCAGATATCGTAGATGCTCATAAAGGTTTATGGTGTCCAGAAGCTGAAGAGTATTTATTGAAAAATTTTATTAAAGAATAGTCGAATCAGCCTTGGCTTTGGCCTGGACTGATTCAGGCTGAAGTGGAGGAATGAGGAAGTATGGAACAAAGACGAAATGATATCGTATCTTTTGTCAATGAGAATGGCAGTGTGACTTTTGCCCAGATCAAAGAGCGATTTGCAGGCGTATCTGAGATGACTTTGCGTACAGATCTAAAGGTTCTAGATCAACAAAACCGAATCATTCGAATTCATGGTGGAGCAAAATCATTGGATCAAGTTACGAAAAATGATGATTTCTTAAACAGCGTTATATACGAAATACCGAGGTAAAAAAAGATCATTGCGCAAAAGGCACTGGATTTGGTGAAACCAGGACATACAATATTTATTGATTCTGGAAGCACGACAACGATGTTGAGCCATATTTTAAAAGATCAACCGAATACATTTGTCACAAGTGGGTTAACTTGTGCTATTGAGATGGCAAAATTGAAAAGTGCGAAAGTATCGTTGACAGGAGGAAACCTGAATAATCGTTCTTTAAGTGTAAATGGTTTTGAAGGATTGCGTTTGATTGAACGAGTGAATTTTGATGAAGCTTTTATTGGCGTAACTAAATTTTAGCTATAAAACAGGGTTCACCTGTGAATCAGAAAGCGATGCCGAATTAAAAAAAGCGGCTATACAAAAAGCCAACAAAGTTATAATATTAATGGATTCTTCAAAATATGAAAGAAAAGGTACATATACGATCTGTAATCTAGATGACGTTGCGGCAATCGTTTCGGATGATAAACTTCCTCAAGAATTTATAAAGAAATGTGAAGAATTGGGGATCATAGTCTATTAGTCATAATTTTCTATTTTCCTCTAAATTCTAGAGAGGAAATAATAATAATGAAAACTGCACTTCAGAAATTTGGTAAATTCCTTTCTGCGATGGTCATGCCTAATATTGGAGCTTTCATCGCATGGGGATTTATAACAGCTATATTTATTGCGGATGGATGGTGGCCAAATGAACAATTGGCTTCCATTCAGCCTTATATGTTGACTTATTTATTACCTATCTTGATTGCGGCAACAGGTGGTAGAATGATTGCCAAAGATCGTGGTATGGTCATGGGTGCTATCGCAATTGTTGGATGTATTGCTGGTGTTGGCGGAACGGAAGGTCAGCCTATGTTGATGGCTGCAATGATCATGGGACCGTTTGCCGGATGGGTTATTAAAAAATTTGATCAGATGATGGAAGGTCATATGCCTGCAGGTTTTGAGATGTTGATCAATAACTTCTCTGTTGGTATCTTGGGCATGATTCTTGCGATCATTGGATATTATTTCATCGGTCCTGTTATGACAGGTATCTTGTCTGTATTATCTGCTGGTGTTGCATTATTAATTAATAATAGTTTATTGCCTTTGGTTGCGATTTTTGTCGAGCCGGCAAAAGTATTATTCTTAAACAATGCGATCAATCATGGAATCTTTACACCAATTGGTGTGGAACAAGCTGTTGAAGCAGGAAAATCAATTATGTATATGTTGGAATCCAATCCAGGGCCAGGACTAGGAGTCTTGTTGGCTTATTGGCTGTTCTCAGCTGATAAAACAACAAAAGATTCAGCACCGGGCGCCATTATCATTCATTTTTTGGGTGGTATCCATGAAATCTACTTCCCATATATCTTGATGAATCCAGTTGTGATCATAGCGCCAATTTTAGGAAATATTTGTGCGATTACTTTCTATACACTATTTAACTGTGGTTTAAAAGGGCCTGCAAGTCCAGGTTCAATCATTGCCTATCTTTCTATGGCGCCAAAAGGTGAGACCTTGATGGTCTTGTTGGGTGTTTTGATTGCGGCAGGTGTATCGTTCTTAGTTGCCAGCCCAATTATTAAACTATCAAACGCAAAAGGAACAAGTCTTGAAGCTGCCAAAGATCAGATGCAGACAATGAAAGCTCAGTCAAAGGGACAAAAGAGTATTCTTACAGCTAAGAAAATCGTCTTTGCGTGTGATGCAGGTATGGGTTCCAGCGCAATGGGAGCTACGAAATTTAGAAATCGTTTAAAAGCAGTTAGACCTGATATCGTTGTTACAAATACATCTGTCGATAATATCCCTAGTGATTGCGATATAACAGTTGTTCAAACTGTGTTGGCTGACCGTGCAAGAGAATGTGCACCAAATGCAGTGTTGATCACTATAGGAAACTTCTTAGCGGATCCGGCCTTGGATGATCTGTTCTTCCAGTTATCAACAGGGGATCCATTGATGACAGAAGCAGTTAATGAAGAAACAGAAACACAAACAAGCATTGATCCAAATATTCTTGTTCCAGAAGGAATTATATTGAATCAAAAGTCTGTGACCAAAGAAGAAGCTATAACGGCGGCTGGTCAATTATTAACAGATCTAGGTTATGTAGATAAAGAGTATATTCCGTTGATGTTAGAACGAGAAAAGATCGTTACAACATATATTGGTTATGGGTCATTGCGATTCCTCATGGAACTACACATGATGAAGGCATTATTCATAAAACAAGGTATTGTATTGATCCAATATCCTGAAGGTATTGATTTTGGTGATGAAAAAGCTCAGCTTGTGATCGGAATTGCCGGTAAAGGTGGAGAACATATGGAAATCATTATCTAAGATTTGTACTGCACTAGAAGATGAAACAATCTTAGAAAAGATGAAAACAACAGATGATAAAGAATGGATCATGAAACAATTATCTTAAAAAAGAGGACTGTTATCGCAAATTAGATAACAGTCTTTTCTAATGTTTTGACAAGATTTATATATGTTTCTTCAATTTCTTTACATTCATGTACATCTAAATCAGGGGTTGAATAAAATTGAGGTAAGGGTAGATTTTCATCGCCGGGCATTAAATATTTTAACTCAATCTGTAACATGGCATCATCGATATCTTTCCATTGTTTGATTTCTGCTTCGTTTAAATCGTCTACATAATATTTTTGTAAGATCACATTCATGATCATGGATTCAATTTCTAAATAATTGGTCAAGTGTACTTTAACAGGACGAATGATATCCGAAATATAGGCTTCACTGGCATCGTGTAGTAAGGCGGCCAGAATAACTCGATTAGAGTAATTTCTAGCTTTAGCTTCTTTTGCACAATTGATGCAGTGCTGTCCAACTGAATAAAATTGTTTTAAATGTCCGCCGCCTCGACACAATAAAGAAAGAGCATGTGCTATGTCAACGATATCAACATCTTCTACAGTTATTTTCATAGGATCAAATTGTCTTTTTGTATATGTATTCATTTCTGGCATATTTATATTGTAAGAGATGTTGTGGTAAATGAAAATAGTAAAATATTTCATATGCAATCACTAGTAGTATTTATTATAATTAAAGTGAAAAAAGAAATTAGTGATCAGAATGTCATTGATATTAAAAATTTTAATCTTTTCGATCTGTGTTTTTATTTATATAAAGTATTTTGATTACTTGAATAGAAGAGAAGATAAATATTTAAAAACAAAGCACATGATAGCTCGTATTATATTAGTCTTTTTTTCCTTCTATATACTATTTCTGGCAAAAAGTTGGCAAGATGTATTGTGGTATGGGTTTGGGTTGGTATCTCTTACTTTAATAGTAATGATAGTATACTTATTTATGAAATGGTATACAAATCAATATCAATAAGTAAATAATAGAAACAGGTGATGAAGGATGTTGGCATTAAGAATTATAACTTTGAGTGTTTGTTTTTATATAGGATATCGCTATATAAAAGTTTTAAATATGAAACAAGACAAGAATAGAGATTTTAAAGTTGGTATAGTTGTTCTTTTGATGGGAGCAGTATGTTACTTGTTATTTATAACAGATGAATTACGAGAAACAATATTTTATTGTTCAGGCATTCTTCTGTTTATTGTGGTTTATTTGTGCATTATTTGGTATCGAAATAAAAAATGATTGATGTAAAAGATAAACAATAGAAAAATCACTTTAATAAAGAGTGAAGAACTTTAGTAAGGGTGTTAAAAAAACACCCTTTTGTGTTATTCTATCTAAGGTGATAAAAATGAAATTACATGAAATAAACTTTCGAGAGATTGATCAACAAATTGTACGAATCCAAGGTAATGAGGTTTTAAAACAGCTTCATTCTATGAATTTGGATGCGCAAGGTTTAACAGCTGGTATGTTTTACTGTTATATTGATCATGAAAAAGGACTTACGTTTGAATTGCTGGCTTTAGAATTAGAAAATGGAAACTTTCTTATTGCCCCTAAAGAATATAGTTATAAGCTAAGATGTCGTCCATTATTAGATGAAGAAATAATGATTTTAAAAGATGTAAATACAGAAGTGTTTAAAGAAAAAAATCGAAGCAATTGATGAAACATATAAAGTAAGTGAAGATATTTTAAAAACACGCTATATTAAAGAAATAGATGATTCAAGACATAGTGAATATCCAGATGATGTTCGAGTATTTTTATTAAAAAAAGATAAAGATCCTGAAGCTTGCTGGGTAAGGATTACAGGAACAAATGGAAGAAAGCTAACAGGAAAAATCTTAACAAAAACGATGCAGGATTTTGATTTAGAGCTTGAGGAAATTATTGAGTTTGGTACTATGACCATGGAAGATAATTCAATATCCTGTGTATGTATTTTATAAAAAATTTTAGATTTTAGCACTCTTGTGTTGACTTTGCTAAAATATAGGATATAATATAAGTGTAATCAAGGTAAGGTATCTTGATTGAAGAAGTATTTCATGAACAACGGCTGCAAATGAATTACAACCGCTAGTTTAGATGGAGGCGATGTATATGAAATTCTTCCCTAGAACTTATGATTTATTTGATGATGTATTTGATGACATGTTTAACACACCATTCTTTACAGGTCGTAACCATGGCTTGATGAGAACAGACATCACAGAAAAAGATGATCATTACTTGTTGGATGTTGAATTGCCAGGATGTAAAAAAGAAGACATTCAAATTGGCTTAAGAGATGGTTATCTGAATATCAGTGCATCTCGTAATTCAAACAAAGAAGAAAAAGATGACAAAGGCAATTTGATTCGTCAGGAACGTTACAGTGGTAGCTTCTCACGTAGTTTCTATGTTGGTGAGAATGTTGAAGAAAAAGATATCAAAGCAAGTTATGACAATGGTGAATTAAAGATCACATTCCCTAAGGAAAAAGAAAAATTGCCTGAGAACAAGACAATTATGATTGAGTAATTCACATGTAGGACCGAGTGATTCGGTCCTTTTACTTTGAATGAAAAAAGGTAGACGTTATGTCTACCTTAACTGTAATTACATTAATTTTCTAAATAGATCTTTTAGATCTTCAATGCTGGCATCTTTAGGGTTGCCTGGAGCACATGCATCTTCATAAGCGGATTTAGCTAAGAAATCAAGATCTTCTTCTTTTAGTGCTTCAAGTTTAGTAGGGATACCTACATCAACAGAAAGTTGTTGAACGGCATCTACTGCAGCTTTACGATATTCTTCCTGTGTCATAGAATCTACATTTTTAACACCCATTGCTCTGGCAATTTCACGATATTTTTCCCCAGTGCAGTCTGCATTGTATTCCATAACGATTGGTAACATCATAGCGCATGCAACTCCATGAGGAGTATCATAAACAGCACCTAGAGTATGTGCCATAGAGTGAGCAATACCTAAACCAACATTAGAGAATCCCATACCGGCAATGTATTGACCTAAAGCCATACCTTCACGACCTTCTTTTTCATTGGCAACAGCCCCGCGTAAAGAACGGCTAATGATTTCGATAGCTTTTAGATGGAACATATCTGTCATTTCCCAAGCTGCTTTTGTTGTATAACCTTCAATTGCATGAGTTAAGGCATCCATGCCTGTAGAAGCAGTTAATCCTTTTGGCATAGATGACATCATATCTGGATCAACAACCGCAATGATTGGCATGTCATGAGGGTCAACGCAAACGAATTTACGTTTTCTTTCAACATCTGTAATTACATAGTTGATTGTTACTTCTGCTGCAGTTCCTGCTGTTGTAGGTACGGCAATAATAGGTACACATGGTTTTGTTGTTGGAGCTGTTCCTTCTAAAGAGCGAACATCTTCAAATTCAGGATTGGCAATGATGATACCAATTGCTTTTGCGGTATCCATTGAAGATCCACCCCCAATCGCAATGATGTAGTCTGCTTGAGCAGCTTTAAATGATTCAATACCATGCTTTACATTTTCAATAGTTGGATTAGCTTTGATATCAGAATATATTTCATATTCTAAACCTGCATCGTCTAATACTTTTGTAACTTTTCCTGTTACACCAAATTTAATCAGATCAGGATCAGAACAAACAAAAGCTTTTTTGAACGCTCTTGCCTTTGCTTCTGTGGCAATTTCCTGAATTGCGCCACTGCCATGATAAGATGTTTCGTTTAACATAATTCTATTAGCCATTTAATATTCCTCCTTTATGTAAACGTTTTCCAATCTTATTTTAACAGTCTTGATACTCTTTTATAAGTGACAGAATCAGCGATTTGTCACTTTATATTAAGTGTAATTCGACAAAGGTTTTCTTTACAACTTCAGGCATTGAATCTGTTAGAAGTTTGGCCATAGTTTGGCAGGATTCTTTTGTACCATCTAACAACCATTTTACTGTCATATAGACAGATCCTTGACAGTACATTTCTAGTTGAAACATCAATTCTTCGGATAGATTATCTCCCATTTTTTCTTTGATCTTGTTTGTATAAAAAGCTAAAATTTAGTTCAAAATCATGTTTTCTTAAGTTGTTTTGATTCATCGTTTTTAAATGCAGCAGTAAAGAATAGTTTTTCTTTTTGGATAAAAGTCAATTTATTAATCAAGGCTTCATAGATGGTCTTACCAGTACCCATATGTTCAAAAGATTCATTCAAAATTTTTTCAAAATACCAATTGACTAAATCTTGTTTATCTTGAAAATGGCGGTAGTACGTTTGCCATTGATATTCCGCAGGTGTCCGTAATATCTTTTACAGTTTATTTTTCCAACGGAGCTTTTTCATACATATTTTTAAAGCTTCTGCCAACAGGTATTTGTGTCCATGATTTATTTCTCCTTTTGTCTTTTCATTATGATAAGGAAAAAAACGTTGAAAATAAAATAGATTTAATAGATTTTTTGTATTGAT
>ENA-OQET01001484-OQET01001484.1-human-gut-metagenome-genome-assembly--contig:-NODE-1484-length-10295-cov-5.940795_pt1 | contig 10295 bp, 10 predicted proteins | sample MGYA00242800_ERZ504645 | MGnify/ENA primary metagenome ERZ504645 (study PRJEB26092, sample SAMD00036308) | human gut metagenome | host: Homo sapiens | study: EMG produced TPA metagenomics assembly of... | reverse complement strand
TTTGACAGCGAGAGATGTGGTATGTAAGCATGCAGTGCGTCAGTGATTTGCACTATAATCTCAGTTACTGAACAATTATCTGGCAACGAAAACTATGCTCTCGCTGCTTAATCGAAGTACAGTAGATTAGCTTTATTTCCGTCACAGTGATGGAAACGAGATGTCGCTCAAAAGCTCTTGTTCCGAAGCGTTTGGCTAAGCGGCACAGCAAAATCGGGAATAGTTTCAGTCGGGTTCCGAGGCTGAAATGAAATTTTAGGAACTAAGGTATAAGTGGGTGGCTCTGGTCTTGCTTATGCACGAAAACCGAAGGCAGAGATAAGCATGTAGAAAGCATATGGCTTCCTTGTTTGGACGAGGGTTCGATTCCCTCCAGGTCCACCCAGGAAATATGAGAAAGGCTGTTTCAAACTGAAAAATGAAACAGCCTTACTTATATCTGTAAGTTATATAATAAAAAAATCTCCTGTCCTGCTTCATCCCAAACGATGCAGCTAAGACAGGAGATTTTCTCATTTTAAGCCTTTATCTTATAATTTCGGAACAATCACGAAATGAGTTTCCGGATATTCCTTTGCCAGCAAGTCACTGATATAAGCTTCTGTATCCCGACGGATAATATCATCATCTTCTTCCGGGAAAAGATTATAAGCCACGGTATGCAGGCGAATACCCCGACGGGTTACAGCCTCCAGACTCAGCAAAGTATGGTTGATGCTTCCCAGTTTTCCCGAAGTCACAAAAATCAACGGATAGTTTTTCTGCGCCACATAATCGATTGTCAGCAAATCGCGGGTAAGCGGAACCATCAGACCGCCTGCTCCTTCCAGCAAGACCGCATCATAGGTTTCACTCAACTGACGGGTAGCCTTTTCTATCTTGTCAAAATCAATCGGACGATGATCTATTTCAGCAGCCAAGTGAGGCGAGCAGGGATAAGTAAATATCTCGGGCATGGTCAGTCCGCTTTCATCTTCCGGCAGCAAACCGGTTCCCATAATCTTACGGTGCAGTTCGATATCTTCCGACATACCGACATTTCCCGTCTGAATAAACTTCTGCGTAATGGTACGCACACCTTGTTCGTTCCATGTCTTTGCCAGATAACCGGTAGCATAACTCTTTCCGACATTGGTATCAATGCCGCTCACAAAAAAAACATTGTCTTTCATATTATTACATTTTATTTTTTACAAATCATATAAATAGGATGATAAGTCAACGGAACGGTTCCGTCGGGAGCCGTGTACTGTTCCTTATAGCGGCGGCAGAAATCATCCAGTTCTCCCCTCGTCCAGCTCTGGCGACGTATGCCCGTCACTCCCGTTTCCTTCAGATGCTTCAGTACCTCCAGCGGCGAAGCGAACGACAACTTCAGTTTTTCCTCCCGGCTATATACAATCTGATATTCAGCCGACAATACATCTGTCAGCTCCTTCAGCGAACGGTAAGGAAGCGTATCCGAAGTAAGCGATACCACCTCTTTTACATTCTGAGGGCCAAACGTACTGAAAGCCAGATAACCATCGGCCGTCAGGAGCTTGCGACAGCCTGCCAGAAACTTCTCCGGCTGGTCGAACCACTGAATGGCAGAGCACGACACAATCAGATTCTGCCCCGACGGGAAATTCAGCGCCTCTGCATCGGATGCAGCAAAATGAATCCTCTTATTGGCAAGCAAATCGGTAAGATACGGTTCCACTTCGGGACACAAGTCGTTCAGCAACAACCGTTCGGGAGTAGCACGATGCAGAAAGGCACGGGTAAACATACCTGTTCCACAACCAATCTCCAGCACGTTACGCCGTCCCCCCGATGGGATATACTTGCCTATCGCATCAGCCATGTGATAAGCAATCTGCCGCTGTACATCCGCCCGTATGGAATAACTGCCCACAGCCTTGGCAAAACGGCGGCGAATCAACGTCTTGTCCATTCTTCCCCCTTTCCTTCCAGCAGGCGGTCGAACAACACAGTATCATAATGTTCTGCTTCCACCTCCATCACCTCTGTGCCAGTCCATGCGGCACGCTGATTTGCCGGAATAAAAATCTTGTCACACAAACCGATGATTGCCTTGTCCCACACAAAAGCCGCAGGCTGAACCTTCCCGACCTCATGCTCCAAAGCAGCCAGTTCCGCTCCCAGCTCTTCCGTCGTACGGTAAGGCTGATGCGAAAGAAACTCCTTCACCTGTCCCGCACCGCCACATATTCTCCGGCGGAAACGCGCCAGCGCAGCATCCGAAAAAATTCTCCAGTGTACCGTGAAAAACTGCTTCCGCTATTCCCTGCCGGTCATCTATCGGGAAAGGTGTACCGTTGACAGCCAGTTTCATCTCCCAGGGATAAGTATGCCCCGAAAGAATCTGTCCGGCTACCCATACTCCCATCGACCAGGCAAGTAGTCTGATTTCACGATAACCATCCAACAAAGAATAATCGAACTCCAGCGTACGGTAATCGAAGCAGAGCAGACAGTCGTACCCTTCCGCCACCGTACGGCGGAACAGATTCTCGTCGCTTCCCCATCCTGCAAAGAAGAGAAGCAGGCGTGGACTATTTTCTTTTTTTATAAATAATTGCTTCATTTTCAGTCATTCGGCAGACATGCAAAAAAACATGCTGATATTAAAAAAAAATATGCTGATGTTTTCGGAAAAATATGCTGATGTTTTTCTTAAAACATGCTGAAGTTTTTTCATGCATTCGTACCGGTGTTTTTTAAACGTTCATAATCTTTACAACTCACGGCATAAACTATCCACTTCCTCTTCTGTGACAGCTGCCGTCAGCGAGATACGCAATCGGGAAGTTCCTTCGGGAACCGTAGGCGGACGAACCGGCAGCACATAAAATCCTTTCCGCTGCATGTCTTCCGCTTTCAGGATGGTCTGGTTGCTCTCACCCACAATAAAAGGAACAATATGACTTGAAGAAGGGCACTCACGACCTGCCCCCCGGACAGCTGCCTGCACCCGAAGAGCCGCCTCAGCCAGTCGTTCCCGACGGTCGTTCCAGCCTCCCAGACGCGACAGGATAAACTTTGTCCATGCCACATTCAGCGGAGGAAGTGCTGTCGTAAAGATAAATGTCCGCATCCGGTTAACCAGAAACGAGCGCATTACCTCACTGCACACCACATACGCTCCGACCGAAGCCAACGCCTTACCGAACGTACCGCACAGAAAGTCAATATCCTTCAGACATCCTTGTTCCTCGGCCACACCCAGTCCGCTTCTGCCACGTACGCCAATGCCGTGCGCCTCATCCACATACAGCATCACACCGGGATAACGCTTTTTCAAGTCCACCAACCGGTCGAGAGGAGCCACATCTCCATCCATACTGAAAATACTCTCCGTCACGATAATGATCCGTTCGTAGTCTTTATAACTCTTGGCAAGCAAAGCCTCCAGTTGCCCGTAATCCTGATGACGATAACGGATGCACCGTGCCGCCGACAGCCGGATTCCGTCAATCAGACTGGCATGTACCAGCTTGTCTGCCAGAATCAGCGTATGCGCATCAGCCACAGCGGGAAGTATTCCTGTATTCATGTGATAACCACTCGAAAAGACCAGTGCACCGCTTGCCCCGAATAGCTCGGCAAGCATCTGTTCCAATTCATCGTATACGGTAAAGTTACCGGTCAGCAGGCGCGACGACGACGACGAGAACAGAAAATCACGTTCCGAAAGCGTACGCATAAACTCGTCACGCAGCGCAGTGTCGGCAGCCAGTCCCAGATAGTCATTCGAAGAAAGATTCAGCATACGCTTGCCCTCCTTCCAGATCCATTTTCCCTGATGTTCCGCCTGCGACAGTGTACGCAGATTGCCAGCCTCATCCAGCGCATCGAGCGTCCGGCTATATAAATTATCCGATGAAACCATCGTTTCCATTCCTTTCTTTCTTTAACAAGTTATTTCTCTTACAATCTTCAGCAAGCCGGAAGTCAGCTTTGTCAGTTCCTCCTTGCTGATAATAAACGGAGGCATGATATATACCAGTCGTCCGAACGGACGTACCCAGATACCTTCTTCCACAAACCGGCGCTGCATCCATGCCATATCCACCGGATTCTTCATTTCGATGACTCCGATAGCCCCCAGTACACGTACATCTGCCACCTGAGGCAATCCGGCAGCCGGTAGCAGTTCCTCCCGCAACTGTGCCTCTATGCGCTTCACCTTCTCGTCCCATCCACTAGACAAGAGCAGGTTGACAGAAGCGCAAGCCACCGCACAGGCAAGCGGATTTCCCATAAAAGTAGGTCCGTGCATAAAAGCATGCGGCTCGTGTGAAGAAATACAGTCCGCCACCTTATCGGAAGTCAGCACAGCCGAGAAAGTCATATACCCTCCGGTCAGCGCCTTACCGATACACATGATATCGGGTTCCACTCCGGCATGTTCCCAGGCAAACAGTTTTCCGGTACGTCCGAAGCCCGTAGCAATCTCGTCGAAGATAAGCAGCAAACCATATTCACGGCACAACCTGGCCGCCTCACGCAGATACTGCGGATGATAAAAACGCATACCACCGGCTCCCTGAACTATCGGCTCCAGTATCAGTCCGGCAAGCGTCTGATGATGCTTTTCGATTGTTTCCTTCAGTGGAAGAATATCCTTCTCGTCCCATTCGGCATCGAAACGGCACTGAGGCGCAGGCACAAAATAACGTACCGGAAGCGCCGAACCAAACAAACTATGCATGCCCGTCACCGGATCGCATACCGACATCGCATTCCATGTATCTCCATGATAGCCGGAACGGATCGTCACAAAATTGTTCTTTTCAGGCTTTCCCGCAGCAAACTGATACTGTACCGCCATCTTCAGTGCGACCTCCACAGCCACCGAACCACTGTCGGCATAAAAAATCTTCTGCATGGAAGGTGGAACAATCTTCAAAAGCAATTTACCCAATGCGATGGCAGGCTCGTGCGTAAGTCCTCCAAACATCACATGCGACATGTTTTTCAACTGCTCTTCAATCGCCCGATTCAATACCGGATGATTATATCCATGTACAGCACACCACCACGACGACATACCGTCTACCAGTTCCGTACCGTCTTCCAGCGTAATAATACACCCTTTTGCCCGTTTCACCTTATACGTAGGCAACGGGTTAATGGTCGACGTATAGGGATGCCACAAATGCTCCCTGTCGAAGTTATCAACACATTGTTCATAAGTCATAACCCACCTCCTTTATTCGTTTTTTATCTTCTGCCACTTTCGAACCCAGCGTCGTCAGCAAATCTCCCACGATAGCCGAGTTCACACCGATATACATCGCCTTACGTACCGCCTCGTCACTCAGTTGCGAACGTCCTCCCGCAAAACGAAGATAAGCCGAAGGATTGACAAAACGGAACATAGCCACTGTACGCAAGACCTCTTCTTCCGAGAGCGCAGGATCCGTTTCAAGCGGAGTACCCTTGATCGGCTGCAACAAGTTGAGCGGAATAGACTGAATATCCAGTGATTTTAAAGTAAAGGCAAACTCCACACGCTGCCGCATGGTTTCCCCCATTCCGATAATTCCTCCGCAACACACATCCATTCCCGTACGACGGGCAGCCTGTATGGTAGCCAGTTTCTCTTCCTGCGTATGAGTAGAACAGAGATTGGCGAAATGAGAAGGCGCCGTTTCCAGGTTACAATGATAGCGGACTACTCCTGCTTCATGAAGCAAGGCGAGCTGTTCCTCAGTAGCCAGCCCCAGCGAAGCGCAAAGCTGTATATCTGAGTGCTCTTTCAAATATGCAAAATGCCGGCACAAAGTCTCTACCTCCTTATTGGAAGGTTTCCGTCCACTCGTCACCAGCGAGAAGCGAGAAACTCCCTGTTCTTCGTTCGCCTTTGCATGGCGCAGACATTCCTCCTGCGAAACCAGTCCGTACACCTCAACACCCGTTGCATAATGTGCCGACTGAGCACACCATTTGCAATCTTCGGAACACCGTCCCGACTTGGCATTGATAATGGAACACATATCAAACTTATGCGAAGCATACTTCAGCGTAATGCGATGAGCCGCTTCACACAATTCCTCCAGAGGAGCCTCCTCCGCCAGCCAAAGCGCCTCTTCCGGCGTCAGTTCAAGACCGTCGTCAACTTTTTTTTCTAATGTTTCTATCATATATATTTATAGGCATAAAAAAGCGGAATGGCGAAAGTACCCGTGCACACCTACAACAAGATGCCACACGAATCCTTTCGCCATTCCGTTTCGGTAAATGACAATTATTCTGAGTTTTTCTAATACAAGCAACCTCACTGCCCGCCGGTTCAACAGCCACAGGCAGTCCCATCAAAAGCAGCATGACACATCCCAACGGAATCCCTATATCGTACGGTGAAGCATCCTGTTCCCTGATGCCGTCCATAGCATATACACACTGCCCGTTACCTTCTACCGACACGATATGTCTTGCCTTATCCAACGATGAATCGGCAATACCCTTACACACCCTTCCAATCGTCACATGCCGGTGCAGACTTCCGAACACAGCATAATTTTTCCGACTCCAACGGCGGAAACGGATCGATTTTCTCTGGTTATGTAATGTGTTTTCGTGCATATGGTTTTATTCAGATGGCTGCAAATATAGAGAAAAAACCGAAAGCCGGCTTAAAAAATCGGATAAACTCATTGCGACAGGACATTTTTAAGCCTTCTTCAAACCGTTTTTCTTATTTTAATTATCTTTCATCACAAAAGTTTCATAAAAGAATACGGTTTCATAAAAATATGTATCTTTACACTTTGTAAAAAAGGCTTTCTTAAAAAGCAAGATAAAAAGGCTAACAAAACGGCATAATAACCAGACACTTAACTCAAAAAGAGAAAAATGAAAGTTTGTAATTTAGGAACAGTAACCCATCTTGAAGACATCATGCAGATGTCTGATTACATCTGTACAGAAGCTCCCTTACTTATAATCGTTCCTGCTTTCGACCGAATCAAACGCAGTCTCCAAGAAATTTCCATTCATTTGTTCCGTGCCGAACAGGAAAAGGCTTCACAAGCCATCCTGCATCTGGAAAAGCACTGCATGGAAACTGTTTCCGGATTCCTGCCCGATCATGGTTCTGCCTTTGAGTTTGCCCAAACACAGATCACATCCAATTTTCAGCATATCCGGCAACTGGCAAACAGCACGTTCAGCCAGTCCGACGAACGCAGATTACTCATTTCGGGAGAATACATTTCTTCGGCACTGGTAGCCGCCTATTTAAAAAGCCGACACATTGATGCCACTGTAGCAGATGCTGCCACACTGATGCACCTGGATGCTGACGGAAAACCTGATTTAGAAACAATCTGCCAGCAGGCACAAGCTTTTGCGCAAACAGCACAAGCCGCAGTCTATGTCACCCAGTCGCTTGTATGCCAGAATGCTTACGGTGAAGTAGAATATATCGCCAAAGGTGACAGTTGCGCTTATGCCATGTATCTGGCCATCGCTTTCCGTGCTCAAGAACTCGTACAACGGATACAGGCAAAAGAAATATACATCCCGAACGACAATCAAAAGCCGGAAGAAAGCAACGACACGATGTTCTCCTTCGAAGAAGCCGAGAGCCTCATCAATGCCGGCGTTCGTCTGGTATCGTCCCGCAGCCTCTCGCTTGCCCATCAATATCAGATTAGTATCCGGCTGATAAACGGACAAGGCCGCATCATCCGCCTCGTCAGTGAGATACAAGAAGAAACGCATACCGTAAAAGCCATCACAGCCCGGAAACACATAACCTACATCCGCCTGCATTCATCGGGAAGTGTTTCTTCCTTCCGCTTTCTGGAGAAAACACTTACTGTCTTTGCGAAGTACAAGGTATCCATTTATCTGATGACATCATCCAGCACCAACATTTCGATGGCGATAGAAACAGATACCGAAACCCTCGGCCTGCTCCGCCGTGAGCTGTCAGGATTTGCCGAATTAATCACGGAAAACAATATTGCCACTATCAGCATACTTGGAAAACTGAACTGGGGAGATTCGGATGCAAGCAGCCGTATCATCGAATTGCTGCACGACATACCTATCCTGATGATTTCGTACGGGAATGACAATCATTGCGTATCGATAGCCATCCGGCAGAGTGACTGCAAACACGCTCTCTGTACGTTATCCGATCATTTTCTCGGAACCGACTTCACACACGAAAACGGCTCGCATTCGTTCAGTGAAGAGTATAACGCTTTTATCATCTGATTTTTCATCTAATATAAAACATTATTTACTTCGAAATAAAATCATTGTAATTTTCATCGCAGGTATATTCCGTTTCGCTATCTGACCCGTTCTGGAACTCGAGTCCGCCAGTGATGCAAGCCGTTCTCCTTCTCCGTATTCCGCCTTTTTCATGCGGTCCAGTCCGTCGTAGGTAAACCTGTAACCTCTTGTGATCTGTTCCTCTCCTGCCTTCCAACTGATGCTGCTGATGTTTCCGTTGTAGCAGGGTGCATATGCGTAGTCTGCTATCCCTTTATCGCTTCCGGAACGGGTTTCTCCTGCCTGCCGGAATATTTCTTCTGCCTGCGGGGGAAGCACGTAGCGCAGTCTGTTCAGGTCATCGTACACATAGTAGGTGTCAAGGTGTTCCGTTCCCTTCGTATCGGTGTGTATTCTCCGCTCCAGCACGGTTCTTCCTTCGTTGTCGGTATAGGTTTCCACCGTCCCGTCTGTCCGGATATACTAAAGAATCCTGCCATTATACTTGATAAGTAGCATATTGGCAGGATTACATTAAAGTTCTAATTCATTTGTAATTTATGAATTATTTGACCTCTCATGAAGAAGAATATTAACTAAATCTAAGTCATTGATTTGTTTGGCAAAATCCAATGGAGAGCGATTAGCTCTATTCTTGTTTTGAATATTAGCATTATACTTTAAAAAGAGTTTTACCATTCTATAATCACCATGAGCATTGAATACCGCAACCCATAAAGGATTATTTCCATATTTATCAATAATATTGATTTGAGCTTTTTTTTGCAGTAATAATTCTGCTATTTCAAGATTGAAATATGCGGCACAATAATGTAAAGGAGTTTCTCCTTTGTAGTCTTGTTGATTTATATTATTTCTATTTATCAGGTTTGTTGCAATATCATTTCTACAACAAGCAATGGCTTCATGTAGGAGATTTTGTTTATATTCATTACAATCATTGATGCATGTATTAGATATAACATTTTCATATTGTTCATATGATACATGTTCAATGATTGAAAATAAATCATTTTTCTTCATATTTATGGCTTCTATTTGTTATTCTTTTATTTTATTGGTCGATAAATTTCAATATCTAAAAAATATTGAAAATCTTCTTCATAAAAGTCTAATACCAATTCTTCTTTTTTATCTTGCCTGATAAATACAATGATTCCACTCTTTTCATCTTCATATTTGAAGTCCCAATTAAAAACCGACAAATTAGGGATAGGTAGTAATCCACATTCTTTTACATTGGTTAGTTCCATCATATAGTTGGCATTCCAATCCAGTAGTTTCGACCGCACTATTCTTTGTAACTTCTCTTTGTCTTCAAATGAAATTGTTTCTTTGTAAAATAAAGTATCGGAGTCAAAGTCTATCTGTTCTAAGAAGCTATCTGTTTTTACAATAGAAAGAAGCATATCGGCTGTAACTTCTATATTCAATAGTTTATTGAGCTGTTGTAAGTATGCTGGTAAAAAATTGACTTTGCCAAATAATCTTCTTCTTTTCTGTTCGTATGTTTCGTTGTTATTCATCTTATTCAAAGTTTTTATAGTAGGTTTTACTTTTTGAGGTTTCTAATTTAACTCGATTATATGAATTATATTGAATTTGGTTCTCTCTTATTTTGATTTTTCCAGCTTCCCAATGTGGCTGTTCTTTATGGCTTCTGTCCAGTGTCTGTTGTTGTACTGATTTTAATTCTGTACCTCCTCCCTTTTTAGGAACTTCATAGGTATATTCTCTTCCTGAGGCATTCTTTGATTGGGATTTGGGTTGCGCACTGGTTGGAATTTCCTCTTTTCGCATGACATCTCTACGAGCAGCTCTTGAAGTTTCCTCTGTTTTTTCTATTGTCTTGCCTACTCTGTTTGTGCTTTTTGCAACATCCGATATTTTATCTGTGGCACGAACACTATTAATAACAGCTCCTGCGCCTCCTGGTATAAATGGAATGGCAGCCGCTACAGCATCTATTACAACACCTGCACCATCAATTGCAGCTGCACCATAACTTCCTTCACTAATATTCTTCCAAAAGCTATTTA
>ENA-OQET01001482-OQET01001482.1-human-gut-metagenome-genome-assembly--contig:-NODE-1482-length-10299-cov-3.509044_pt1 | contig 10299 bp, 8 predicted proteins | sample MGYA00242800_ERZ504645 | MGnify/ENA primary metagenome ERZ504645 (study PRJEB26092, sample SAMD00036308) | human gut metagenome | host: Homo sapiens | study: EMG produced TPA metagenomics assembly of... | reverse complement strand
CTCCTGAACCACGAATTGATAAATCACGCATGGCAATTTTATAACCACTACCAAGTTCAGTAAATTCTTTAATCGCTTTTAAACGTTTTAATGCATCATCTTGAATAGACTTATCCTTTTTATAAAGAAGATAAGCATAAGCGCCTCTTTCACTACGACCTACACGTCCTCTAATTTGATAAAGTTGGGCTAAACCAAATTTATCAGCATCTTCAACAATCATCGTATTAGCATTAGGAATATCAATTCCTGTTTCAATAATTGTTGTACAAATAAGAACATTAAATTCTTTATTCATAAAACGAAGCATAACATCTTCTAGTTCATTTTTATCCATTTGACCATGTCCTATAGCTACTTTTGCATTAGGAACAGTAGAAGAAATTTTATAAGCGACATTAGCGATTTGATCTGTTCGATTATAAAGATAGAAAACTTGTCCATCCCTAGCGAGTTCTCTTTCAATAACTTGTTTAATTAACGTATTATTTTTTTCAACAACATAAGTTTGTACAGGTAATCTATTTTTAGGTGGTGTATCGATTTTCGATAATCCTCTAATTCCCATTAAAGACATTTGTAATGTACGAGGAATTGGTGTAGCTGAAAGAGAAAGAACATCAATGGTTTCACGGTATTCTTTGATTTTTTCTTTTTGTTTAACACCAAAACGTTGTTCTTCATCGATAACAAGTAACCCTAAATCATTAAACGCGACATCTTTTGATAAAATACGATGTGTTCCTATTAATAAATCGATTTTACCTTCTTTAACTTCTTTTAAAATACGTTTCTTTTCTTTAGATGAAGTAAAACGATTGAGTAAAGCAATTTCTACAGGAAAATTTTTAAAACGTTCGGTGGCTGTTTTAAAATGTTGCATTGATAAAATAGTTGTTGGACAAAGAAAAGCTACTTGTTTATGATCTAAAATTGCTTTAAAAGCACCACGTAAGGCCACTTCAGTTTTACCAAAACCAACATCTCCACATAAAAGGCGATCCATTGGTTGAGGTTTTTCCATATCCAATTTAATCTCATCAACACTTCTTTGTTGATCAGCAGTTAAAGCATAACCAAATTGATTTTCAAAATCGATCTGTAATTCATTATCCTTAGAAAAAGCAAACCCTGGTGAAGACATTCTTTTAGCATATAATTCTATTAATCGATCAGCAATATCATCAATTTTATTTTTAGCCTTTTGTTTAGCTTTTGTCCATTTGCTACTTCCAAGAGCATGGATCATTGGTACTTTACCATCAGCACTTGCATACTTACGAATCATTTTAAATTGTTCAACTGGAATATAAAGCGTATCATCTCCAGCATAAGCCACATATAAATAATCTTTATGATATCCTTTAACATCAAGTGTTTTAATTCCTAAATATTGCCCTATTCCATAGCTATCATGAACAACATAATCACCAACATTTAATTCTTGGAAGTTACGTAATGTTTTAGCATCTTTAAATCTAAAATATTTTGTTTTAGAAACATTGACTTCTCCAAATAATTCATGGGCTGTTAAAATAACTACTTTTTCTTCAATAAGTTCCAATCCTGATGCAAGTTTTCCTACATAAAGATTAATACCTGGATAAATTACTTCATCAATTCCTACAAGTGTATATTTCATTTCATGACGATCAAAAAGTTCCACCATCAATTGAAGTTGATGTTTATTTTCTAGAGAAATTAAAATTTGACTATTCTTTAAATAATCATTGATTTGTTGGATGACACGTTTTTCATCATCTCGATTAAACATCACATCGTGACTTAAAAAGACAACATCATCTTTATTTGTTGTAAAGGTATTAATGGCTTGATAGTTATCTTTAATAATGCTATCAAAGTCTTGATAAAGTTGATTATCTTTTAAAAAGCGTCCACTTTGGCTTAATTCTTGATAATAATAGAAGTTTTCTGAAATATAGTTTTGATTTGAAAATGAATATCTTCTTCTTGACATAAAATAGTAATTGGAGCATCTAAATAATCTTTAATACTCGTCACATTTTTAAAGAGATGATAATACGCATATTGACTACTATCTGTAGCATGTGCTTTTAAGTTTTCAATATCGATCATGATTTTTCTTCAAAATCACCTTTAAATAAATCATCCATCTTTGATATTGTTCTTCAAAAGAATCTTTGATTTGTGTAACAACTGAACCTACTTCTTGATCTAAATAAAGAAGATCGGTAGCTGGAATAATTTCAATTTCATCCACTTTTCAATCGTTCTTTGTGTTTTTTCATCAAAAAATTTAATATAATCAATTTCATCATCAAAGAAATCGATACGAATAGGATGGTCATATTGCATTGAAAAAATATCAACGACTCCCCCACGTTTAGAAAAAATAGAAAGGTTGATCAACACGTGTTGTATGCATATAACCTGCTTGCGCTAAAAATCTTTGTAAATCATAAACATCAATATGATCTCCTACTTTTAAAGTCATACAGTTTTTCTTAAAAACATCAACAGTTGGAACATATCGCATCACACTATGACCATGACTAATCAAAAGATGTGGACCAGGTCGTGTAAGTTGATACATCGTTCCTAATCTTTGTCCTAATAATTCTCCTGAAGCAGCTAAACTTTCAATACGATAAGATTCATCTACAGGAAAATAAAGAGCTTCATCAATCATTTGAGAAACTTGTTTATAAAGAAGATTAGCTTCATATTGATTTGATTTAACAATCAGCATATCTTTTTTTAAAGTCAAAAATGCGCTAGCAATCAGTAGCGCTTCGCTGTTAGAAGAATTGACAACGATATTTTGTTTATTCAATAAAGCATTAAATGCTTTATTATCTTTTAATAAATGTAGTATCTTTTTCATATGTGTCTCTAATTAAAACGATTCATTGCATGGTTAAATCCATGATCCAAATAATCAACGACTGCATCACTGGCATTTTCAATCCCTTGATTGATAGCATCTTGTTCATCTTTTGTAAAACGTGATAAAACATAATCAACAACTTTTATATATTTACTACGATCAATACCTACACGAATACGATTGAAATTTTGACTTCCAGTATGCAAGATAATATTTTTAATACCATTATGTCCACCAGCACTACCACTTTGTCTTAAACGAAGCTTCCCTTACTGGCATATCTAAATCATCATAAATAACTAAGATATCTTCTTGATTGATTTTAAAGAAATCCATGACTTGTCTAACAGATTCTCCAGATAAATTCATATAAGTTTGTGGTTTTAATAAAATCACATCTTCACCTTTATATTTACTTTTTCCATAAAGTCCTTTAAATTTGTTTTGTGTCATTTCAATATTTAATTTTTCACTTAAACGATCTAATACCATAAATCCTGTATTATGCCTTGTATTTTCATATTCTTTCCCAGGATTACCTAAACCAATAATTAATTTCATTTTTTACCTCTTTAATCCAAATATTTTCATCGAAATAGGAGCTAAATATGTGCGTGATTCATGATCATTATAAATCACTTCATATTCATCCATATCATTTATTTCAAAATCATAATACGAAGGATTAAAATATGCAACAATCTCTTGATATTTTCCTTTATTTTGTTTCACACAATATCTTAAAATACGATAATCAAAATGATTTGTACCTACATATTCATTTACTTCTTGAATTGTTTCATACTTAAATCCACCATTTTCTTTTCTAAGTTGAATCATTTGTTTAAGAGTTTCAATATCCTCTTGATTTTCATCAACTAAAGACCAATTGACTGCATTAATATGATCTAATGTATTATACGTATTTCCAAGTCCATCTTTACTACGATAGAACTCTTGACCACAATGAATAAAAGGAATTCCTTGTGATAAAATAAGTGCAACATTCAACATCAATTGTCTTTTCTTACGGGTTTCAAGTGGTTCATCTCCATTACTAATTGCAAATTTATCAAATGTTGTCGCATTATCATGGCATTCAACATAATTAATACTTTGATCAACATAGCTGTAGCGATTTGTATTTTTCATACATTCACCACCAATTTCACAATTATACATATTCCCCGCAAAATAACCTTTATCCTTTAAAGCAGAATCTCCACTACCACCCTTTAAAGTTTCACGATAATAATCATTAAAGAAGCCAATATTTAACATCTTACGATGATTATCTTGCATTCCTTTTTCATGATCATCCATAGCTGTATGGCATATTCCATCCTTCGCCATACATAATAAAACTATCATCTATTTTGAAGCTTGATCATAAACTTGATTTAAGGTTTCAATATCAATAATACCCATTAAATCAAATCTAAAACCATCTACTCCATAAAGTTTTTGCCAACGCAAACACATATCTTTAATATATCGTCTTACCATTTGATGTCTTGATTCCAAATCATTCCCACACCAAGAACCATTAGACATTTCTCCATATTGATTCTTTCTAAAATAATACCCCGGTACTGTTCTTTCAAACGCACTTGTATAATAATCATACATATGATTATAAACAACATCCATCACCACTCTTAAACCTTTTTGATGAAATGTTGAAACCATATGACGACATTCTTTAACTCGCGAATAACCATCTTGAGGATCTAAAGCATAACTTCCTTCAGGAACATTGTATTGAATTGGATCATAACCCCAGTTATACATCACTGTAGGATGAAGTTCATCTACTGTCGCAAAATCATACATTGGCATGATTTGAACATGAGTGACACCTAAATCCACAAGATAATCAAACCCTGCTTTATTACCTTGTGGTGTAACTAAACCACTTTCTACTAAAGACATAAAAGTTCCTGGATGTGTTGCGCTAATTGTTTTAGACATAGTAAAATCACGAACACTTAATTCATAAATGATCGCTTCTGTTTTTCTTTTCATATGTGGTAAGTTTTCTAAATAAAGTGGTTCATTGATTTTATCAACATCAATGACAATATTACTATTACTATTAGCATTAGAAGCATAAGCATAAAGATCTAATGTTTCATGAAAACTTTTATGATGACGAATCAAATAATTATATTCTTGATTATCCAAATCTCCTTGGATCGTTACTTCAAAAACCCATTTTTCTTTTCTTTCCATTTGATAAGCTTCATTTCCTACTTTAACCATGACTTCTAAAGCCGTAGGCGCCCATACTTTGAAAGTTGTCTTTTCTTTTTGATAAAGAGGTCCTAATTTTCCATCATAATAAAATAATTCATCAAAATCATCCAATTCAGAAAGTCTTACATATTGTAAAATAGCACTTAAACCATAATTATCTACCATCTCATAATGATGCGTTAAATCAATATGAACATTTTTAAAATAATATTTAACACAAATATCATCTTCACATGTTTCAGCAACAGGAATTTCTACAAGTGTTTCTTTATTTAAATCTCTCAAATAAAATTTTGGAGAAATTCCCCCATAATATTTTTTTGAAAGTCTTACTTCTATTTTATTTAGCTCTATTAAATTGGCGAGCATACGTATTTTGCCTTTTTCCATTTTTAATCACCTAATCGTATTATACGCAAAATATATATTTTATTCAAACATCTTCTTTTTTGCTTTGATGTTCAAATTTTATGATATAATACCCTCGGTGATATAAATGAAAGTTGGTTTAGTATTAGAAGGTGGCGCTATGCGTGGTTTATACACAGCGGGTGTCATCGATACATTTTTAAAAGAAAAGATTGATGTTGATACAATTATTGGTGTTTCAGCAGGAGCTTTATTTGGAATGAATTATAAATCAAAACAAATAGGACGTGTTTTGAGATATAATAAAGCTTACGCTGGAAATAAAGATTATATGGGTGTTTATTCTTTTTTAAAAACAGGAAATGTCATGAATAAAGAATTTTGTTTTGAAAAACTGATTGATGATTTAGATCCAATTGATTATCAAAGTTATCAAGAATCTCCTGTTGATTTTTATGCTGTTGTGACAAATTTACAAACAGGAAAAGCAGAATATAAGTTGTTGGATACTTTAGATAATTATGATCAAGTTGAATATTTAAGAGCATCAGGTTCAATGCCTTTTGTATCTCATATCATTCAAGTCAATGGTCATGAATATTTAGATGGTGGCTGTAGTGATAGTATTCCTATTAAAAAAATGTTAGAGATGGATGTTGATAAAATCATTGTCGTTTTAACAAGACCCTTAGATTATCGTAAAAAGCCATCCAATAAACATCTTAATAAACTCTTTTATCATCAATATCCTCATTTTGTAGAAACCTTAAATAATCGTTATTTAAATTATAATGCGTCTTTAGATTTGATTACAAAATTAGAAAAAGAAAAGAAGATTTTTGTTTTAAGACCTAGTCAACTCATCCCTATTGGACGACTTGAAAAAGACAAAGAAGTCATTCAACAAATGTATGACTTAGGTGTAAGTGATTGTAATAACCAATTAGAAAACTTAAAAAAATACTTAAGAGGCTAAATTAGCCTCTTATTAATTGCTGCTTTCGTTTTACCATGAAAATCACTTCCACAAGTAAATAATAAATCTAGCTCTTTAGCTTTTTGATAAAAATAATCATTGGTTTCAAGGCTATGATAGCTTGAAAAGCATTCAACTCCTTGAAGTCCTTTTTCTACCATTTCATCGAAAATGTCAAACTTTCCTTTTAAATTATTTCCCGGATGTGCTAATACAGCCACTCCCCCACGATCATTAATTAATTGAATTATTTTTTCTAATGAAGGAAAAATAACTTCTGTATAACAAGGTTTTCCTTGAACATAATAATCCCAATAGAAATTAACATAGGGATTATCACTACGACTTCCGCCACTTCGATAAGGTTTTAAAAGTTCATGATCTACATATCTTTCATCCTTTAACAAAGCTTCTCCAAACATTTCTCCAGTATAAACCCCATTACTGCTTAAAGCATCTAATTGTTCTTTTTTTAAATCAAAACCTAATTGATTGGTAAGTTCTAATTTTTTTAAACTACAGTTAAGTTCTTGTTTTAAAATATCTTTTCCCAATTGATTAAATGCTGGGTTTGTATAATCGATTCCATAGCCTAAAACATGTAAATTGATTCCTTTATAAGTACAATCAATTTCAATAGCAGGAATATATTTTAACTTTAATTCTTCTGCTTTCTTTTTGGCTTCATAAATGGCTTTGACCCAGTTATGATCAGCAATCGCCATAATTTTCACCCCTGCTTCATGACACATTTCTACAAGTTGAGTAGGTGTAAATTCTCCATCATCGCTGTATAAACTATGCATATGTAAATCAATATAACTTTTATTCATTATTCATCCCTCCTATCATTTGATTCTTTCCTATTTGAAAAAGTCCTTCTTTAATTAATTTATATAGTTGATTAATTTTAATTATTTGAGGTTGATGTTTTAAAGGAATCGTTGGTAAAGATATTTGTATGTCTTTTAAAACATCACTACAAATACCAATAGCTTCTGGATTTAAGACACAACATAAAGTAACAATCTGTTTTTCTAATAATTCTTGAGGAGCATCTTTTAATAAACGCTCTTGTTGTAAATGATCATAAAAAGGTAAACATCGAAGTTCTCCCGCAAAATGACTAAAACCATTATAAAGTTTTCCTTGAATAATCATTCCACAGCCTACATAATCAACCGCAGGCTGATAAATCAAAGCACTATTTTGATAGTGTGAATATTGATGATAAAAACCAATGCTGGCACAATTGACATCATTTTCAATGATTATTTTTGTTTTATTCTTAAATTATGTAAACAGAATTTTTATTTTGAAAATCTTCAAAATCACACAAATCATCATTCCCTGATCACAAACCCCTGGCAGTGATAAACAAATGACAGCAATTTCTTGACCTTTCTTTAATACCTCTTTTAACATCTTTAAAAACTCTTCAACTGTTCCTTTTAAAGAAGAATAATTTTTTTGATAAACAATTTGATCATATAAATCTATGATTTCAAAAATAAATTCATAACTCTTCTTATTCTTCTTTAAAACTATTTTTAACAGATGCTTATAATCCTTATATAACTGATATTCTTTAGACTTTCTACCACCCGTTGACTTAGAATCACTTACATATTCAATTTCACGACTTTTCAACATTTCTTGTAAAATATTAGTAGTTGTCGCCAATGAAAGACTTGTTTTATACGCTAAGTCATTTTTTGTCCAAATTTGTCCATCATAAAGGCATTCTCTTATTTTTATTTCGTTTTCTTGTTTTAAATCATTTACTTTTGACACTCTATCACCTGACTTTCATCAACTTTTGTCGAAAGTTATTATAACATATCATTTTATTAAAAGGAATAATTTATAAAGAGTCTATCATTATAAATTATTCCTTAATATTAGAATATTTCTCTCCTATTTTAAATAAGGAACAATAGCATCTATAAATTTCTTACTCCATTTTGCATGAAATTTAGCTATTTGTAACCAATCATTTTCATTATAAATACTTACATTTTCCAATCTATACGAAATTATTGATCTTTTTACGTCATCTCCTCTATCCCACTCTAAATTAACACCCAAATTTGATTCTATTTCTAATTTATGTAACATAACATTATCAAATGCAATTTTATTTTCATTAGCATTAGTCTTTCCAAAATATACATCTACTCTTGCAAAGTCATAATTAGCAATACAACATATAGCAAAACCACCTATACCAAAAGTACCATTTATCCAATTTTCCTTTGAAGTATTTACATTATCAAAAGATTTATTATCAAAATTTTCTTCTTTTATAAATTTTAAAGCGTACCCCCAATATCTTCGACGTATTTCAAATCTCGTTCCTTTTTCATCTTCTTTATCATTAGAATCTCGCAAATAAAAAACTAAATCAGTTGGATCCATACCATATAACTTATACAATCTATTTAGAACAGATAATTTACTTTGTGTATTTGTATTAGTTTGCACATAAACATTATCCCCTATTTCATCACATTTTTTAAAAATCCTTTTATTAGTTGAAAAATGAATAGATAAATCATCATCTGTTGATAATGCAATCTTGGTAATAATCGTTTTATCCTCTAAATATAAAGCTCTTAAAACTTTCGTATACATTTCAACCCAACTTACAACCGGTTGTTCAATTCCTTTATATACAAATTTAGCAATCTGTCTACCACTTAAAAAAGATGCTTCATCATCTAATGTATAAGAATCCAATTGTTTTTCTTGCGGTTTATAATTTGTTGATGGAAATGCCCAAATATCTAGCGCTCTTTTCAACAAATAATCATTCCTATCTCGTAATTCAGCTAATGTCCATTTATCCTTTTTAGAAACATATGTATTTAGACGAATCCCACTATCTTCAAATCCATTCTTCATTGTCTTTTTTTCTACAAACGTACTATTGCTGTACTTTGAATTATATGCTGTTAACGTTAAATTAGCTATTCTATGAAGCCAAGTATCATGAATTTCCTCATAGCTATCACCTAATTCTTTAATCCAAGCAGGTGTAAGATGTTGTGGCATAATATGTTCAATAGAATATTCTCCTTCATCATAATGTCTATATATGTCTTTATCTTCTAATGTTCCAAAATTTTCTAATCTTTCTAAAATATAAATTTTATTTTTACTATTCATTTGATAAATCGGTTTTTCTGTGAACATTAAAGAAAAGTCATCATCATTTGGAAATCTAGCTCTATCTTTTTTTGATAATAAAGCAAATTTTAGTTTTTCTATGTAATTACTATCCGTACCATCATATCTCATAATTTCTCTATTAAGTAAAAGAAATATTTTATTTAATGCGTTTGTAGGCAAATCGCATATTGTTCTTCTAAATAAATAACTTTCTGTTATAGAAAATGCTTCTGCGACTTCATTCAAATTTATTTGGTTTTCATCATAAAGCCTTAATACTTCTAGAAAAAACGGTCTCGTTACAGTAGTTTCCAAACGATTTAGTCTATTAATACAAGAATTTAGTTCTTTACTACTTGTTTTCCCACATAACAAAATATTATATCTTTTTGCATAACTAAGTAAATCTTCTAATATTTCAATAATTTTTAAAGAAGAATCCTCAACATATTTTTTGAAATTTATATAAACTTTTTTTTGTGTAGGGTATAACAATGTTGTTTAACAACTAAGATTAAATCTCTAATGAAAGAAACTAAACATCATATTTAGTACATTTTTCTATACAATTCCAATATTTTTCATAATTACTCATCTTGCTTTTGTTTTTGGTAAGACCCATTAATATATAATTCTAATTTTATCTCCTTCACTTAAG
>ENA-OQET01001481-OQET01001481.1-human-gut-metagenome-genome-assembly--contig:-NODE-1481-length-10302-cov-3.348894_pt1 | contig 10302 bp, 6 predicted proteins | sample MGYA00242800_ERZ504645 | MGnify/ENA primary metagenome ERZ504645 (study PRJEB26092, sample SAMD00036308) | human gut metagenome | host: Homo sapiens | study: EMG produced TPA metagenomics assembly of... | reverse complement strand
ACGATGACAATACGGGAAATGGTGCTGATGGAACCGGGTCGGATATTTCTGTGTCGAATTTAGAAACGAGTCAAAAGGACGCCGACACGACAAACGAGGGCAGCAAAACAGAGCCTGAAATTTCTGTGCCGAACTCGGAAACGATTACAAACAGCGCCGACACAACAGACAAAGCCGCAGGCGCGCCCCCTGCCGAGGGCGTGACCGGTTCAGAGAATACCGCCCCGGCTGACAATGCCGCTGCGGACAAGACCGCCCCGGACGAGGAAAAAACCAATCTCACCGAAGAAAATACCTCGGATGACGAAGAAGGTACTGCGGATAACGGAGAAGACCCTGCGGGCGAAGCTGGCGCGAAAGAAACCTTCTTCGCAGCGGATACCTACAGCGAGGACGAAACGGAGAGCGATGATAGGTCTGCACCAATGACCGCATCGAATGAGGGGGAAACGGCGAGTTTTATCCCCAAAACGGTAACCATTTATTTTGCGGTTGACAGCCACTATAAGGACTCTTATCAGGTTCAGTTGTTTGCCCACAAGGGAGATAATAGCGAGCTAAAGAGGGTCATGGACGATACAGGTACGACAACAACCGATAGTAAGGGAGAAGAGCGCAAGGTTTTCAGTGTTACACTAGGTCAAGGGGACTACCCAAATGGTGGATTTTATCGACTGATTTTCCAGTATTTGGACGGTAATACTTGGGAAGGTCAATTCCTCGCCTTTGGCGGAAAAAGTGATGGCAATAAGAACTGGACAACGATTGATAAGCTTGCCGGAAAAATGTTTGATGCCACAACCTCTCCGTTTGATGGCGGAAACGCCACCGTCGCAGACAACCCTTACAACGACTCCCAATGGACGCGCGTGGAATACTATTACGCGGGTATGCCGCTTTACTTCAAAAATGCAAGCACAACAACGCTGGACGGCGTTACCGCTACATTTTACAAAAAAGATGAAAACGGTAATTTTGTAGAAACTGGCAGCCAGACGATTGGCACGGTAGCGGCTAACACCATGGCCGCCCAGAAAATCACAATTCCGAACAATCAATCGCAGTTTGTAAAGTTTACTTGGACGAACAGTGGCGAAGGCACACTGTACAATTTCAGCAACGATGCTTGCGAGGGCATCACGATGTTTGATTTGGCAGCGAACAACTGCTTTGTCTATAGCGGAAACGAAAGTACTGAAAGCCCTTGGCAAAACGCAGGCGGCGATTTGCTTACAAAGGACAAACCATTTATTTTGATGCAACGCTCTCCTCGTACGCTTATGCCAGGGACTATGATATACACCAAAATCCCATGCCGGGCAAAGACGGTCAAATGTACTGCTTCCTGACGGGTGAAAACAGTCAGATCATTAAGCAGCCGATGAAACGGGTAACAACAACCGATGGCACAAACCGCCAGCTGTGTCTTGCTTCCTTCTGAGGGTGGCCCTTTCACCGCAGTGCAATTCTCCGCGCGTCAGGAAGCAGACGGAAAGTCTGCAGTAGATGATCTAACGAAGCAGTATAGCACAGCGGAAATTCCCCCGAACTTGAAAGCACCCTGCTTTTTTGCCGATGATGGCGACCCAACAGCATACACCGGGCGAAATGATAACATCATAACCCAAAACTGGGTTTTCCGTGACGGCTACTGGGGCGAGAAAGACGCTGTCCGCAATGCCGAAAGCGGCAAAGGCACGACCGTTGTGGACATTGCAAACGGCACATTCACCCAAGAGGCGGGCACAAAGTACATCACCAGCACCCTCTATGACTACTACACCGACTATGAGCTGAACGGCTTTAACCGTGACAGCTACCCGGACAACAATACTAATTCCCAACGCTGGTATGTTACATTTGAGCAGTTTGACCGCGCGCTAAGCAGTGCTTATGCGGCAAACGATAATGTCCGATACCCGATTTATACCGGACATTTCCAACCTTCTATTAATAACTGGAGTTGCCCCTTTGCAGACGTTGCCGATGTTGCCGGCGGTATGGATCTGTATGGCTGGGGCAATCCGAACACCAATAGTGAAAAATACAACACCTTTATGGCCGTAAACAACTCGGTTTTGGACACGACGGGTAAAGATGCTAATGACGAAGCCGGTTTCGCCCGAACCTTCCAAGGTCTGGTAGAGGACAAAACCTCTACCGGCGATGCAAATGGACTGCCGGTATTAAAAGGTACGGGAAATCTTGTTGACCCGCATTTTAACAAAGAATTTTTGGAAGGCAAAAACACCTTTAACACCGTGCTGGGGAAGGTGTATGAGAATGTTTCTTTCCCGTTTACGCAAGATGCTGTTTTTAAGAATGATAATGATCAAAACGACAAAGAGAAGGAGGCTAAATATTGGTACTATGACAGTAGCCAATCCTCGCTGTATCTGACGCAAGACAAGGACAACAGCAAGTATTATCTGAAATCCACCAAAGATTCAAGCGACAAAGACAAATCAGTAAACCGTGATGCGGGAAACGCGGAGAAAACAACAACGGACGCAAAGGGCAATAAGATAAAAACCTACGGTTTCTTCCCGTTCAACAAGAGCGTTGGTAATGGTGGTGCATCCCAATACAACTACGGCTTTGGTGCGAAGCTGCAATTTGACTTTACATTGACCGATGACGGTCAGGTTCAAGTAGGGAATGATCCCACTGATAAGGTCCCCATCAAGTTCTTCTTCTCCGGTGACGATGATGTGTGGGTCTACATTGACGGTCAGTTGGTGCTGGATGTCGGCGGCGCGCACGGTAAAGCGTCCGGTCTGCTGGAATTTGGAAAGACGACTGACGGAACAGCCAACACCGTAACCCCCTATGTCAGCTCCAACAAAGCAGGCGGTGAGGTTTACACCGAAGGTGCTGGTGGCAAATCTGTCTACTTCAACGGCAAAGAAGTCAAATTCGAGAAGCAGGGCAAAATTCCTGATAAGGATGATAAGGACAAAGAATTCACCCTCGACAAAGGCACCACCCACACCCTGACCATGTTCTACATGGAGCGTGGCATGTGGGAGTCCAACATGGCGGTGGCGTTCAACTTCCCCGACAACAACGAGCTGCAGGTTGAAAAGAAGGTCGATGTTACGGGAGTAAACGATCTGTTCAAGAAAAGTTTCCAAAACCAGAAGATCTTCACCTTCAACATCAAGAATCTGGCTACGCACTACAAAGCAAAAGAAACTTCTTACACAGAGGGTAAAATCCAAAAACTCCCAGAAGAAGCCTATAAAGGCGCTCAAAAACCATCCGACACCTTCGCCAGTCTGACCTATGCATCGCAACCACCAGACAGCAAGACCGGAGACCTCGCTGTGCTGTGGTCAGCCACAATGGATGACCCAACCAGTGCGCACCGAGAGCAGCGCCGCGGCACCCTGCCATTGAGTACAGCAATCGATATAAGCCAGTACAGCTACCTGACCTTTGATGTCTATGTGGAGGGCAAACAGACCGATACCTGCGCCTTGGGCAACCTGTATGTGGAGCTTTTGGATACAGAAAGCCACCAAAAAGGCTGTATCAACGGCAAGGGCCTGCAAAGCAGTGATGTCTACGGTGCGGCGACCGCGCTGCATCCGGGGCAGTGGTACACCATACGCCTGCTGCTGAAATCTCTGGAAACCGCCGGTACTTTCAACAACCAGCTCAAGCGTATCACAGTCGGCGATAACTCTGCGCGCAAAATTTACCTGCGCAACTTTACATTCCGCAGCGCGCCGAAGGAGCAGACAAAACCGGGCTTTACGACCGAGCAGTACGACATCCCAGACTATGGCTCTGCCACAAGCGGACAGTTGGAAAACGCAAAATATGCCGTGTTTTCCTCCGACCGTGGCAATGGGGATGTTGTGGATGAGAACGGCCAGTTCCTGCTGCAGGACGGTGAAACGGTCACCTTTAAGGATCAGTTCCGCCGCGGCAGCTACATAGCTCTGCAGGAGCAGGTTGATCCGAATCTGTATGATACATTCTGGACGGTCTACGAAAATGATGCACCGGTGACAAAGGTAAGCGGTGCGAGTGAGTATGTGACGACAGACGCGAATATCACAAGTCTGAAGGATGTTAAAAACACCGCCCCGAACGATGGCCGGACGGAGCAGGTGATTGACGGAACCGATAAAAACGGAGACCCAATCACGAACGAATATAGCAACATATCTATGAAACCGAAGGATAATACGCTTGTTTTCCGCTCCTACAGCGGTACGGCTGACAAAGACGAGTTGACCAAGCTGAAGGTGGTTTTCACCAACAAGGTCAAGACCGGCAAGCTGATCATACGCAAGTATGCGGCTGGGAAAGAGTCACTGCTCAACGAAACATTTACATTTACCGTCAAGTTCAGCGATGTCGGCGGCCAAGGCCTCGGCGTGGATATTCCGGAACAAAAGTACGAATGTACAGTGAAGAAGCAAGCAGGTGGTCAAGAGTACGGCGAAGTCGTAATTGACAGGATTCCGGTAGGTACACGGTTTGTTGTGTCGGAAGATGCGCACAAGGATACAAACCTGCAATCGGTGACCATCAGCGGCGGCAAAGACTGCGCCATTACCGAGGACGGCAAAAGGGTGCGCGGTTCTGTCGTGGAAGGTGATACCAATGTAGCAACAGCAACATTTGTCAATACCAGCCGCCAGCTGACCGACCTAGTGGTTACGAAGCAGTGGGTAAAGCAGGACGGCACGACGGATATTCCGAACAAGGAACTGCCTGCGGCCATCTACCTGAAATTGCAGCGCACCACAACACCGAACATCGAAAGCAATTGGGAAAATGTTACCAGCGACAGCGTTGAACTGAAGTGGGGGTACGATGGCTGGGTCACAAAGTTTACCGGCTTGGACAAATTTGATGTGAAAGACGATCCCCATGTGAATTACACCTACCGCGTACTGGAAAGTGCAACGGCAGATGGAACATTCTACGGCGGCTCTGCGGGCAATGTGATTGAGATTGACGGCAAGAAATACACGATTCTCAAGAACACAGTACAAGTTGAAGAGAGCAGTACAACCCCCTTGAAGCTGATTTTGACCAACAAACTGCAAGATGCCAAGTATAACCTGAACATCACAAAGCAGGACGCACAGGATACCACCAAAAAGCTGGGCGGCGTGGAGTTCAAGCTGGAGAAGCTGTTGGATAATGGCAGCTTGGATACCCAATTTGGTGAAAATGGTGTTAGGGTGGGTTTGACCGCAGAAAGTACAGGTTTGCTTACATTTAACAATCTGTCCCCCGGCAGCTACCGGCTGACCGAAACCAAAACCGCCGAAGGCTACACACTGCTGGCCGATGCCATCGAGTTTGAACTGACAACGGATGGAACATGCGTGCGCGATGCTGCTCCTTTTGGCGATGTGCAGTACGATTCCACCACAGGCGTGTACAACATTGCCCTGACGATCAACAACCGCAAAAGCTTTGAGTTGCCGCATACGGGCGCGGATGCACCCAGCCTGTGGCTTTTGATAGGCTTGCCCGCGCTGGTGGCTGTGCTGCTGGTGCTGGTGTTCCGCTACAATAAGAAAGGGGGCCGGCGTCAATAACGAAGTCCCCCCTCTACACAAACAAATTTAAAGAGAAAGAGGTACGAAGCAAGATGAAACTGAAACGCTTACTCACCGCAGCCCTCAGCGCCGTCATGGCCCTAAGCGTCTGCGCCCTGCCCGCAATGGCGGAAGGGACAACGAGCACCAGTACATTTGACCCGAGCATTACAAAGGGCACATTGACGATTAAAAAGTATGAACAGACAGACGCGGACAAGACAAAAACGGATGCGGATGAGAAAAAAGGAAAACCGCTGGATGGCGTTGAATTCACTATTTATCAGTTGGCAACTGTTAAGCAAGTACAGAACGCGAAAGATAGCATTGAGCTAGTATATGAACCGTTGAATTCTGTCATTTCTGATAATGATTTCAAAAATGCTCAAGAGGATGTCAAAAGTGGTAAAATCGACTCTAAATTGCTCTATGAAAGCATTAAAACGAAAATTACTCCTGAAGTGAAGACAGCACTGGAAAAATGCTAACCATATGTACACAAAAGTTACTGGTGGAGCTGGTACAGCGGGAGAGGCAAAGTTTGAAGACCTGCCGCTTGGTATCTATATGGTCGAGGAGACGAAGGCTCCTTCTCAGATTTTGTCTCACACTGCTAACTTTATCGTTTCCATCCCCATGATGAATGATGATAATAGAACTTGGAATTACAATGTTGTTGCGGAGCCGAAGAATGTACCTACCTATGGCGGTGTCAAGCTGGTTAAGACTGGCCGCGTTGCGGGTGCTCCTGACGATGGCACTGGTCTGGAAGGTGTGCTTTTCCGCTTGGATATTAAGGGGACGGATGGAAAATGGACACCGGTTGATTTGGACGCCAAGGAAGTTACATTTGGTGCTGGTGAAGGCACAAGCGCACAGGTAAGCGGCAACTCCGCGACGAATGGTTATATTAAAACGGGCGCTAACGGTGTAATCAACATTACTGGTGGCCTCGCCCCTGCAACCTACCGCTTTGTCGAGCTGGAAGCCGTGAACGGCTATATCGCAGATGCCGCAACCGCACATGAATTTGAAGTTTCCTATGATAAGATTGACAAACAGCTGTGCATTAAGGAAAATAATGTAAAAGTAGATGCAGTTAAAGTCATCAACGAGCGTCCTGACCTTGAGAAGAACATCACCAAGCGCAATAATAAGACCAGTACGACTCATGATGCAGATTATGGCATTGGCGACAAAGTTCCCTATACCCTGACGATTAAGGTTCCCAACACCATCGACAAGCTGAACACCTTTAAGGTTACAGATACGGTTAATGCAGAACAACTGATTTATTCGGATGATTTTAAGGTTTCTGTGACAAAAAAGGACGGGACGGAAACACCGCTTGATGAGACGTACTACAATAAGAAGCTAACCAATAACAATGACAGCGCTGCGGTTGGTGAGCGCAGCGTGGAATTTGATTTTAAGTCTACAGCTGCGGGCAAAACTCCTTTGGATGCAGGGTATGCAGATGCAGTCATCACGATTAAGTACACAGCAAAGCTTCTGGATGGCGCGGCTATTGGCAATACGGGCAACATCAACAATGCAAAGCTGACTTATTCCAATAAGACCAATGTGGATGCGGATAACAAACCGATGAACCCGAAAGACAACGAAAGCAATGATGCGGGCGTTGTGTATACTTTCCAGACAGGTATCAAAAAGGTCGACCAGAATAAAAAGCCGCTGAATGGCGTCAAATTTGATCTGTATAAAAAGGTCGAAACGACAGATAAGGTGACCTCAGACGGCAGTGGCATCACCTTTAACGGTGTGACCAAAGAATATGTTGATGCTGCCACGGTGAAGGCGCTGAATCTGTCCGATAATGATAGCGAAAAATGGGTCAAGATTACCGAAGTCACTTCCAGCGGTGAAGATCCTGCTACAAGCAAGCCTAAGGGCGAAGCAATCGTTAAGGGCTTGCCGAACGGTACATATAAGTTTGTTGAGACAGAGACGCTTAAGGGTTATAACCTGCTGAAAGACCCTGTTGATGCTACGCTGTCGATCGACTATGCTGCAAAGTGGACAGAAAAAAGTGTATATGAGGATGGTAAGCTCGTTAAGCGCACATATGATACTACGAATGAGGCGTTTGACAATGCAGCTATGAAAACCTACACGGTTGTCAACCGTGCGGGCTTCAACCTGCCTGTCACCGGCGGCTTCGGTACGCTGCTGTTCAGCGGTATCGGTGTGCTGCTGGTGCTGGCTGGTGTGAGCGTGCTGTTCAGCCTGAAAAAGAAGAACAAGCGTGCGTAAGCCGCACAACGTTAAGACCAAAAGCAAAATAGAGGGGTAATCCATAGGGGAAGGACCGGAAACGGTACTTCCCCTATGGGTGGTTGTGGACATTGCCGATACCCGCAAGGGGAGAGGCGGCTAAGAAGAGGACAGGAATTTTTTGGCAGTGCCCTGCGGGGCGTCGGGGACGCCGCCCCCTACAGCTAAAGGGGTGCCGAGGGCGCCGCCCCCTTACGGCTGAATGGGCGTCCGCTGCTAAAACATGCGCTTTTACGCGAAAATAACCCCCAAAACCATTACAGAAAGGCTCTTTCCTATGGATACCACTGTCAAATTAAAGCTTGGCTTTGCGGCGCTGATGATCGCTTCGGGCATCGGCGTGGCCATGTACCCCGTCATCAGCAATGCGGTGGCGCAGCGTCACGCAAGCTCGGTCATTGAAAGCTACAACGATACCGTGCAGACGATGGACACCGAGAAAATTGATGCCGCCAAGGAGGCCGCGCGCCGCTACAATGAACAGCTGAGCAACGCCATTGACCGCGATGCTGCGGGCGAGGCCGCCGATACCGGCACAAGCTATGTGGACATGCTGGATGTGGGCGAGAGTCTGGGCTACATTACGATCCCGAAAATTGATGTCAATCTGCCGATTTATGAGGGCACCAGTGATGATGTGCTGCTCAAGGGCGTTGGGCATCTCGAGGGGTCCAGCTATCCGCTGGGCGGCGCGGGCACGCACAGCGTGCTGACCGGCCACCGCGGTCTGGCCGAGGCGGTGCTTTTTACCGATCTGGACAAGCTGGGCGAGGGCGACCACTTTTACCTGCACATTATGGATGAGGTGCTGGCCTATCAGGTCGATCAGGTCAAGGTCGTGGAGCCGGAACGCACCGAAGATCTGGAAATTATCCCCGGCGGGGACTACTGCACGCTGGTCACCTGCACGCCCTACGCCATCAACACCCACCGTATGCTTGTGCGCGGCACCCGCGTGCCGTATAATGGAGAGGACGAGGAGACCGCCACGCCGCAGACCGTGCAGTATCAGGAACTGCACACCGGCAATGTTGTGAAGCGTATGGTGGACGCATGGCCGTGGATCAGCGTGACGGGCAGCCTTGTCATCGGCGGTGAGGCGCTGCTTTTGCTGCTGCTGTTGCACCGCTGCAAAAAGCGCGAGGAGGAAGACTGATGAAACGCCTGTTTTTGCAGATTTTTGCATGGCTGGCGATACTGCTGGGCATTGGGCTTATGCTGCAGCCCACGGTCAGCCAATATCTGGCGGCGCGGCAAAGTACAAAAACCGTACAAAAATTTGTGCAGGCTGCCGAAGCTGCCGCCCCCGCCGTGGCTGAAACCACAGACAACGCCGAGCCTGCCCGCGCTTACCCCGAACTGTACGATGCCCTGCAAGCCTACAATGCGCAGATTTTTGCCGAGGGACAAAGCGGCTTGAAGGATCCCTTTGCCTACGAGACGCCCGCCTTTGACCTGACCGGCTACGGCCTGCCCGATGATATGATCGCCGCGCTGTGGATACCGCGCCTGAATCTGGATTTGCCTGTCTACTTGGGCGCCAGCACGGCCAACATGGCCCGCGGCGGTGCGCTGCTGGGGGCAGACCTCGATGCCGCTGGGCGGCGCGAACACCAACACCGTGATCGCCGCGCACCGCGGCTACTACGGCGCGGAGATGCTGCGCAATGTGCAGCAGATACAGCTCGGCGATAAAATCACGCTGACAACACCGTGGGATACGCTGGTCTACCGCGTGTGCGAACTAAAAATTGTACAGCCGGACGATATAAATGCGGTGCTGATACAGCCGGGGCGCGACCTGCTGACCCTGACGACCTGCCACCCCTACACCCAAAATACCCAACGGTATCTGGTTATTGCCGAGCATGACCCCGATGCCGCGCCCGCGACCCATGCGGAGGATCTGACCGAGTGTGACGAGACATGGGACGCTGCGCCGCGTCAGGTGACCGTAGAAACCGACGGCACGACCGCGCTGGAGGAGGTTGCGCCCGAAAGCATCAGCCCCCTGCCCAACGAGGGTGGCAGTGAGGATGCGGGCGGCGCGTACTCCAACTGGATGATTTGGCTGGAAAACAACGCCCTGTGGGCAGGAATTGTGCTGATTGCCGCCGTCATCGGCTGTATGCTGATCTGGCGCGGCCACAGAAAGGATTGACCCATGCAGATTTCAACGAAAAAGCGCTGGCTGTGACAGTTGAGGTGAGCAAGGCCGTGCTGGGCAAGCCCGAGGTCGTGCTGAAAATAATGATGGCGATGCTGGCCCGCGGTCATGTGCTGATCGAGGACATCCCCGGCGTGGGCAAAACCACGCTGGCACAGGCGTTTGCCCGCGCCATGGACCTGACCCAGAACCGCGTGCAGTTTACACCGGATGTTCTGCCGTCCGATATTGTGGGGTTTTCCGCTCTATCAAAAGGAAACCGGCAAGTTTGTC
>ENA-OQET01001480-OQET01001480.1-human-gut-metagenome-genome-assembly--contig:-NODE-1480-length-10309-cov-5.444117_pt1 | contig 10309 bp, 8 predicted proteins | sample MGYA00242800_ERZ504645 | MGnify/ENA primary metagenome ERZ504645 (study PRJEB26092, sample SAMD00036308) | human gut metagenome | host: Homo sapiens | study: EMG produced TPA metagenomics assembly of... | reverse complement strand
GGCATACTAATTTTATTGGTTCGCCACAAAGGATACGACGAACTACATTTAGCCGTTCTTCAAAGTTGTGATGTCTATACATAATGCACCCCAAAAGTTTTGTGTCTAACTTTTGGGGTGCACTTCAGCTTTTTTATAAGCTTGCCGGATTTTTTTTATTTCAGTCAGATATTCTGTTTAGATACCCAAAGATTTCTTTACAGCTTCAACTTTTTCCATAGCATCAGCGTTAGCGCCTGCATAGCACTTAGGACATCCCATTTCACCCTTTATTTCCATATAGAACTTAATCTTCGGTTCAGTACCTGAAGGACGAACAGAGATCTTAGTACCATCAGCTGTGAAGAACTGAAGAACATTCGAAGGTTCTGGCATATCCAAATCAGTTACATTACCATTTGCATCAGTAGCCTTCAAAGTCTTGTAGTCTTTCACAAGAACAACTTCTGATCCACCCAATTCTTTTGGAGGACAAGCACGGAAGTTATCCATCATAGCCTTGATTTCATCTGCACCGCTCTTACCCGGTTTCACAACATTTACTGTCACTTCTTTAGAGAATCCATATTCTACATAGATTTCCATCAGAATGTCATACAATGTCTTGCCCTGATCCTTAGCCCATGCACAAATTTCAGCCAACAAAGAACATGCTGACACAGCATCTTTATCGCGAACGAAATCTTCTGCCAAGAATCCGTAGCTTTCTTCACCACCGCCAATATATTGTTCTTTACCTTCGCGCAAACGGATTTCACGTGCAATCCACTTAAATCCAGTATAGCAATCAAGCATCTTGATGTTATTCTTGTCAGCAACAGACTTGATAAGTTCAGTAGTAACAATTGTTTTTACAATAAATTCGTTACCTTTCATCTTACCCATTGCAATACGATTCTTGATGATGTAATACAAGAATATCAAGCAAGTCTGGTTACCGTTAATCAATACCCATTCGCCCTTGTCATCTTTACAAGCCATACCTACACGGTCAGCATCTGGGTCAGAAGCCATTACAATGTCAGCATCGATTTCCTTAGCCAACTTAATAGCCAAAGTCAAAGCCTCTGCATTTTCCGGATTTGGAGATACAACAGTTGGGAAATCACCACTCTTCACCATCTGTTCAGGTACGCAATGTACATTTTCAAATCCCCAAAGTTTCAATGATTGCGGAATCAGCATCATTCCAGTTCCGTGAATCGGAGTATAAACAATCTTCAAATCTTTCTGACGCTTGATAACTTCCGGATCGATAGAAATAGTATGAACCTGACGCAAATACTCGTCATCAATATCTTTTCCGATAATCTGAATCAGTTCCTTATTGCCTTCAAACTTGATATCAGCAGCCGAAGCAATTTTGTTTACTTCATCGATAATTCCCTTATCGTGTGGAGCAAGCACCTGAGCACCATCGTCCCAATATGCTTTATAGCCATTGTATTCTTTTGGATTATGAGAAGCAGTCAAAATAATACCGCTCTGGCATCCCAAGTGACGAATAGCAAATGACATTTCCGGAGTAGGACGCATATCTTCGAACAAATAGACTTTGATACCGTTAGCAGAAAAGATATTAGCAGAAATTTCAGCAAACAAGCGGCTGTTATTTCTACAGTCATGTCCTACGACAACAGAAATATCTTTCTTTCCGGCAAAACATTTATTCAGATAATTAGACAATCCCTGAGTTGCAGCTCCAACAGTATAGATATTCATACGGTTTGAACCTACTCCCATGATACCACGCAAGCCACCTGTTCCGAATTCGAGGTCTTTATAAAAAGCTTCTATCAATTCTGTTTTATCAGGATTTTCCAACATGCGCTTTACTTCAGCTTGAGTTTCAGCGTCATAAGCAGGAGTCAACCATTTCTGAGCTTTATCAGAACACAATTTAATCAATTCTTCGTTTTCCATGATTTTATATTCTTTATAGTTATTGATGTTTTTCCTGTATTAGCGAAACAAAAATAAAAGATTCATTCTAATTATCCTAATTATTCTTTGCAAAAAACAAATTGAATCTTGATTTATTACTTTTTCTTATCCCCATTTTCAAAATAAAAATCCATACATCATGAATAATTCATAAACAACAAGAAAATGTTTAAATAATTTAATTGAAGAAATACATATAAATACAGACATGTACCTAGTTGATTTTATAAAAATCAACCACTTACAGATTGTCAAATGGGACAAGAAAATCGTTACATTATGAATTTAATGTCATTAAAAAGAAACAATAATTTGTTCAAAAAATATAAAATAGCCATATTTGTAACATAAAAGTGAATAAATATATCTTTTAGAAAACAGAAACTTTTGTATGAAAGAACATATCTACATATTGGACGATCACCCTATGATAGCAGAAGGTACTGCTCAACTACTGATGACGGATGAAAGATATCAGGTCACGATAGGAAAGCATTACTCTGAACTGTATAATTTTATAGAAAGTAATCCCATTAGTCTTTTAATCATAGATTACGAGCTACAAGATAAAACAGCATTAGATCTGCTGCCATACTTACAAAAGAAAATACCTCAGACACCTGTGCTTGTATATACTATGCATACGGAGTTTTGGATAATAAAACTGCTAATAAAAAAAGAAGTAGCAGGTATAGTTTCCAAAAATGATAATACCAGCGAAATAAAAAAAGCAATCGAATCTATCCTATTGACAAAAAATAAATACTACTCTCCCACAGCACTCAATATCGTATTGTCACTTGTAGGAGATCATTCTGCAACAGATTCGATAGCATATACACCAAGCCCTCGTGAAAAAGAAATCATCAATATGTTATCATGTGGGTACACATCTGAGGAAATAGCCCAAAAACTTAACCTCAGCAAAAGCACTATAGATACAATGAGAAAAAACATATTATTAAAAAGTGGCGCTATCAATGTCTCACATCTTATGCGCCTGGCTTTTATAAAAGGATGGATAACTACATGAAAAAATTAATCTTAAGTTTCGTTTTAAGTATTTTTACTGGATATATCACAGCCAACAATTTTGTCCAACAGATTCAACAATACGGCGATAACGGTGACTTTCACCGGATGGATTCTATATATTCTCTAGCAAAACAACAAGTAAATTACAAAAACGACCCAGTTGCCGCAGTAGAGATACATACAACTTATGCTACTTACCTCAATTCGAAACGAGATTATGATAAAGCATATTCAATACTTAAGGATGTCAAAAAAGAAATCAGTCTTTTAAAAGACAGAAGATTTTCATCCGACGCTCAAAAAAAATTTATTACAATCGGAAAGTATTGCTACCTATGAAATAGCGTATGGACTATGGTCAAACAATAAACTTGATGAAGCAAAGAAATTTGCTCACGAAGCTATAAAACTGTTTGAGCAAGCCAATGACACTTCCCGACTGGCTGAATCATATAACTTATCAGGAGTTATATACAAGAATTCATTCATGCTTGACAAAGCTATTTTAATGTACAAAAAAGCTTTGAAAATAACCGAACAACAAAAAGATTATACACTTTCAGCCATCATCAGCAGCAATATAGCCACTCTGTACAATGAACTGGAGGAAAATCAAAAAGCAATAGTATTTTCACGGAGATTTTTTTCATACCCACAAACAGATACACTTGCATTCGATTATCAGATCAATAAGATAAGTTATTTATGTAACCATGCCATCCTGCTCACAAACGGGAAATATTATAAGAATGCCATCGACAGTCTTCAATTAGCTACCAGGTTATTACAAGACAATATGCCCGCAGGACTAAAATTATATATCTATACCAATTACGCAAAAGCACTATATGATACAGGAGAAACCAAATCAGCAATCAAATATTACCAGAAAGCCATAAGCTATAAAAAGCAATCAAGTAACGAGTACAATAAGGCAAATTTGGATTACCTGTACGGATATATGCTTTTTCAGGCTACAGACTCTCTGGCTCAAGCCCGGCAATATCTATCAAACGCTTTAGATTTTTACAGAAAAAATCCAAGTGTGCTACTCACCAAGTCCCTTCTTGCATTGGCAGAGGTAGAAGCCAAAAGAAACAACGTGAAAGAGTCATACAAATTGGCTCTTGAAGCATACGAAACAGAGCAAAAAATCCAACACAAGAATTTCCATAATCGTCTGGCCGGATTCGAAGCTGAACTTAAAACTAAAGAAAAGGATCTGGAAATCATTAGCCTCAACGCAGAAAAAGCCAAAAACAAAATAGCATATCAAACACGTATATACATTATTTCCAGCATATTAATACTAATCATACTACTATCTTGTATCATTATAATCAGTCTTCAGAAAAGAAAAGTAGCACTTAAACTGAGTCAATCGGAACTGGAAAAAGAACTAAGGAATAAAGAAATACAAAGCCAGCAGCTAATTGATGAAATGAATAAGAAAATGACAGAAAGATATCTTAAAGGACTGGAAGACAGCAATAACTATATTTCTAAAGAACTCCATAACAATGTCTGCAATGAGTTGCTGGCAGCTGAAATGCAGTTACAGCAAGCAAATGCCAGTCAACTTGCAGCACAGCTTGGCGTGATACGAGAAACCGTACGTAACATATCACATCAATTATCGACACCTAATTTCAGCAACATCAGTTTATATCAAATGCTGAATCTATACGTCGAAAAACTAGGTGCTTTAAAATCTCCAGCCCTGCATCCATATATAGCCGACGAAATAAACGATTTATCAATTCCATCAGAAAATATTTTTGGAAATATACAGAATCTTGCAGGAAATCATATCCAATATAATCAAACATGCACATGCCCAAAACATGTATCTTACTGTCAGTTGTACACCCAGCGACATAGAAGTTATAGTAGAGGATGACGGCCAAGGATTTGATACGTCCTCATCTCATAATATCTTGACAGCAGGATTAGGATTACAAACGATAAAAGAAAGATGCAATAAATTGCAGGGAGAATGTGAAATCGAATCTACTTTAAATAAGGGAACAATCATTCACATGCGATTTCCTGTTTGAAAGCTATTAATAGTCAGATAATACAAAAATCAGGATACATCTTCACGATGTATCCTGACTAAATTAACACAATTTATTTGTGCCCCATCTCTAAATAAAAAAACAAAGTTTGAATTATAGTATCACATTTTCTAATCGATCATTGTACTCTTTATCTTATTTTCTCACATAAATCTTTCTCTTTTTACAAAAGTACATTATCAATATAAAAAAAATTACCCCCATAAATAATGATTCTATTATCACTATTTATAGGGGATAATGCAAAAACAGCTCTCTCGTTAATCGAATCAAAAAAATGACTCACAAATCCTTGACAGCTGTTTTTAGTTGTTCATTTTGTATTTCTTATTTCACCAGATAACGTTCTCCGGTAGCTTTTACAACCTCATTCAAGAATTCCTGCGGATAACCCGGACGATCGAGAGGAGCAGTATTTCCTGTTTCAGGACGTACAATCTTACCATTCTTTACACGTTTTACTACTCCATCATTATAACGGACAATCAGGAACTCACCCAGTTTTTTCCAGCTATCAACAGCAGTCTGAGCAGCCATTCCTGTGTAATTGGTAAGAAAATCTTTTGCTTTCTGAGGATCTTGAGTATACAGTTTCATAGCGGTACTCTCGATACCTTCCTGAGCGTCAGCATACATATCTTCCAATGAATTCTGAACTGTACGCATATCGTCTATCATCAGACTATAGCGGGGACGAATCATATCTGCTACCCAGTTGTAAATCCAGAAAGCAGAATTCCATGAGAATGTCACACAGTCGCCCTCTCCTTCTGCATAAGAAGCAGGAACTTTATCGGTATTACAATAAACCGGAGTAAATACAGTCATATTGGCATCATCAACTCCAAACCAAAGTACTCCACCGATTGCATCAGGCATGGTAGAACGCATTTGAGAAACAAAAACAAAACCACTCTGCTGAGTTGAAATAGGACGTTCGTTGAAGTAAGTCTTGCCATCCACTTCAAATGTCAATGGAGATAAACGATAAGGCATTTTAAATGCTCCAGCTCCCATATCGTTGGTGATATCAAGCGGAGTACCTTCATAATGATCGCGCATAGCATGCTGAATATCACGAACAGAAACCTTACGGTCCGGCTTAATATAAAGCGGCATCGGTTCTTTACTTTCACCTTGTATGTAAGAAAGATAAGCCTGTCCGGTTACTTTGCTGAACATGTTATAGAAACTCCACACACGAGCCTCGCAAGCACGCAATCCACTAAAATCGAGCGGACAATAAGCATCAGCAAAACTGAAATCCTTGTTTACTCCATCGAAATAACCTTTTTCACGTGCAAACGAAATCACATCCGGAGAATAAAGACAATTATCTTTATCGTTCATATCAAACTGATGAATACGGCTTTGGTTTGCATGAGCTGCTATACAGTCGTCCGGAATACGGACTGCTACCCATACAGCTCCCTTCACTCCTGGTCCTTTTCCAATCATTTCCATAATCCAAGCCTCATTCGGATCGGCAATAGTAAATGATTCACCACTGCTGTAATAACCATATTCCTTCACCAGATCAGTCATAACCTTGATTGCCTCTTTGGCTGTACGCGAACGCTGCAAAGCAACATAAATCAAGCTTCCGTAGTCCATCACACCGGTAGTGTCAACCAATTCCGGACGACCACCGAATGTAGTTTCTCCGATAGTAACCTGAAACTCGTTCATGTTTCCTATCACATTGTAGGTCTGTTTAGCTTCCTTTATCTGTCCCAGATACTTACCTGTATCCCACTCGTAGATATTACGCATTGTACCCGCTGCATGTACGGCAGCCGGATAATGGCAAAGGAACCCAAACATGCCATACGAATCGGCAGAATAGGATACGATTACAGAACCATCGGCAGAAGCCTTCTTGCCGACAATAAAGTTGGTACATGCCCAACCGTTTACACACGCTGCTACCACAAGGCAGGCAGTCAACATTAGTTTTTTTATCATACGTATTTAGAATTTATATTGTTTTCGTGTTTCGTTACCACAATTATCAGTCACTATCACTTCCAGTTTATGAGATACACCTTTTTTTATCCGTTCCGGGTCCTGAATGATAAGAATACCTTTCTTCAATCCGAAAAGTACGAAGTTGCCGTCTACATATACTTTATAATCCCGAATACCAGTCTGTGCGTCACTGATCTTAAAGCGAATATTTCTGTTTACACGCCAACTACCCTGTCCCAAAGGAGTAACCTGAGGAGGTATCGTATCCACCCCTACGGCAAATGTTCCCAATGTGCGGACTTTGGTCTTTAGCCAGCCATTCTGATACGTTCCTCCCATAGAAGAGCGCCATTTTCCAGCTTTCTGCACAATATAATATTTTGTCGTATCGGCAACAGGCAAATGGCGTACCCCAATAGACAGATCACAGAAGCTATGTAAAGGAGTACGTCCGATATCGAGCACATAATCGAAAGAAATACTGTTGGAATCACCGATTACTCTCGTCCGCAATTCAGCATCATCGTAAAGCATGCCCTTAGGTACAACCAGTTCCATACCAGGCTCCTGAATAACATTTGTCTTATTCCAGTACAACATCTTATTGGCTTCGGGTACATAAGGAGGAATCTCCTGTTTTTTGCCTCGCACCGTAAAACGGTATTTACGCTTATTACCGAAATTATCCTCCAGTACGTAGCAGAAATGATAATCACGTTCCTCATCAATAGTCACTAGTCCGCGGTCTGAACCGGTTTCTATCAGGCGAAGCCTATTGCCCGGCAACTTATACGAACGCATGATAAGCCTGCGCGTACGCATCAGTTCATCATAATCGGTAAAACCGTTTATCATACGATTCTCATCGGCAGAAACCTCATCAGTTGTACTATTGAAAACCTTTACAGAATCTACATACAAAGTAACCGAATGCACTCCATAAAAATTTGACGTTCCGTCCATATAGTCCTTGGCACTGATACCCGTATAAATCTGCCCCCAAGCTGTAAACTGCTGCTTCAAAGCTCCTACATTTACCAGTTTCTTTCTGGAAGAACCATTTATTACACCTTTGCCAGCCACCGGATAAAGCCCGACAATACTAGCTACCGGCGACCTGGTATCCTTCAGATAATGACTGAAAAATGGCATAGGATCTACATAATCTCCATTGTCGTTTCTCCGTAATTCCAGATGAAGATGCGGCCCTGCCGATGCTCCTTCATTCCCGCTTAAAGCGATGATATCTCCAGCCTTTACAGGAAACTTATCAGGTTCGGGATACAGATTACATACAAATGTTTCATGCTCATACTGGTATGCACGTACATATTTCTGTATTTCCGGAGCAAAAGATACAACATGTCCGTAGACTGAAGTATATCCATTGGGATGAGTAACAAAAATCGCCTGACCATATCCACCATGCAATACCATGATTCGTGATACGTATCCATCGGCAACAGCATGAATCGGTTTACCTGTAACCCCTTGTGTCTTTATATCTAGTCCGTTATGAAAGTGATTTGGCCTCAACTCACCGAAATTTGCACTTAGCAGCAACGGAAAGTCGAAGGGAGAACAAAATTCAGCTTTCATACTTTCCTGAGCCTGTCCGCAGAGTGCCGTTCCTAAGGCAAGTGCCAACAATGTATTTCGTATCATGTTAATGTCTGTTTTTTCTCCACAAATATACATCATTTATTTTTGATATATCCTGATTTTACTTACCTTTGTATAAATGGGTATGGCTATCGGGCATCTTTTCGTACATGTTTTTCTTTTATAAGGGCTGAAAAAACCGTTACATTTACCACTTTGCTTTTACTCTTTATATTTAGGATTTTCAATAGGATCAAAATAAATCGACTATTAGCAACCTGGCATTATGGATGGCAGGCTGCACACTTTGCGATAATGTAATGACTAACATCGACAGCATCGTAACTTGAATGGTTCTGGATTTTCTCTCTTTATGACTGAATTACCAGCAACGAAAAAGCATCCGGGAGCATCAGTTCTTCTTCATAACGGTATTCTCCGTTTATGTATGTCGTGTTACGAAGATACGCTGCAAGCAGGAGTCGGTCGAATAATAAAATACTCTATTTCAACCTGCTTGTGGCGAATCTCGACTGTTTGTACTGCTTTTATGCATAATGATTTGGGAAAATATGCAAAAACATCATACCTTTGCGCCATCAAAAACCAAACTGACCAATGAATATAAAAGCGATACATACCGACATAAAGTTGCTGTTGCATGAACCTATATGCAACGGTTATCGCATCGTACACATACATTGGTTCAGTGGATTTCTATGAGGTACAGCCGCTTCTGACGGCACAACAAAGACTATATAACAAAAGTTTCTAACCTCATAATCAAGTATATATGTTTACTGTTATCGGATTTATGTTGACAGGGATCATTGTGGGATACCTGTTCAGAAATATTGCCTTTTTGCAAAAGACAGAAAAGACCATTTCGATTACTATTTTTCTTCTGTTGTTCCTGCTTGGAATCTCAGTCGGTTCAAATGAACTAATTATCAATAATCTGGCTGCATTTGGATGGCAGGCTGCCATACTGGCTTTTTCTGCTACCTGCGGCAGTATTCTGGCATCGTGGATGGTGCTGAAATTTTTCTTCAAGAAAGGAGGTGAACAATGAAAGGAAGTATTATCGTTTTATTGTTTTTTGTAGCTGGCTGCATATTGGGAGTTATGGGATGGCTTCCTTTTGATCTTAAGCAAAGTAACCTGACGATGTATATCTTATATGCACTGATGCTACAAGTAGGATTAAGTATCGGATCGAGCAAGGATTTGAAGTATATCATATCCGATATTCGTCTGAAATATTTGCTCATACCCCTTGCCACTATATGTGGTACGCTGCTCTTTTCGGCACTTGCCAGCCTGCTGATTTCCCGCTGGAGCATATTCGACTGTATGGCTGTAGGAAGCGGATTTTGCCTATTATTCGCTCTCGTCCATCCTGATTACTCAGTTCAAAGAAGCTTCTATCGGACTTCAACTTGCTACCGAATTTAGGAACAATCGCATTGCTGTCTAACATATTCCGTGAAATGATGGCATTGCTTGGAACACCATTGTTATGCAAATACTTCGGAAAGCTTGCTCCGATCTCAGCTGCCGGAGTAAACTCCATGGACGTGGTCTTACCCATGATCACTCGATATTCGGGTAAAGATATGATGCCTGTTTGCTATTTTTTCACGGCCATACTGATAGATATGAGTGTTCCATTTTTTGTCTCT
>ENA-OQET01001478-OQET01001478.1-human-gut-metagenome-genome-assembly--contig:-NODE-1478-length-10325-cov-3.647382_pt1 | contig 10325 bp, 7 predicted proteins | sample MGYA00242800_ERZ504645 | MGnify/ENA primary metagenome ERZ504645 (study PRJEB26092, sample SAMD00036308) | human gut metagenome | host: Homo sapiens | study: EMG produced TPA metagenomics assembly of... | reverse complement strand
CTGTCACTGTACATTGCGTGTTCGAAGTACGGGGACATTGTTCTGGGTGAACCCAACGAAAAGCCTCAGTATTCCTTCTTTGCATGGGGCTCCATGATGTTTACTTGCGGTCTTGCTGCGGATATCCTGTTTTACTCTTTTTTCGGAATGGGTGCTGTATGCAACCGACCCCCATCTGGCAGAGATGGGCAGCATTCAAGACTGGGCAGGGGTATATCCCTTGTTCCATTGGAGCTTTATCCCGTGGGGCTTCTATCTGGTGCTGGCGGTAGCATTCGGCTTTATGCTGCACGTAAGAAAAAGAACCCGCCAGAAATACTCGGAAGCCTGCCGCCCGATTCTGGGCAAGCACACCGATGGCTGGGCAGGTCGCATCATTGACCTGCTGGCGGTGTTCGCTTTGCTGGCGGGTACAGCCACTACTTTCAGCGTAGCAACACCGCTGATGGCAACCATCATCGGAGAGCTGTTCCATGTTGCTGTCAGTCGCACAGTCATCAATATCATCATCCTGTTGATCACCTGCGCCGTGTATACCTACTCTTTGCTGCATGGCTTCAAGGGTATCAGCAAATTGGCCAATATTTGCATCTATCTATTCTTCGGGCTGCTTGCCTTTGTGCTGTTGTTCGGCGGCGAGACACGTTATATCATTGAAACCGGATTTGCCTCGCTTGGTAAGATGGTTCAGAATTTTATTGACTTGTCTACTTTCACCGACCCACTTCGGACATCGAACTTTCCACAGAACTGGACGATTTATTATTGGGCCTACTGGATGGTGTGGTGTGTGGCTGCACCGTTCTTTATCGGTAGCATTTCCCGTGGCAGGACGGTACGGCAGACGATTCTCGGCGGTTATGTGTTCGGTGTTGGATCTACGCTGACCAGCTTCATTGTGCTGGGCAACTACTCTATGGGACTACAGATGACCGGCAAGGCGGATTTTATCGCCAAGTATCTGGAAAAAGGCGATATGTACGGCATGATCGTGGATATGATTAAAACCATGCCGGGTGCACCGGTCGTTATGGTGGCTGTTCTGGTTACGATGATCGCCTTCTACGCGACGTCTTTTGATTCCATCGCACTGACAGCCTCTTGTTATAGCTACCACGCCCTCGAGGACGATGAACAGCCCAATAAGGGCATCCAGTTGATGTGGTGCATCCTGCTGATTTTGCTGCCCATTGCATTGTTGTTTGCGGAAAGTTCTATGAACAACCTGCAATCGGTAAGCATCGTGGCGGCATTCCCGATTGGTGTTGTTATAGTAATGATTACAGTTAGCTTTTTGAAGGACGCAAAGAACTATATGGCCGAATCTACGCAGTAAGTGGTAGGTAACACAGCAATATGCCTAAGCTGTGAAGAATATAGTTGATTGAACAATGAGATAGTGCCTATACTGTAGAGCAAATCAAAGCTGTTGTTGCGCCGATGCTGGCGGGATAAGCATTATGTTACTGGATGAAGAGCGTGGCTATCTTTTTCCACAGATTACATAGACTTGGAGGTATAATCCTACAACTGGAGCTAAAGGAAGTAAGACCGACTTCAATGCATACTGACAAAGCAACAGGAAGAAGGGTACTGCCAAGACAGTCGCTAGATCAAGGAGCTGAAGAATCTGCTGGCCAAAGGCTTGAGTGCAGATGAAATCCTCGCAAAACTGAAATATCCATATCTGGGCGGAACTGCTCAAAAAATAGTGTAACCTACTATGGAAAACTGTTCCATATCGAATGATATTTCTGACCTCTCCCCGTACCCACCTTCAAACTCACTCCGGCGAAATTTCAATGGGCGCAGCATCCGGAAACGGGGCAGGGAAGCCACCCGAGATCATTCTTCCTGTTGCAGCAAACCGTGCAGTTTCCATCTATCCGAAATTATGGATCCTGAACTCTCGTTTATCATGATTAATGAAAAAAGTCCCGATTATAGTTCCGCAAAAAAGTGCGACAAAATGCGACAACTCGAAAATACATGAGAAGTTGATACAGGGCGAAATTGCACAAAACTATCGTTAAAACGCATGTTTTGAAACAAATATTGGCACAAAAATCCATCAAAGTAAGCTTTTTAATCAGAGGGCCAGGATTCGAGTTCCCTCAGACAATCAGGCCCCGGGTGGTGGCTTTGAACGACAACACGGTTTGCGGTGCAAAGTGATAGACCATCTGACAGAGATTTTCAAGCATTGAAATCATGGTGATAAAGTGGATTTTTGTTACAAATCAATAAAAATGTTGAGGAAAAATCCTTCTGTGGTAAAATAATTAGAAAGATGCTGCGAAATTGCGGAGGGAGGATCTGTGCTGTATGCGCCGGCTCCATAAACGCCTTGCAGGCGCAGCCAACAGTTCCATAGAAATCATCATTGCTTGGAGTTTTGCAGATGCGTAAGAGACTGTTTGTTAGAAACTGGATCCGAAGGCTTTTAAGGTATCTTTGTATTCCGGTTGGGTTCTTCCTGGTCGTGTTTCCTCTGTATAGCCTGATGATCCGCCAGACAATCCAGGCGCAGTCCTCCAGTGCGATGGAAATGCTGGCAATCGGCACCACTCAGTTGGAGCGATGCCTGAGCAACATCCGCAGCACGACGAACAAATTGTTCAGCGAAACGGAGTATACTCTGCTTGCCAGCAGTTATGACAACAGTATTCTGGGAGATTATCAGACACTGACGAGAGCCAGCAAATCGTTACAGGATAAGACCTACGATTCCTCTGTGATCACATACAGCTATATTACATTTGAGCGGAATGGCATCATATTGGATGACCGGAGCGCGTATGAAAGCCATAGCAATTTTTACCCGGGAGCACTTGAGTATGAGGATGTGTCTCAGGAGGAATGGGATGCGCAGAATCAGATCGATGTAACGACGATAAAGCCCGCCCATGTTGTCAAACTGATGCATTCCAGCTATGGCAATTCATATACCACGGTATATCAGCCCTATGTGAACACGGCGGGCCGCCTTTGCGGCGCAATGACGGTGCTGATCAAGGAAAAAGATGTCGTTTCAATGTTCCTTTCGCAGCAGCAATGGCGCGAGGAAGGCCTTTTCTGCCTGATTTCCGATGACGGAACGATCCTGGCGGGAAATAACTATGACGGAACGACACTTTCCCTGACGAGAGATGATACGGGTTGGGAGACCTATCAGGGAAAGCGCTATCTGATGGCAACGCGATATGTGGCATCTCTGAATGCAACGGCGGTCATTGGAATGCCGCCGTCGCTCTACGAAGCGGGTCTGTTGGCAGTACAGCGTGCAATTTGTCTGTATCTGATCGTGGGCGTTCTGGGCTGTGTATTGATCAGCGTCTGCATGACACTGGAGGACATGAACAGCCTGCGTCCGATGCTGGATACGCTGGATGAATCGGATCTGGCATCACGGAAAGTGCTGAATGAGATCTTTCTCCGAAATGTGAACAGTCAGCATAAACTGGCACAGGAACTGGAGCATTCACGCAGCGAGCTGGAACATGGCAAAATGGAAATTTTGCTGCGTACAGGGTCTGTGAGTCAGGAATCCCTTCAGCAGCTGACGGATGCGGTGCAGCTGAAAGCCTATAACTTCCTGCTGCTGATCCCATCTCTTCAGGAAAACGCCGAGTGCTCACTGAAAGAGGAGCTGCGTACTGTGGTGGTGTCAGAGCAGATACGTCAGATTTACGGGCAGAGATTTTATGTACAGGCAACGGCAGATGACCTGATCCTGGTGATCCTGACGCAGGAAACGGATGAAGCAGAAGAACTGCGGGAAATGTGTTTCCGCACAGAGCAGCTGTATGATGCGCTGCATCTGACAACTCCCCTGATATTGAGCGATCCTTTTGAGAAAATGGAGCAGCTGTCAGACATTTACTGGAAGGCCCGCAACGTAGCGGCCTATGCAGATCCGACACAGAAGATCTGCTATTTGGGGAACGGCAGTGCGCAGCGCGGTACCACGGTCAATGCAACCAATGCAGCGCGGCTTCGGGAATATCTGCTTTCCGGATGCACGGAAGAGGCGGTTTCGCTTCTGAGTGAACTGTTCCCGGTGGATAATCTGGACCCGGAAAAACTTTAAGCAGGATTTTTACACGGCAGGCGGCATTCTGCTGAACACGGCGGAAAGGGTATGCTGTCCGGATATCGCCTATCTGTGCAGTTATGACTCTAAACTGACTGCCCGCCAGATGCTGAGCCGGTTGCAGGACTGCTGTGTGGAGATCTGCAGCCATGTGCAATTCTTGAAGCATAGCCACAATGATGCGCTTCAAAAGAATATTCTGGACTGGCTGGCACAGAATTTCCAGAATCCGGAGATCAATGCGGCGATGACGGCAGAGCAGTTCAAGATCTCGAAAAAGTATCTTTCGCAATTCCTGAAGGAGCAGACCGGAAAAGAGCTATACAGAGTATGTGGAAGAATTGCGTCTGGATCATGCAATGCAGCTGCTGAGGAACGACAGATCTGAATATTACGGATATTGCAGAACAGTGCGGCTTCTCCACGGCGAATACATTCTATAAGCATTCCGGCGGAAGTATCAGCTCTCGCCATTCTGCAGTTCGCAAAGGAGATACTGATTCATGCGCAGCAAAAAACGAACGATGTCATCCGATCCGGACAGACATCGTCGCCTTTTTTTTTTTACAGGTGGATTCAAGGATGGATGCTTATGGTCACGGTGCAGGGAGCATCCAATGCAAAGGTCAGCTCAAGCAGCCCATCGTGGCGTGTGGTCACGGTGCAGGGCACAGAGGCTGTAACAGCTTTGGAACCCGGCTGCAGAACAGCCAGAACCGTGCTGCGGCCCGCTGCGGTAAAATCCAGTGTGGCATTTAAGGCGCTGTTGTCCGGTGCCCAATCCGTATGCCGGACAAAGGCATCAAAACCGGTCGTGAGGGTGCCGGGGCGGTAGTAAGCGGAAAACCACTGTACAATGGGAGAAGAAAGCCCGCTGAACTGGTGCCAGCCGGCACCACGGCGGCTCTCGATCATAAAGTGTTCAAAACAACAGTAGCTTTCGGCACACTCGTTCTGCCACAGGGTAAGAGCGGTGTCGGCAATGCGGTAAGCAAAATCGGCAAGGCCCGCATCCAGTGCAGATTTGAAGAACATCCACTGATAAGGCATCCATACAGCGCCGTTCCAGTAGCCGTCACGCCGATAGTACGGCGCACTCTGATCCACAGTGGAAAGGCCGCAGGCACACCACAGGTGTTCCGGGCTCTGCAGCTTCTGCCACAGAAGTTCCTTCTGCGGTTCTGTACAGGCACCTGCAAACAGCGGCGAAGCGCCATCCATGCCCATATCGTAGTTCAGCCCCTGCTCGGTGCGCAGAATATCCGCAGCATCACCGGAAGGATCGTGCAGGAGGTACCCGAAGTAACCGCTTTCCTCGTCCCATGCAGTCTGCAGGGAGCGCCCTAAGCGAAGCGCATCGGCATCAAAAGCATCTGCGTCGGCTGTCTCACCCAGCAGGCGGGCGGTGTAAGCCAGGATCTTTGCGCAGCGTATCGCATGGGCAGTTGTGACCACGGGCGCGCAGCTGGCCTGCAAACGGCGGCGATGGACCTCCTGCTGTGGGGGATAATCGTCCCATCCACCGGAATTATAGAAATAATCCCAGGGGCGCAGCAGGCCGCTGTGCAGGTTGGCGGTAGTGGAGCCGCCTTCCTGCCCGGTGAAGAAGCGATAGTACAGCTTCAGGCGTGGATAGCAGTAGGCGGCAAGTTCTCTGCTACTGGTGCGATTCAACAGCTCGGCATACAGATAAAACTGCGTTGGCACCATGGAGCCATGGTGTAAGAAAGCAGCATCCACAGAATCCGGGGGCATCAGGTAGGTGTTCAGGCAGTCAAAGGCATTGCGCAGGCTGGTCTGAGCCAGACCCATTCCAATGAATCCGGAATCCCATGTGTAGACACAGTCCCACCAGCGTCCGGGAGTGTAGTGACGGATATACTGTCCCCGTGTGTACACCGGATACACAACGTTGGTGCAGAGAACTGCATTCATCAACTGTTGGCCCAAGGCAAGCGATTCGGCAGCCGGTAAAGCGGGCGGTGCTGCAAGGGAGGCAGAAGCCTGCTGCCATACATGCTCCCAATCACTGCGCTGCGTCAGCAGCTCATGGCAGCGCAGCGCGGCGGCAGAAGCATCCGGCGCAGCACAGACCGCTCCATAGATCACCTTTGTCTGTCCTGCCTCCAAGGGGATCGGCCCCATAAAGAGATTGACGTAATGCCCTTTTCCGTTGCCGCGCAGCGTGGCATTTACATGGTCGTGCACGGTGTCACGCAGAAAGATATCCAGCTCATCGTTTTCGATCGTGCGAATATGGGTGGTGATATCATCCCACAGGATCCCGTAGCACTCCTGAATGTGGGGATACTGCAGGGTCAGATAGTTTTCATCTGCGGCGGGCTCGGCCTGAGGCCGGGAGCCATCTCCACGCAGTGTAACGGTAAAGTTACCTGCGTCCGCTTGCTCGCACAGAGCGAGACAATCCAGCTTCGCCCCTCCAACACCGGCAGCGGTCAGGGTCAGAGTGAATTTCCCGGCGGGAATGGAATCATTCAGCGGCAGGATGGCAATGGAAGGCTTCTGACAGGGTGGCAGCTGTAACGTATCCTGACCATTGACATCATACTCGGAACTTTCATCTGTCGGATTCCAATACCGTACACAGAGACAGGGGGCACACAGGGGCGCGGTAAGGGAAAGCGTAAAGGTAACGGTGTCCCCTTTTCCGCTGGGCATGACCTGCCCAAAAGGTCCTTTGCCTTCGGAACAGCCGAACCCCATGCCAATGCCGTATCCCTGGCCAAAGCCGGGAACGGCTTCTTCGCCCCGGCGCAGACCATCCCAGGTCAGACATTCGTTGGGACGGTGGACGGAAAATCCAGGGTGTCATAATCCTTTGCCCAGACAAAGGCGGCGTTTTCCGGCAGGGACACCTCACAGCCCGGCAGGGAGAAACCGCGGTAGGACGGAACGGGATCCCAGGCCGAAGCCATGTAATGGAGCACCAGATTCTGCGGAGCATCTGTATTGTTGTGGAGTTCGGCACGGATCAGCCGGGCATCCTCCCCCAAGGGGAGCAAAAGGAGATGTCTGCATACAGCTGATCCTTCCACAGGAGCTCGTGGCGGAGCGTGTAGCAGCTCAGATCCGGAGCCGCAGCCCAGGGGTGAAAGCCGCTTTCAAACCGAACATTGGGCACATCGACCCGGCGGCGATACATTCCCGGAAAAACGGACAGGTCAAACCGAACGCCGTCGTTGGCCGCAGGAACATGGGAAATGCCGCTGTAACGTTTGGTGTAGGGGCCCACGCAGGCAAGGAAAGGTCATGTGATTGCATGGTGTGGTATCCTCCCATCAGCCCTTGACTGCGCCAATGGTAAGCACCGGCAACAAAGTACTTCTGCAGGAACGGATACAGGCACATGATCGGCAGGGTGGAAACCACCATGGTGGCATATTTCAGACCATCGCCGATGACCTCGACATCACCGGTGGAACCGGCCATGTTGCCGATGTCGCTTTGGATCAGAACCTCGCGCAGGATCATCTGCAAGGGGTACAGAGAACGATCCCGAATGTACAGCAATGCCGGGAACCAGCTGTTCCACTGCGCAACGCCGTAGAACAGCGCCATAACGGCGAACACTGCACCGGAGAGCGGAAGAACAATGCGGAAGAAGGTCGTGATATCGTTACAGCCGTCTAAGGCTGCGGCCTCGATCAGCTCATTCGGGATGGTGTTTTCAAAGAAGGTGCGCATGATGATCATGTTATAGGTACTGATGGCGGAAGGCAGCACCAGCGCCCAGATCTTATTCAGCATGCCCAGCTTCTGAATGATCAGGTAAGTGGGGATCATGCCGCCGTTGAAAAACATGGTAAAGATGAAGAGGCTGATAAAGATATTGCGCCCGAACAGATCCTTGCGGGACAGGGGGTAGGCGGCGCAGGCGGTAAGGGTCACGCTGATCAGGGTGCCCAGCACGGTATACAGGATCGTGTTCAGATAACCCGTCCAGATGCTGGCATCCTTCAGAACCTTCTCATACATGGAGGTCGTAAAGCCTTTGGGCCAGAAGGAAACATTGCCTGTCAGCAGCTGCATGGGATCACTGAACGAGCCGCTGATGATGTGCAGAAGCGGCAGAATGATGGTTGCGCTGATCAGGATCAGCAGCAGATACACAACAATGGTATAGATTCGTTCCCCGATGCTTTCCTTCACTTTCGTGGGGTGATTCATCGCATCAATATTCTTTTTTCATCACCACAGGCTCACCTCACTGATCTTTTTGCTGAACTTGTTGAACAGCACGATAATGGTAAAATTGATCACGGAATTAAACAGGCCCACAGCCGCAGAGAAGCTGTAATCGCCGCTTTCAAAGGCACGGCGGTAAACGTAAGTGGAGATCACATCGGCAGTCTCATAGGTTGCAGGGTTGTACATCAGCATGATCTTTTCATAGCCGACCGAGAAAATAGAGCCCATGCGGAGGATCAGCATGATGATGATCGTGGGCAGCAGGCCGGGCAGCGTGATATGGATCAGCTTGTCCCATTTGGAAGCACCGTCAACGGTGGCGGCCTCGTAGAGAGAGGGGTCAATGCCGGTCAATGCCGCCATGTACACAATGGAACCGTAGCCGGCGCTTTGCCAGATGTCAGAAAGAACATAGATCGTCTTGAAATACTTGGGTTCGGCCATAAAGTGGATCGGCGTACCGCCAAAGGCGGTGATCAGCTGGTTGATCAGGCCGCTGGAAGGAGAAAGCAGGGCGCTCAGAATACTGACAACGACCACGGCGGAGATGAAGTGGGGCAGGTACACTACGGTCTGTACGCTGCGTTTGAAGAATTTACCGCGGACTTCGTTGATGAGCAGAGCCAGAATGATGGGAATGGGAAAGCCCACAATAATGGAATACAGGCTGATGCCAAGTGTGTTTTTGATCAGACGGCCAAAATACTCGGATTTAAAGAACTGGGTGAAATATTTGAAGCCGACCCACTTGCTGCCCGTGATGCCCAGTACGGGAGAGAAATCACGGAAGGCGATCTGCGCGCCGTACATGGGCGCGTACATGAACACGATATACCAGATCAGGGCGGGCAGCAGCATCAAAAGCAGATAACGGCTGCGCCAGAACTTTTTGCAGGCATGATCAAGGCGGTTCGCTGTTGGCAGTGTGATCGGTTTTGCTGCGGTGGCTGTTTTCATGGTGGTATTCTCCTGTTTTCGTTCTGAAGAACCCAGGAAAAAATAGGCCGGGAACAGGGTGTTCCTGCCCCGGCCATTATTTTACTGGATCAAAAAATAGGTACCTGCTGGGGCATCAGCCATTCAGCGTCTTCTGGTAGATGTCGACGACTTCTGCAATGCCCATGCCATTGACCTTTTCAACGTAGGTGTCCCAGTTGGACAGCGGTTCACGGCCGGAAACAAACTTGATGATCATCTCGTCAACGTAAGTTTCCACGTCTGCCATCACAGCACGGCGGACGGCATCGTCCTCAGAGGAGAAGGAGGTGGAGCCGGGAATCACATACTTCTTGGATTCTTCCAGGAAGGGAATGATGCAGTCCTGCTTTGCGCGGTTGACAGACTCATCATCCAGCTGTGTGACCTCATCCTGGCTCAGAATGAACGGGCCGGAGCTCTGTGCAAAGGTGAAGGTGCCGATGGCATTCTTGGGAGACAGGCCGTCAGGGTTCTTCATCACATAATCGGTGAAGATCGGCTTGCCGTTCTGCATGGTGTAGTGAGTGCCCTCAATACCCATGTTGATCAGCAGGGTGCCCTCTTCGCTGTACATGTAGTCCAGCAGAGCGACCATGCGGTCAACGTTCTTGCAGCTTGCGGTGATGGTGGCGGCTGCAATGGCACGCGGCTCCTGATCAATATAGGAGTGGATCTGTGCATCGCCCTTGGGGGGTACGGTGGCCTCAACATGGAAGCCGGGGAAGGAGGCAGGCATGGTGGCGTTCTGTGCAGCCAGCATACCGCCCAGCGGGCCGTAGAAGGAAGCCACCGCGTTCTGGGCCAGCTTCGGCACGAAGGAAGCGTAGTCCATGGTGATGATCTCGGGATCAATATAGCCCTTCTCATACATGTCATGCATCCAGGTCACGGCCTTTTTGTACTTGGGGTCGATGGGGCCGTAGTGGACCTTGCCGCCATCGTCCGGGTCGGTGTAGAAGTCATCCAGGCAGCCGAAGGCGGTGCAGAAGTTCCGCAGGCCGGTCATATCGTAGGAGCTGAAGGGGATCTCATCGTTGGTGCCGTT
>ENA-OQET01001477-OQET01001477.1-human-gut-metagenome-genome-assembly--contig:-NODE-1477-length-10336-cov-2.462141_pt1 | contig 10336 bp, 14 predicted proteins | sample MGYA00242800_ERZ504645 | MGnify/ENA primary metagenome ERZ504645 (study PRJEB26092, sample SAMD00036308) | human gut metagenome | host: Homo sapiens | study: EMG produced TPA metagenomics assembly of... | reverse complement strand
TCCGTGCCCAGCACATGCAAGCTTCGCTCCCGGCAGGGCTTCGTCAGTCAATGCTGACCGAACGGTCACTCAAGGCCATGCAGCCGTCTTGAAGCCCAGGGCATTCCAGCTGAGCAAGCCCCTTTTCGGGCCAATCAGCAGGCGTTTCACCGATCTGCGCCCAGGGCACCTGAAATACCGTGCCCATACTCACGCGCACGGCCCGGCGGCAGAGCGGGTCACAGCAGGAGGGTTGATAAGAACAGCGTCCATGTTCAGCGCTGCCGCGCTGCGGAAGATGGTACCCACGTTGGTGGAATCCACAATGCCCTCCAGCACGCCACCCGCCGGCGTTCCGGCAAAGCTCCACCACGGTGCGGGGCTTCGGACGTTGAAAGGCGCAGAGCACGCCCCGGGTCAGCTCGTAGCCTGTCAGTGCAGCCAGCAGCTCCCGGTCAGCAGTATAAATGGGTGCATCCCCGCAGCGGGTCAGGATCTCCGCCGCTGGGCCGGTGATCTGCCTGCGCTCCATCAGCAGGGAGACCGGCACAAAGCCTGCATCCAGTGCCCGGGAGATCACCTTGGGGCTCTCGGCAATGAAGATGCCTTTTTCGGGTTTCAGCCGACTGCGCAGCTGGTTCTGCGTCAGGCGGGCGTAGGGGTCCAGCTCCGGCGCGTGAAAATCCGTGATCTCGATAATATTGGGCATGGGGAGATTCTCCTTTTTCTGTATGAATGGTCTTATTGTAGCACAACCCGGATGCAATTGCAAAATACATGGCAGGCATATTCGTTTTACATAGTCAAAACCGCCAAAAAGTGCCTTTGCTTTTTGACAAATCCGTCAACCCGCGTTATAGTATAGGAGTAAAAAATCAGAGGGGGAATTTGCATGAATTCCAAGAAAAAGCGCCGCGGCCAGATGTCGGAAGCCTTCTGCACGGCAATGTTCCTTTCACTATCCGGCGGCCTGCAGGACGTATACACCTATCTGTTCCGGGGCAAGGTGTTCGCCAATGCCCAGACCGGCAACATCGTGCTGATGGCTGTCCATGCCTTTGCCGGGGAGTGGGGGCAGGTGCTACATTATCTTGTGCCCCTGTGCTTCTTTGCGCTGGGCGTGTTCGCGGCAGAGCTGATGCACCAGAAGCTGCAGAATCTGCAGCGGCTCCACTGGCGGCAGCTGGTGGTGCTGTGTGAGATCGTGATGCTGTTCGTGGTGGGCTTTTTCCCGCAGGAGTGGAATCTTATGGCCAATGCGCTGGTCTCGTTTGCCTGTGCGATGCAGGTGCAGACCTTCCGCAAGGTAAACGGTTATGCCTTTGCCAGCACCATGTGCATCGGCAACATGCGCAGCGGCATGGACTCCCTCTGCAGCTGGGTGCTCAACCGCAATCCTGCCGCCCTGAAAAAATCCCTTTATTACTGGGGCATCATCCTCCTGTTTGCGCTGGGCGCGGGCCTGGGCAGCCTGGCGCTGGATCTCTGCGGCGCAAAGGCCATCTGGTTTTCCTGCCTGCTGCTGGCCGTCAGCTTCTGCCTGATGTTCCTGAAAGAAGATGTGGAAGAGATCAAAGAAGATCTCGAAGCACTGGAAGCAAAACATTAAATCAAGGAGTTTCCCTCAGTTTCACGCTGTTTACCGCCATGCCAAAGGCTCCCCTGGTAGGGGAGCTGGCGAGCGCCAGCGAGACTGAGGGTTTATTTTTCTCCGGATCTATCCAACACTTCCCCGGTCTCCTTCGTCTTACAGGCAGAACGACGCAATGAAAGGAGGAAGCCCCCATGTGGGAGCTGCTGTACGAGACCTTCTGGGACAGGCTGGAGCATTTCTGTTTCAATCTCTGCCGGGACGAAGCCCGGGCGGAGGATCTGACCCAGGAAGTCTTTCTGCGGGCACTGCAGAACCGGAGCCTTATCAACAGCTTTACAGAGCGGCAGTGCAAGGCCTGGCTGTTTACCACAGCGCGGAATCTCTACTGCGACCAGCTCCGCCGGGCGGCAAAGGAGGAGCAGCTGCTCAGCACCTTTTTCCCGGAAGAGGACAGTGCTGAACCGGATCCGCGCTGGACACAGTGGAAGCCGCCAGTCTGCTGGCTCTGCTCACCCCCGGAAGAGCGGCGGCTGTTCACCCTGCGCTATACAGCGGGCTACAATGCCAGCGAGATCGGTCAGCTGCTCTGTCTCCCGCCCGGCACGATCCGCAGCCGCCTTGCCCAGATACGCCATCGCCTCAAAACTGAACTTACGGAGGATTAAATGATGAAAAAAGAACCTGAATGTGGACGCTATGATCCTGGACCTGCGCAATGTGCAGGAGGATTTTCTTGACCGCTATGAGCAGATCAAGCTGGACTGCATGATCGCGCTGACCTCGCCCCGGGTGCAGACGCTCCTGAGCCAGCACAACATTTCTCTGGATTCGATGCTCTGCAAAAATGTCCCGGAGGAGGCCTCGGTGGGCGTGGTCAATGGCAAGGTCACGCTGAACTCTGCCAGCCAGACCGCCGCCGGGCAGGTACTGGTGGTCAACGGCAAGCTGATGATCACCCCGGATGCTGCGGAGGTTTTACAGAAGTACGCCTGCATTCTGGTCAACGGTATGATCTACTGCCCGCAGTGCCTCTCGGCAGTGGTATCCGCCCGCTGCATCCTGAACGGAAAGCTGGCGATCTACCCCGATGATGCAGTGCTCCTGCCGGGAAGCTCCATCAAGCTAGACAACACCTTCCTGCTGCGGGCACAAAGCCGCCTGTACTGGAATGAACATCGCTTCCTGGCGGTTGACCCCAGGCTCGACACTGCCGCACTGGCCGCCAAGGGCTGCAGCTTTTCCGCTCCAAAGGCCATCCTGTGCGCAAGCCTTGCGCCCGTTCTGGCCCCGCTCTTCCCGGATTCCACCGAGCTGATCATCGTGCCGGACGGCACCGCCGTGGTGGAGGACGACCTGGAGCTGACCGCCTCTTCCCTGCGCCGGTATGGCACCCGTCTCTATGTGCTGGGTGATGCTGTCATCCCCGCAGAGAGCGCAGACCTGCTGGCTCAGATCGAATTCCTGCATGTTACCGGTGAAGTAGAGCTGCCTGATGCTCTGGAAGCGGCCTTCTTTGCCATCCCTGCGCTGGAATGCGGCAAAGTAGTCCACGAGGACGCTCTGCCCAAACAGACCCGCGCCAAAGCAAAGGATGAGGAGCCCGATCCGGATACCGTGACCCTCAGCGGCATCCAGCTGACCCTGTAATCCGCACTGTTCCTCCCTGCCCCGCTCTTTCCGGCAGAAGCGCTCTGCTGGAAGGAGCGGGACTTTTGTTGATTTTTTATTGCACCCGCTCCTCTGATATGATATACTATTTTTGTATTGTGTAATTCCCCGGGCACACTTCCGCTGTGGAACCCGCTGCCCGGGCAGGATATGGGAACCGAAATCAGGAAGAGGAGCAACGAATGAAAAAAGGATTTGACAACGACAAATACCTGCAGATGCAGTCGGAGCACATCCGGGAGCGGATCGCGCAGTTCGACAACAAGCTGTATCTGGAATTCGGCGGCAAGCTGTTCGATGACTACCACGCCTCCCGCGTGCTGCCCGGCTTCCAGCCCGATTCCAAGCTGCAGATGCTGCTGCAGCTGAAGGATCAGGCCGAGGTCGTTATCGTCATCAACGCTGAGGACATCGTCAGCAGCAAGGTGCGCGGTGACTATGGCATCACTTATGATCTGGACGTTCTGCGCCTCATCGACGCATTCCAGGAGCGCGGCCTGTTTGTGGGCAGCGTATGCGTGACCATGTACACCGCTGCCCCCGAGGTGGAAGCCTTTGAGAAGCGGCTGAACAGCCTGGGCATCCGCACCTTCCGGCACTATAAGATCCCCGGCTACCCCAACGACGTTGCCCGCATCGTGAGCGACGAGGGCTATGGCCGCAACGAGTACATTGAGACCCAGCGCCCGCTGGTGGTTATCACGGCTCCCGGCCCCGGCAGCGGCAAGATGGCCACCTGCCTGTCCCAGCTGTACCACGAATACAAGCGGGCGTGAAGGCCGGTTATGCCAAGTTTGAGACCTTCCCCATCTGGAACATCCCCCTGAAGCACCCGGTCAACCTGGCATACGAGGCCGCTACCGCCGACCTGAACGATGTGAACATGATCGACCCGTTCCATCTGGAGGCCTATGGCAAGACCGCGGTCAACTACAACCGCGACATTGAGATCTTCCCCGTGGTCAACGCCATGTTTGAGCTGATCGCAGGCAAGAGCCCCTACCACTCCCCCACCGACATGGGCGTGAACATGGCCGGCAACTGCATCGTGGACGATGCGGCCTGCTGCGAAGCTTCCCGCAACGAGATCGTCCGCCGCTACTTCAAGGCCCTGTGCGACCTCAAGAACGGCGCACAGATCCAGAGCGAGGTCTACAAGCTGGAGCTGCTGATGAATCAGGCCGGGCTGACCCAGGGCAGCCGCCCGGTGGAGCAGGCCGCCCATGCAGTCTCTGAAAAGACCGGCGGTGCCCCCGCCGCTGCCATTGAGCTGCCGGACGGTACCGTTGTCACCGGCAAGACCGGCCCCCTGCTGGGTGCCGCTTCCTCCGCTCTGCTCAACGCGCTGAAAAAAGCTGGCCGGTATCGACCAGGAGCTCGACCTCGTTTCTGCTGCCGCCATCGAGCCCATCCAGACCCTCAAGACCAACTATCTGGGCGGCAAGAACCCCCGCCTGCACACCGACGAGATTCTGATCGCCCTGTCCAGCTCTGCTGCTTCCAGCGAGCTTGCCGCAGCAGCCATGCACCAGCTGCCCAACCTCAAGGGCTGTGATGTACACTCCACCGTGCTGCTTTCCAGCGTGGACAGCAGCACCCTGAACCGTCTGGGGATGTACCTGACCTGCGACCCCGTCTACGAGGAAGAGGATCGCAAGTACCATAAGCTGTAAAAAATAGCAATGCGAAAACTCCCCTGTTAAAGCCGTCTGGCTTTGGCAGGGGAGTTTTCGCTATTGCCTTGCTACTTGTCCGCAGATATGGTACACTTGTTCTGCTTATTTTTAAAGCGGATAAGAAAAGAGGATTAACAATATGGAACAACAACACAAACGCAGTGCATTCTCTGGTAAGATCGGGTTCGTGCTGTCTGCCGCAGGCGCTTCGGTGGGTCTGGGCAACATCTGGCGCTTCCCGTATCTGGCAGCCAAATACGGCGGCGGCATTTTCCTGCTGGTATACATTCTGCTGGCAGTTACATTCGGTTATACCATGATCGTGGCCGAGACTGCACTGGGACGCATGACCCACAAAAGCCCGGTCAGCGCCTACGCCCACTTCGGCAAGGGCAGGGGCATCCGGTTCGGCGGCTGGATCAACGCCATTATCCCCATTTTGATCGTGCCGTATTATTCGGTCATCGGCGGCTGGGTCATTCACTATCTGGCCGTAGTATCTGTGCGGCCCGGCAGTAATCTGGCAACGGATGGCTACTTCTCTGCCTTTATCACCAACGGTCTGCAGGCCGAGCTGGCGTTTTTGCTGTTTAGCTGTTCACGCTGGGCATTATCTTTGCCGGTGTGCGCAACGGCGTGGAGCGGGTCTCCAAGGTGATGATGCCCATTCTCGTGGTGCTGTCTGTCATCATCGCGGGCTACTCCGTCACCCGCCCGGGTGCGCTGGAGGGCGTGAAGTATTTCCTCGTGCCGAATCTCTCCAATTTCTCCTGGATGACCGTCGTGACCGCCATGGGGCAGATGTTCTACTCCCTCTCCATCGCAATGGGCATCCTCGTCACCTTCGGCTCCTACATGAAGAAGGATGTCTCCATCGAGGAGTCCACCGAGAACGTGGAGATCTTCGACACGGCCATTGCCATCATGGCGGGCCTGATGATCATTCCCGCCGTGTTCGCTTTTCGGGCGGCGACCCTGACACCCTGCAGGCGGGCCCGGCCCTGATGTTCATTACCATCCCCAAGGTCTTTGCCAGCATGGGCATGGGCACTGCCGTAGGCGTGCTCTTCTTTGTGCTGGTGCTGTTCGCGGCCCTCACCAGCTCCATTGCCCTGACCGAGAGTGCTGTTTCTACCTTTGAGGACGAGCTGGGCTGGGACCGCACCCGCTCCACCATCCTCATCGGCTGCATTATGATCGCACTGGGCAGCCTTTCCGCGCTGGGCTACGGCCCCCTTGCCAGTGTGACCGTGTTCGGGATGCAGTTCCTCGATTTCTTCGACTTCCTGACCAACTCGGTGATGATGCCCATTGCGGCCATTGCCACCTGCCTGCTGGTCTCCCGGATCGTCGGCGTGGAAAAGATCGAGGAAGAGGTCACGCGGGAAGGTCAGCCCTTCCGCCGCAAACCGGTGTTCAACTTTATGCTCCGGTATCTCTGCCCCATCTTCGCGGCCATCATCCTGGCCAGCTCGGTCGCCAACGCACTGGGCTGGATCGCGATGTAACCCTGTTTTCTGCACGCAAAAAGCCCCCGGTCTGTATCCTCACAGGCCGGGGGCTTTTCGATCACTCTTTTTCAAACACAAGGAAGCGGAACGCGATGTCCGTGGTCAGCTCGGGCAGGGCGGCCAGGCGGGCCGCGCCATCCCGTGGCGTTTTCCAGTAATAGGGGGTCATGGCGAACAGCGCCTCCAACTGCCCGGCAGGCACCGTGATGCTGCCCGAGACCTCCCGCTCCCCGATGGGACGGAAGCCCTCATAGGCCACCTCCTGCACCGGATTTTTATAGGGCGTGTCGTAGAGGACAGCCTTCATCTGGTAGAGGTGCTCCGCACCGGGCACAACATAGATCATCCGTCCGCCCGGGCGCAGCACGCGCCGGAACTCTTCCTGTGCAAAGGGCGAGAAGCAGTTGAGCAGCAGGTCGGCCCATTTGGTGCGGACAGGCTGGGCAAAACTGGATGCCACCGCGTATTTTGCGGCAGGCAGTGCCTTTGCAGCCAGACGCACCGCAGGCTTTGCAATATCGAAGCCCGCCAGCTGCACCGGCCTGCCCGCCTGCGCAAAGGCCTGTGCAATGCAGCGGTCGTACCAGCCCTCGCCGCAGCCCGCATCCAGCAGGTGGAGCGGTGCATCTGCCCCGGCGGCAGCGCCGTACGCAAGGCACAGTTCCCCCAGCGCCCGGCCGAAGATGCCGTAATACCCGGCGTTCAGGAAGGCACGGCGGGCGGCGACCATCTCTTTGCTGTCGCCCGGGGCCTTGGTGCGCATACTCTGCACCGGCAGCAGGTGCCAGTACCCCTCTTTCGCCCGGTCAAAGCTGTGGTTCCTGCCGCATTTCAGGGCAGTGTCCCCGGTCAGGGGTTCGCCGCAGAGCGGGCACTGCCAGGGGGCAAACGGCTCAGGTTTCATCGGTGTGATCCTCAATGGGTGCGGTGGCACCGCCGTGGGCGGTCATATACTCTTCAAAGTTGGTGAACTTCTGCTGGGGCGGGCGGCGGCTGATCAGCATCAGGCCCGGATCCTCGTCCCGTGCGGGGGCGGCGTTCCGGCCGCGGCTGCGGGGTGCCTCGCTCTTGGCGGGGCGGACCGGGCGGCTGCTCTGCACTGCATTGCGGTTATTGCGGCTGCCCTGCTGGCTCTGGCTGTTCTGGGCCGGGCGGGCATTGCGGCTGTTCCGCTCTGCCCGCTGCTCGGTGCGCGGATCATTGCGGTCGGTGTGCTGCTCGGCACGGGCAGGCTGACCGCTGCGCTGACGCTGGCCGTTCTGGGCCGGAGCAGTCTGCTTTGCGGCAGGCTGCGCAGCCGGAGCCTTTTTGACCGGGCGCAGAGGAGTAGCCTCCGGGGCGCTCACAAAGTGGGGGTCGAATTTGGGCTGGGCGTTGCTGCCGCGGTTGGCCGGCTGCGGGGCATTGCCCTCGCGGCGGGTGCGGCTGTTATTGGAGCGGCGGTTTTCACTGCGGCCGCCGGAAGTGCGCTTCTGGTTTTCCTCCATGGATGTTCCTTCTTTTCGGTTCGGTATTCTTGGGGCTGGGCTGTTTTGCAGCCGCTTTTTCCTTCTTGGGGGCAGCGGGCTTTTCGGCCTTGGCTGCCTTTTCTGCTTTGGCAGGCTGCTCTGCCTTCACGGACTTTTCCGGCTGCTCTGCTTCCGCCTTGGGCTTTTTGCCCCGCACCGGGGGCGCAGCCTTGACAGGGGCGGGCACGCCGTCCCAGGGATGGCCGGAGACGACCGGGATCTGGCGGCGGTTCAGCTTTTCGATCCCGGCCAGATATTCCTTTTCCTCCGGGGCACAGAAGCTGACGGCAGTGCCGTCGGCACCGGCACGGGCCGTGCGGCCAATGCGGTGGACGTAGGTCTCGGGCACCTCGGGCAGGTCGTAGTTGAACACATGGGACAGCTCGCTGATGTCAATGCCGCGGGCGGCGATATCGGTCGCCACCAGCACCCGGGTCTTGCCCGCCTTGAAATCCTCCAGCGCCGTCACGCGGGCGGTCTGGCTCTTGTTGCCGTGGATGGCGGCGGCGGGGATGCCCTGCTTGTTCAGGTCTTTTGCGATTTTATCGGCCCCGTGCTTGGTGCGGCTGAACACCAGCGCGTTCACCACCTCAGGCTTCAGGTTTTTGATGAGCCAGGGCAGCAGGAACTTCTTGTTGCCCTTCTCCACAAAATACAGGCTCTGCTGGATGCGGTCCACCGTGCTGGACACCGGGTCTACCTTGACAAAGGCCGGGTCGTGCAGGATGCCTGCGGCCAGCTGCTCGATCTCCTTGGGCATGGTGGCGCTGAACATCAGGTTCTGGCGCTGCCTGGGCAGCTTGGCGATCACCTTTTTCACGTCGTGGACAAAGCCCATATCCAGCATCCGGTCGGCTTCGTCCAGAACAAAGATCTCAATGTTGGAGAGGTCCAGCAGCCCCTGCCCCACCAGGTCGTTCAAGCGGCCCGGGCAGGCAATGAGGATGTCCACGCCCTTTTTCAGGGCCGCGACCTGCGGAGCCTGACCCACACCGCCAAAGATGACGGTGCTGCGCAGGGTCAGATACTTGCCGTAGGCTTCAAAGCTCTCGCCGATCTGCAAAGCCAGCTCCCGGGTAGGGGTCAGGATCAGGGCGCGGATGGCACCCTTTTTGCGGGGTGCGCTGGCAGTCAGGCGGTCGAGCATGGGCAGCGCAAAGGCAGCCGTCTTGCCGGTACCCGTCTGGGCGCAGCCCATCAAGTCCCTCCCGGCCAGCACCGGCGGAATGGCCGCCGCCTGAATGGGCGAGGGGGATTCATAGCCCGCCTGTGCCACAGCACGCAGCACAGGCGCGGAAAGATTCAGTTCGTTAAATGTCATTCTTCACCTAAAATGTTTCTGCATTCCATATAATAGCGCTTTTCCTCTGCGTGCCCCATGCTGAAGGTCTTGCGGGGCAGCACACCGCCCATAACGATACCCTTGAACAGGTCGCTTTTCTCAAAGGGCGGCATCAGGAAAGCCACACCCCCCTGCCTGCACAGGGCGCGGACAGCGGGCTCATCGTGGACATAATCCACCCGGGCCTCGATGTGGCGGGCCATGAAATACTCAATGAATGCGTCAATGGTGCCCACGGTCAGCGGGGCAACGGGATGTTCAAAGCTGAGCACATTGGCCACATGGGGGCCTGCCAGCGTAAAGGACTGCTGTTTTGCATCGCCGAAGCAGATGCCTGCCGCGTGGGAATCGCTCCACGCGATGAGGGCCAGCAGCACGGCACCGCAGTCCACATTGAAAAGGACGCGGTGGATGGGCTCGATCTCAATGGCCGGAGAGTGGACATTGCAGACCTCCGCCAGGCACCAGCGGGCCGGGTGGGTCAGCTGTTGCTCCGGGGTCAGGGTCTTTTTCAGCTCCTCCCAGCAGGCCTTGGCGGAAGCCAGCGAATGGTTGCCGTCGCCCACGGCCAGCGTCAGGGGCGCGCCGCCCTTTGCCTGGGGGTACCGGGCATCAAAGGCCTCCTGGCTGCCCAGAGCGTTCAGGGCGCTGTCGATCTGTGCCAGCAGGGCGGGATCTTCCACTGCCCAGCCGGCAATGTGGCCGCCGTTCAGCATCAGGTCGCCCTCGTAGACCTTGCGCAGCTGCTCCTTCTTCTCGCCGATGGGCTCGATGAGGGTGCAGCCGGGGTCATCGGCCAGCATCATAATATGGGGCGTTTCCAGCCTTGCCCCCCGGCGCACCGCCATGCGGGGCGGGATGCGGCTTTCCACGGTGTGCTCACTGGGGCGGATGGCAGGCACCGCACCCTCGGCATAATAAGAAATGACAGAAACCGACCAGAGGCATTCCTAAAACAGCAACAGCGACTGCAAGAACGATGATAAGTATGCTGATGAGAATGCCGGAAGTTTTTTGTTTGCGGGGTACGAGTTGTTCATATAATGCGTCATTCATAG
>ENA-OQET01001476-OQET01001476.1-human-gut-metagenome-genome-assembly--contig:-NODE-1476-length-10348-cov-2.092261_pt1 | contig 10348 bp, 13 predicted proteins | sample MGYA00242800_ERZ504645 | MGnify/ENA primary metagenome ERZ504645 (study PRJEB26092, sample SAMD00036308) | human gut metagenome | host: Homo sapiens | study: EMG produced TPA metagenomics assembly of... | reverse complement strand
CACCGAGATGGGTGCCCTGCAGGAGCGTATCACCTCGACCCGCAAGGGCTCCATCACCTCGGTGCAGGCTGTCTATGTGCCTGCCGATGACCTGACTGACCCGGCACCTGCCACGACCTTTACCCATCTGGATGCCACCACGGTTCTGAGCCGCGACATTGCCTCTCAGGGTATTTACCCGGCCGTTGACCCGCTGGACTCCACCTCGCGTATCCTCTCGCCTGAAGTTGTCGGGCAGGAGCATTACGAGGTTGCCCGCGCCGTGCAGCAGGTTCTGCAGCGCTATAAGGAGCTGCAGGACATCATCGCCATTATGGGTATGGACGAACTGTCCGAGGATGACAAGATCACGGTTGCCCGCGCCCGTAAGGTGCAGCGCTTCCTGTCCCAGTCCTTCCATGTGGCAGAGCAGTTTACCGGTATGCCCGGTCAGTATGTGCCGCTGAAGGAAACCATCCGCGGCTTTAAGATGATCTTGAACGGCGAGTGTGACAGCATCCCCGAAAGCTGCTTCCTGTTTGCCGGCACCATTGATGATGTTCTGGCCAAGGCCAAGCAGCAGTAAGGCGGTGGTCGTATGGCAACTTTCCCGCTCAAGATCATGACGCCGGACGGCGTCGCCTATGACGGACTGGTCACATCGGTGTCCTGCCGCACGATCAACGGTCAGGTTCAGCTGCTGGCAAAGCATATCGACTTCTGTACGGCACTGGGCATGGGCGAGGCTCATATCAAGCTGGAGGACGGTACCACCCGCCGCGCCGCCTGCATGGGCGGTATGCTCAGCATGATGCAGGGCGAGTGCCACCTGCTGGCCACTACCTTTGAATGGGCTGATGCCATTGATGCCGAGCGCGCGGCCCGCAGCAAGGCGCGTGCCGAGGAGATACTGGCCCAGAAAAATCTCGACAAGCGCGATATGGAGCTGGCCGAGGCCCGCCTCAGACGCGCACTCGTGCGCAGCAGTGTCGCTGCCCGCAAGGATATCTGATCTGTAATTCTGCCCCCGCTTAACGGCGGGGGCTTTTGTTATGTCTTGCGCTTTGCAGTAAGAGCGCGTATAATAGTGCTATGAATACTGCACTGATATATTGTATGATAATGAATATCCTGGCCTTTTGCCTGATGGGGATCGATAAGCACCGCGCCCGTACGCGCCAATGGCGCATCCCGGAGCGCGTGCTGTTCGGCGCAGCCCTGCTGGGCGGCAGTGCCGGGGCCTGGGCCGGTATGTATCTGTTTCATCATAAGACCCGTCACTGGTATTTTGTGGTGGGTATGCCGTTGATTTTGGCCGTTCAGGCAGCGGCTGTCATCTATCTGACGCACTGAAGCAGGGGAGGTGTGCCCGGTGTCATTCTGGAACAGACTGCTCCGCAGACAGGCTTCGCCCGTGCTGTCACCGCCGGACGGAATGCAGGAGTCTGATATAGCACTGGAGAGCAGCATCTGCACCGGTGAGACGGTCATTGGCTTTCGCAGCAAGACGAACGGCAGACTGCTGAACGCAGTGGCCGTGCATAACCGCGCGGATATTGCGGCCTTTTACAGAAGCTATGGCTTTTCCTACACAGGCAAATTTGATAAATAATTCGCAATGTTTCCTTGACATTTTATTAACTTTGTGAATTATCTTGCTTTTGCCTGTCAAACTATGCATTTATTGCGGAGATGCCCCGCTTTCGCACATTTTCTTTGCAAAGCGCAAAATGGGTGCTATAATAGCAATGTAAGTGTTGAGCAGCCGTAGACTGCTAAAATCATGGAGGTTACCAGAGTATGTCCATTTTCGAGAATTTTGAGAAGAAACTGCAGGCTGAGCCGAAGTCCATCGTCTTTACCGAGGGCACGGACGCCCGTATCCTGTCTGCCGCAAGCCGTCTGCTGGCCGGCAAGACCCTGAAGGTCATCCTGCTGGGCGAGGTCGAGGCTGTCAAGCAGGCTGCTGCCGAGGGCGGCTTTGATATTACCGGTGCCGAGATCATTGACCCTGCTGCTTATGCCGGCTTTGACGAGATGGTCGCCAAGATGGTCGAGCTGCGCAAGGGCAAGATGACCGATGAGCAGTGCCGTGCCGCTCTGTCCAAGGGCAACTACTTCGGCACCATGCTGGTCAAGATGGGCAAGGCTGACTGCCTGCTGGGCGGCGCCACCTATTCTACCGCTGACACCGTGCGTCCCGCGCTGCAGCTGATCAAGTGCAAGCCCGGCATCAAGTCCGTCAGCTCCTGCTTTATCCTGATGCGCGGTGACGAGAGCATTGCCATGGGTGACTGCGCCATCAATATCGACCCCTCCGAGGATGAGATCGTTGAGTCCACCATCGAGACTGCCCATACCGCCGAGGTCTTTGGCACGACCCCCGTGTTGCACTGCTGTCCTACTCAACCAAGGGCTCCGGCAAGGGCGAGACGGTTGATAAGATGCGCAATGCTACCCTGCGTGTGCAGGAGGCCTGCCCTGAGCTGAAGGTTGACGGTGAGCTGCAGTTTGATGCCGCCGTTGCCCCTGAGGTCGGCCAGCTGAAGGCCCCCGGCTCCAAGGTCGCAGGCTATGCCAACACCTTCATCTTCCCCAACATCAACGCTGGCAATATCGGCTATAAGATTGCACAGCGTCTGGGCGGCTTCGAGGCCTACGGCCCCATCCTGCAGGGCCTGAACGCCCCCATCAACGACCTGTCCCGCGGCTGCAACGCCGAGGAGGTCTACAAGATGGCCCTCATCACCGCCGCGCTGATCTGAGTTAAGATTCCTGCATAATGATACCGCCACCCGCTGTTTTTCAGTGGGTGGCGGTTTTTGCGCTGCAGGGGCGGATATGGAATTCGCCCCTACAAGAGCTTTTTGACAGCTTGCTATGTATACCCCTGTATTCCGTAGGGGCGGATTCCATATCCGCCCGCTAAAAATGCCCGCTGCGTTTCCGCAGCGGGCATACTATTTATATATTGCTGATCAATAATGCAGCTTTTCAGCGTCCAGAGCCTCCAGCACAGGCAGCATGGCTGCAGCCTCGGCGCGGGCTGCGATGGGATCCATCATCAGATAGTTGCCGCATTCCACAGCGGACGCTCCGGGGATCTCTCCTTCAAATTCAGCCATCCATGCAAAGGCGCTGCGGGTCAGCTCCAGCGCCTCGGCAGGGGTCAGACCGGTGGTGACCAGATAAAACCCGGTCAGGCAGCCCATCGGGCCGACATAGACAACGCCCTTGCTGTATTTGCTATTGCGCGCGTAGGTGGCAAACAGGTGCTCCAGCGTGTGGGCGGCAGCCGGGGAGAGGTAGCTGCCCTTGTTGGGCTGCTTCATCCGGATATCCCAGGTCAGGATCTCGCCCTCGGCACCGTCACGGCGGGAGAGGTACATACCCGGCAGCAGAGTGGTGTGGTCAACACAAAAGCTTGCAATGCGTTCCATTTCACAGCCTCACTTCGCCATAGCCTGCACAATACCGCGCGAGCAGTCCATCGAGATGACCATACCGTCCTTCAGCGTGCGGGTGGCATTGGTAGCACCAACGATAACGGCCTTATCCAGCGTCAGACCGACAATGGCGGAATGGCTGTTCGTACCGGCCTCCTCGGTGATGATACCGGCAGCCTCACGCATGAAAGGCAGCGTGTCGTTGGTGGTGAAGGGTACGACCAAAATCTGGCCGGGTTTGAACTTCTTGGTAGCCTCGGTGGCGTTGCGGCACACGCAGACCTCACCCTTGGCGTTGTGGTTGCCGATGCCGACACCGGCCAGCAGGGAATCGCCGACCATATGGACCTTAATCATGTTGGTGGTGCCGGAGATGCCGACGGGAACACCGGCGGTGACGACGACGAGGTCGCCGTCCTGCACAAGGCCCGCGCTCTTGGCCTTCGCAACCGACATACTGATGAGCTCATCGGTGGAGGTTGCGTAATCCATCATCAGCGGGGTGACACCGCGATAGACATTGAGCTGACGGCGGGTCGTATCGTCCAGCACGCAGGCAATGATCTGGGTGTCAGGACGGAAACGGCTCAGCAGGCGGGCGGTCTCACCGCTCTTGGAAGCCGTGATGATGGCGGAAGCGCCGATGTCTGTAGCGGTGGTGCAGGCGGCATGGCCAACGGCAGCGCTGACATTCAGGCGGGAGGAATCGCTGCGGGAGTGATGGACCAGACTGTCAAAGCTGGAGTCTGCCTCGGTGGTCTCGGCAATCGTAGCCATGGCCTTCAGCGCCTCGACGGGGTACTTGCCCGCGGCGGTCTCGCCGGAGAGCATGACAGCGCCGGTGCCGTCATAGATAGCGTTGGCAACATCGGTGATCTCGGCACGGGTCGGGCGGGGGTTGACAATCATGGAATCCAGCATCTGGGTAGCGGTAATGCAGATCTTACCGGCGCTCATGGCGCGGTCGATCAGGTGCTTCTGGATGGCCGGGATCTCGGCAAAGTCGATCTCAACGCCCATATCGCCGCGGGCAACCATGATGCCGTCGGCCACGGTCAGAATCTCGTCGATGTTGTCGATGCCCTCCTGATTCTCGATCTTCGCGATGATGCGGATCTTGGAGTTGTGCTCGTCCAGAATGTGGCGGATGTCCATAATGTCCTGCGCGTTGCGGGCAAAGCTGGCGGAGATCAGGTCAAAGCCCTGCTCGACACCAAACAGAATATCGCTCGTGTCGCGCTGGCTCATATACGGCATGGACAGATGCACGCCGGGAACGTTGACGCCCTTCTTGGTCTTGATGGTGCCGTCATTGCAGACGGTGCAGGCAATATCGGTATCGCCGACTTCATCAATGCGCAGCTCGATCAGGCCGTCATCCAGCATGATGCGGCCGCCGGGCTTGACGTCGTGGGGCAGGTCCTTGTAGGTGACGGAGCAGATCTCGTTGGTGCCCTCGACATTGCGGGAGGTCAGGGTGAACTTCTGGCCGGTGGTCAGCTTCTCCACACCGTTCTTGAACTCACCCAGACGAATCTCGGGACCCTTGGTGTCCAGCATACAGGCAATGGGCAGATCCAGCTCCTTGGACAGTGCACGCACCTTGTCAAAGCGGCCCTTATGCTCCTCATAGTCGCCGTGGGAAAAGTTGAAACGGGCAACATTCATGCCATTTTCCATCAGCTGACGCAGGATCCCCGGCTTATCGGTAGACGGACCCATCGTGCAGACAATTTTCGTTTTGCGCATAAAACATATCCTCCATAAACATTCCACATATTTATATACTTTGGCAAACCTTAGCGGTATTATACTACAAGTCAGCCCGGGGAAACAAGAGGGAAAAAGTTGCGGACAAAAATTTTACCATACATTTATTGCTCTTTTATAGTAGGGCGCGGTCTGCATTTCGTGTTTACTTTTTGGCAGCTTTACGGTATAATAGCAATAATAATAACTGTATACCAACCTACACAGGAGAAAGATTATGGCAAAACGCGTATTTTGATCGTGCTGGACAGTCTTTGGCGTTGGCGCAGAGCCGGATGCGCCGCAGTTCGGCGATGCCGGTACAAACACACTGGCCGCTATCGCCGGTCATCCCAATTTCAGGGAGAAAATCTGGCAAAGCTTTGGCCTTTTTCAATCTGGACGGTGTGACCTGCGGCAAGCCGGAGACAGCGCCCATTTGCCAGCTTTGCCCGCCTGCGCGAGGCAAGTGCCGGCAAGGATACGACCATCGGCCATTTGGGAGATCGCGGGTCTGCTCAGCGCTGAGCCGATGCCCACCTTTCCCGGACGGCTTCCCGCAGGAATTGCTTGATGCATTCACGGCCAAAACCGGGTATCAGGTTCTCTGCAACAAGCCCTATTCCGGCACCGATGTCATCCGCGACTACGGCGAGGAGCATCTCCGGACCGGGGCGCTCATCGTTTACACCTCCGCCGACAGCGTGTTCCAGATCGCTGCGAACGAAGCCCTTGTCCCTGTGGAAAAGCTCTATGAGATCTGTGCCGAGGCGCGGGAGCTGCTCACCGGGAAGTACGGCGTCGGCCGTGTCATTGCCCGACCGTTTGTAGGGGACTGCGCCGCCAACTTTACCCGCACGCCGCGCCGCCATGACTACAGTCTGGTGCCGCCGCGCGATACAATGCTGGACGCTATCCTCGCTGCCGGAAAGCAGACCATCGGTGTGGGTAAAATCCACGACATTTTTGCAGGCAAGGGCATCGGGGAAACCATCCGCACCTCCGGCAATACCGAGGGACTTCAGGTGACGCTGGAGCTGGCCGACCGCGATTTTGAGGGCCTTGCCTTCGTCAACCTCGTTGACTTTGACATGCTGTATGGCCACCGCCGTGACATTGCCGGCTATGCCGCTGCCGCTGCGGAGTTCAATGACTGGCTGCCGACCTTTATGGACAAAATGCGCCCCGGCGATGTGCTTATGGTCACCGCTGACCATGGCTGCGACCCCAGCTACACCAAGACCACCGACCACACCCGTGAGCATGTGCCGTTCCTTGTGTATGGCGATGAGATCCGTCCCGGTGTGAACCTGCATACACGCTACAGCTTTGCGACCATCGCCGACACGGTCTGCAAGGCGCTGGGCGTTGCGTACTGCCCGGCGGGCTGCGGCGTCTATGATGAAATTGCGAAGTAACGTGGGCGTACTGCTTCTTTACCTGCTGGCGGCGGTGCTGGTGGTTTACTCCCATCTCGCTGGTGTTCCTTTCCAACTTCAACATGGGCAACCTTATGGTTTGGCTGCTCACCGGCTGCGTTACCGGCTACGCTGTCTTCGCAGACCCGTCAATGCGTGGTTTTCTGCCGGTATCGGGCGCGTGGTTTTTGGGGTGCTGGCGGTCTTGGTCTGCCTTTATCTGGCTGTTATTGCCTTTGTTGCTGTCAGTGGGTATCTTCACCCGCCTACAGGGAACGAGCAGGTCGTGATCGTGCTGGGGGCGGGTCTGCACAGGGACAAGCCCAGCAAGCTGCTGCAATACCGCCTTGACAAAGCCTATGCGTTCGCCGCTGTCCACCCCGACACGCTGGTCGTCACCAGCGGCGGGCAGGGGCCGTGATGAGTCGGTCCCTGAGGGGCGATGCCATGCGGGACTATCTGATTGCAAAGGGCTTGCCGCCCGAGCGGGCCCTGTCTGAGAACCGCTCCACCTCCACGGAGGCAAAACTTCGCCTTTCGCTGGCGCTGCTGCAGTCGCGGGGCTTTCACAGACGAGCCCCCATTGTCTATGTTTCCAATGAATTCCACTGCTACCGCGCCGGGCAGTATGCCGCAATGGCTGGCTTTACCAATGTGTCTGAGCTTGCCGCTGCAACACCGCTGCGCAGTGTGCTGCCCTGCTATATGCGGGAGGCACTGGCGCTGCTTTATTACTGGGTATTCAAAACCTCATCCTCCGGGCCGATGCATGCAATGGTCGGTCTGCTGGATCTGAATAAGAAATTCTTTTACAAATAGGAGGGGACTGCCATGCAGATCCGCTATTACAAAGAGTACAGCCGTTTTCTGAACCGATTTATGGAGTTCAAGGTCTACGGCCACGCCGGACGTCCCATCGTGATTTTCCCGTGCCAGAGCGGCCGCTTCTTTGACTGGGAGGACCGCAACATGTGCAACGCCGCTGCCCGCTGGGTGGATGACGGCCGGCTGCAGATCTTCACAGTGGACAGCATCGACCCCGAGAGCTGGGACAACAACGGCCCCGAGCGCCCGCGTATCGAGATGCAGGAGCGCTGGTACAATTATATCTGCGAGGAATTTGTGCCCCGCCTGCTTGAGATCAACCGTGAGCAGGGCGACGACCACACCGGCAAGATCCTGACCGGCGGTGCCAGCATGGGCGGCGGCCACGCCGTCAACTTCTTCCTGCGCCGCCCGGACATCTTCAACGGTACGATCGCACTCAGCGGCCTGTATTCCTCCGGCATGTTCTTCGGCGGGTATATGGACGATCTTGTCTACCGCAATTCCCCCTGCGATTACATGCGCAATTTCCCCACGACCCACCCTTACATGAAGCTGTTTGAAAAGGCCGATAAGTTCATTATGTGCTGCGGTCAGGGTGCCTGGGAGGGCGACCTGCTGGCCTCCACCCGAGAGCTGCAGGCCATTCTCGAGAGCAAGGGCATCCATCCCATCGTTGATATCTGGGGCGAGGATGTGTCCCACGACTGGTATTGGTGGGAGAAGCAGTGGGTCTACTTCCTGCAGATGACGCTGGATGACAAGAAGTAAGGATTTGTATATGGATTTCTGGCACGATGCAGCCGCGCAAAAACGCTGGCTGCGCCGTTTTGCGCTGTTGATTGGCCTGCTGCTGGTGCCGGTGTTTGCACTGGCCGTCTTCGCCCGCCCCTCGGCGGATGATTATATCTACGCGGCCCGCACCCATGCGGTCATACAGCAGTACGGCTTCGACCTGCCGCGGCTGCTCAAGGCCGCGTGGGACACCAATGTCTACTACTATCAAAACTGGCAGGGGCTGTATGTCTCCGGCTTTACGCTGGCGTTTCAGCCTGCTATCTTCGGCAACCGGGTTTACGGCGTCACACTGCTCTGTGTGTTGCTGCCGCTCTTTTTCTGCCTGTACGGGCTGGCGCGCTGTGTAGTGCTGCGCTTATCTGCGGCGCAAAAAACGGCTGCCCTGGGCGCTGGCGCTGCTGCTGACCTTTGCTTTTATCGAGGGAATGCCCGCCCCGGTCGAGGGGCTGTACTGGTTCAACGGCGCAATGAACTACCTGCCGTATTTCTCGCTTGCGGTGCTGAACGCGGGCCTTGCCTTTGCGCTCTGCTTTGCTGCGCAGCTTACGCTGCGGCGCAGGGTGCTGTACGCAGCCGCAGGCTGTTTGTGCAGTCTGGTCATCGGCGGCGGCCATCAGGTGGCCGGGCTTTGAATCTTCTTTTGCTGCTGCTTGCGGCAGTGCTCTGCGCACGGCGGCGTAACTTCTGGCAGCTGCCCGCCTTTGCGGCGGCAGTCCTTGGGCTGTTGCTTAATGTGCTGGCCCCCGGCACGCGGGTGCGCACAGCAGGCTTTTTCCGGCGCAGGCTTTGCCGAGGCTGTGATCAAAAGCTTTATCCTTGCCGCGATGGAGTGGATCCGCTGGCTGGATGTACCGTTGTCTGCCTGCTGGCGCTGCTGGCCCTCAGCGGGCTGGTGGCCAAGGCGGCCAGGGGAGGGGACACCCTGCGCAAATAAGCGCCCCGCCCAGAAAGAGACCCTCCGCCCGAAGTTCCGGGCGGAGGGTCTCTTCAAGCATCCCGGGCGGGGAGGGCCGGACCGCCCTGGCCGTAGGGGAGGGTGAAGACCGGGATGCCCTCCATGGCCGGGGCGATGGCGTACATGGGATAAAAAAACGACAGCCCTCCGCCGTAAGATAGAAGTTCTGCGGGTTGAAATGGCGCCGCAGCAGCCGGCGGACGCCCTCATGGTACCGGGAGATCCCAGCCGTCTCCTGCCGCTGGATCTCCGCCTCCGCTGCCTCCATCAGCCGCCGCTTCCATCCGCTGCGGCGGGGAAAGAAGGCGGACAGAGGCACCGGATAGCCGGAGGTCAGATCCCAGGTATCCCCATGGCGCAGAAGCGTGGGGCGCCCTGAAAAGCCGCTCTCCCGGGACTGGGTATACAGGCTCCAGAGGCCGCCGTCGTTGTAGGTGACCTGATAGGTCAGCTCCGCCCGGAAGTGGGGCAGGGGCAGGCTGGCCGCCAGAGCAGCGCGGTATTCCTCCGCCGCCGCAGGCAGGAGGTACGTCTCACAATAGCGTAGGAAGGAACGGCACTGGAGCTGGTAATACCGCCGGATGCGGCGGGAGACTTTGTCCGCTGCTGGAACTGGTTCCGGCAGGGAGATGGAGGCGGAGAGCACAGGGATCTCCTCTACGGTCCATTCCCGCTCCGCGGTCATGGCCTCTGCGTGCAGCTGGGTGAGAGGTTCGTTCATAGGCGCCGCTCCTTCCGAAAAGATGCTGTTCTGCACCAGCCTATGCCCTGCCGCCGGGCGGGGTGACTGGACACGCTTTAAAGTGCAAGAAATTTTTTGCTGTCCGGAGCCCTTTACTTTCACGCGGCAGAGTGTTAAAATACATCTTGGCGGCGAAGCGCCGCAAATCTGTTGGAGCCTCCCAGAAAGGGTACTGGATATGGTAAAGATCGGCAAGAAGGAAAAGAACGGCGAGCTGTACAAGGCAATTCTGCTGCTGAAGGACGAGCAGGAGTGCTATGAGTTCTTCCAGGATCTGTGTACCGTGTCGGAGCTGCGGGCCATGGAGCAGCGGTTCGAGGTAGCTCCTGCTGGACGACGGCATGATCTATAACGAGATCCTGGAGCGCACCGGCGCTCCAGCGCGCCACTCAGCCGGGTGAACCGGTCCCGTCAGCTACGGCACCGGGGCCTACGA
>ENA-OQET01001475-OQET01001475.1-human-gut-metagenome-genome-assembly--contig:-NODE-1475-length-10367-cov-5.935645_pt1 | contig 10367 bp, 10 predicted proteins | sample MGYA00242800_ERZ504645 | MGnify/ENA primary metagenome ERZ504645 (study PRJEB26092, sample SAMD00036308) | human gut metagenome | host: Homo sapiens | study: EMG produced TPA metagenomics assembly of... | reverse complement strand
CAACGCCTTCACCTTCGAATTCGATATATGCAACCTTTGGGTTCATTTGTAGAACTATTATTGCGAATTGCAAGGTTCTTGATATTCATGATGAATTTCGTAACATCTTCCTTAACACCAGGAATAGAGCTGAATTCATGTAAAACACCATCAATCTTGACCTGACTTACTGCAGCGCCCGGTAAAGAAGAAAGCATGATACGTCTTAAAGAGTTCCAAGTGTTGTACCGTAACCTCTCTTCTAATGGCTCTACAACAAATCTGCCATATGTCTTGTCTTCTGAAATTTCTGCGATTTCAATTTTGGTTTTTCAAAATCGAACACTTCAAATATGCTGCTTTTGCTGGAGAGGAAGGTTATCAGTTTCAGTAGCTTGTCCGATTCGAACAGCAGGTCCATAGTTGTGGAGGTAGCGTTGACCTTGGCATTCATACCTATCAGCTTGGCGAATTTCAAGTTGACCTTTTGGGTGGATGCATCGTAGGAGTAGCTTCCCTTCATGCTCTTTTGCCCTACTTTGGCGCTGAATGTGCTGTCGGCGTTGAATGTGAATGACATTTGCCCGGCTTTGATGCCTACTTTGGCAAGCTGTTCGTCCAGTTTCTTTTCTGCGGCTGTGGCGGCAACGGCACCGCCGGCTTTCTGCAGCAGGTTGTCCGATTCGAATTCAATGGCGGAGCCGGTATACGACCAAGTGCCGGTCATATCCGCTGTTGACTTGCCGGTCACGGCATTTACCGCCTTCTCTATATTTTCTTTGTTGAACAAATCCTTGATGGATTGTGCATGACTATTGCCGGTCAGCAGTAGTGCGGCAACAAACAGTTGCCAAAAAACTAATCTTTTCATTTTACTTATGTCTATTGTTTGCTATTCAGTCTTTTGTTGATACTTTCGATATAGTCCAGCAGCTCTTTCCGTCCCATGCGGTTTTCAGAAGAGGTGATGAAGTAGGGAGGCAGCTCTTCCCACTGTTCCTTCAACTGTTCCAGGTATTCGTTGATGTGGGTGTTCAGTCTGCCGCCTTTCAGTTTGTCGGCCTTTGTGAAGACGATGGCAAAGGGTACGCCGTTCTCGCCCAGCCATTCCGTAAACTCGAGGTCGATGGCTTGGGGAGCCAGCCGGCTATCTATAAGAACAAACAAACAAGTCATCTGTTCGCGTTGCAGTATATAACTTTCTATAATACGTTTGATTTGTTCCTGCCCTTTCTGTCCCCGTTTGGCATAGCCGTATCCCGGAAGGTCTACAATGTACCAGCTCTTGTTGATGAGGAAATGGTTGATGAGCATGGTCTTTCCCGGTGTGGCAGAGGTCATGGCAAGCCCTTTTCTCCCGGTCAGCATATTGATGAGACTGGATTTTCCTACGTTGGAGCGTCCGATGAAAGCATATTCGGGAAATGTGCCTGCGGGGCATTTCCGCACGTCTGTGTTACTGATGACGAATTCAGCGTTTGTAATATCCATTTTGTTGCCTTTTTGGGGTTTTACGTGTGGCAAAGGTAGCACTAATTTCATAAGTTTGCACTATCTTTGCCCAGAAAGCGAAGATAGGCTGCACCTCAGCATAAAAAATGAACGAGTTCATTTTATTCTGCATTCGGTTTGCACTATCTTTGTGGCCAATAGGAGAATTTTAAGTATGAATGGACAGTTTCCCTCTACATTATTGGAGAAGGCGGTAAATGAGTTTGCCAAGTTGCCCGGAGTGGGACGCAAGACGGCTATGAGGCTGGTTCTTCACCTGCTCCGCCAGGATACGGCAGTGGTGGAAGCGTTCGGCAATGCCATCGTGACGCTGAAGCATGAAGTGAAATATTGCAAGGTATGCCATAATATATCAGATACGGAGACGTGCCGCATCTGTTCCAGTCCGCAACGGGACGCTTCTGTGGTTTGTGTGGTAGAGAACATCCGCGATGTGATGGCTGTGGAAGCCACACAACAGTTCCGTGGTTTGTATCACGTGCTGGGAGGTGTCATCTCGCCGATGGATGGCATTGGCCCCGGAGACTTGCAGATAGAAAGCCTTGTGCAGCGGGTAGCCGCCGGCGGCATCAATGAAGTGATTCTTGCGCTGAGCACGACGATGGAGGGAGATACCACCAACTTTTATATCTACCGCAAGCTGGAAAAACTGGGCGTGAAGCTCTCTGTCATAGCCCGTGGCATTTCCATCGGCGACGAATTGGAGTATACGGATGAAGTGACTCTGGGACGCAGTATTGTGAACCGCACTCCATTTTCCGGAACTGCCTGATTGTTTGGGCCATTATCAATTATTCATTATCCACTATCAATTTACTAAATGGAAGAACAAATAAAGAAGACCGCAGCGCGTGTCCGAACAACTTTTGCCTATTTCTGGATGCTTCCCATCCTGCTCGTTCTACTTGGAGAAACCGGAGGCGGATGGGTAGGTATGTATGCCGGAGATGTACGTGTCACCTATATGGCTGAGACGGTAACCATTCTGCTGGCTGCCTCTTGCGTACCCATAGCCTTGAAACTCTTTTCATGGGTATTAATCCGGAAAATAGATGTAGTGACGCTTCCCGAAGCCCTCCGCCTCTATGCGCTGTGGAGTGGCGTGCGGCTGGCATTGCTTGCCATACCGGTGCTTGCAGGCTTTTTCACCTATTATATCATGTTGAGCAGTACGGGTGCACTGTGTGCACTGATAGGACTGACGGCTTCTCTGTTCTGCCTACCGGGTGAGGGACGCCTGCGTAAAGAACTGCATATCAATAAAGAAGAAGAAATGTAACCGACTGGAAGATATGAATAAATCTTATTTCTGCAGTGAAAGGGTGCGTCTCCGTGCTATGGAGCCGGAAGATCTGGAAGTGATGTATGCCATGGAGAATGATTCCCAGACTTGGGATGTGACGAACTTCACCGTGCCCTATTCCAGATTTGTCTTGAAACAATATATTGAGAATTCCGAGTGCGATATGTTTGCCGACCGCCAGCTGCGTATGATGATTGTACGTGCAGAGGATGATGTGGTGATAGGTACCATCGATATTACAGAGTTTTCTCCCATGCATGCCCGGGGAGAGGTGGGCATTGCCATACGGAAGGAGTATCAGGGCAATGGTTATGCCAAGGAAGCGCTGCGTTTGCTGTGCGACTATGTTTTCAGTTTCTTGTATCTGAAACAGTTGATAGTCCATATCTCGGTGGATAATGAGGCAAGTATCCGCCTTTTTGAATCCTGCGGTTTTGTGCGTTGCGGGCTTTTGAAGGAGTGGTGGCGCGTAGGAGGATGCTATAAGGATGTCGTGCTGTTGCAACTTCTCCGAAGCACTAATTGAGCGTTGGAATCTGAGGGAAACGCGACCATATTTCATATTTTGCTCCCAGCTTGCACAATGCCTTCTTCCAGAGTGTGCCGCTGGCCGCCTCGTTCATTAGCGAACTGATGTTTTCTTTGCCTACCAGCCAGGTGTTTTCTTCAATTTCCCGGCCCAGTTGTTCGTACTCCCAGCCGGAGTATCCCAAGAAGAATCTGATTCTGCCTTGAACGGGATTTCCCTGCATGATGTAGTTTTTAATGGCTTCAAAGTCACCGTTCAGGTAGAAGCCTTTGCCGATGGACAGCGCTCCGGTAATACCCTCGAGCGTGTGCAGATAGAACAATGTATCTGTGCTGAGTGGTCCTCCTTTATAGATAGGTATACTTTCCGGGCAGTCGAAGTCTTTCAGCACATCATTCAAGAATAGGGGGAGCGGTTTGTTCAGAACCAGTCCCATTGTGCCGTCATGTGTATGGTCCACCAGTAGAATGACGGATCGTCCAAACATATGGTCACACAAAAAGGGTTCGGAAATCAAGACCTTTCCCTGGGCAGGAACCACATGGTTTGTTTCTATCTTGAATAGATTTATATTGCTATACATGCCCCTAATATACATAATATTCCACAATAAACCAAAGTTCTTCGCTGTTTTTCATTTTAAAAGTTTCTTTTCTCAGATTTTATGGCTTTTTTTATTCGGAGAAAATACTTAAGTTTGCAAGTAATTGGCAATTTAATGCAATGAAATATACTACATTATATACGTTAATTTTAGGGCTGTTTTCTATAGGATGGACGGATTGCCCGGAGGATTTTATGGAGCGTATGCAGCGTCCGGGACATTCTGAAATACAGCTTTCTAAAGTGACGATAAGTGGCCGTGTGCTGGATGAAAGCGGGTTTCCGTTGGCCGGTGCCACTATTCAAGAGAAAGAAACTGCCAATGGTGCGATAGCGGATTCGGAAGGAAAATTCACTCTGGTGGTTGCCGATAATGCAGTGCTTCGTGTTTCGTTTATCGGCTACATGTCCCAGGATATTGAGGTGGAAGGACATTCGACCTTTCATATCACACTAAGAGAAGATATGATAGAGCTGGATAACGTTATTGTTACCGCTTTGGGTATCGAAAAGAAAGAAAATTCTCTTTCTTACGCCACAGATTTAATAAAAAACGAGGAGTTGACGCGAGTAAAAATGCCCAACTTAATTACTTCGTTGACCGGCAAGTCGGCAGGTGTGCGTGTCAATCAGGTTTCTTCCGGTCTGGGAGCCTCAGCCAAAGTCAGTATCCGTGGAATCCGTTCGGTGGCGAGTGACAACCAACCGCTGTATGTGATAGACGGTGTTCCCATTCTGAACTCCACTTCCGAGCAAGCATACTCTGCCATAGGCGGAACGGCCAATGCCGGCAACCGTGACGGAGGAGACGGCATTTCCAATCTGAATCCTGAAGATATAGAGAGTATCAGTATCCTGAAAGGAGCTCCAGCGGCAGCTTTGTATGGTAGTCAGGCCGCCAATGGGGTGATACTGATTACTACAAAGAAGGGGCAGTCGCACGGGCAGCGCAGTGTTTCTTTCTCGACGAGCCTGATGTTCGACAATGCTTTTGCACTACCCAAGATGCAGAACCGCTATGGAGTAAGTGACGGTGTGGACAGTTGGGGAGAACGGGCAAACCTTCCCGAATATGATAATCTGAGAGACTTCTTCTCTACTGGTGTCACCTCCATAACTTCCATCTCCTTGAGTCACGGCAATGAGAAGTTGCAGAACTATTTCTCCTATGCCAATACTACGGGGCATGGCATCATTGGGAAACATAACCTTTCGAAGCACAACCTCACTTTCAGAGAGACTTCCGTTCTGTTGAATTCCCGTCTGAAGTTAGATGGCAGTATGAACCTGATGCGCCAGGTGGTGAAGAACAAGCCTACCGTGGGTGGTTTCTACATGAATCCTTTGGTGGGGCTCTACCGTTTTCCACGGGGTGAGGATATTTCTTATTATAAGGAGAACTTCGAGGTTTATGATGAGGGTAGAAACCTGAACATACAGAATTGGCATACCTCCTACGAGGATTTTGAGCAGAATCCCTACTGGATTACCAATCGCATATTGAGCAAGGAGAACCGTATGCATGTCATAGTCTCCTTATCTGCCAATCTGAAGATAAACGATTGGTTAAGCCTGCAGGCCCGTGGCAATGTAGACTATATTGACGACAAGGTGCGCCAGCAGTTCTATGCCTCTACCGCTCCGGCGTTAGCGGGAGCCAATGGGCGTTATATCGAGATGGACTATCAGGAAACCCAATATTACGGAGACGCCATACTGATGATGAAAAAGCAGTGGGATGCATTCTCTCTCAACGCGGCGCTCGGTGCCAGTATCAATGACAAGACAGTGAACTCCACCCGCTATGACTCTAAAACAGCTTCGCTGAAATATGCCAATGTGTTCAATCTGGCCAATATCATCATGAATGGTTCCGCTGGGCTGGACCAGAAGATTGATGCACGGCGCCAATTGCAGTCCTTGTTTGCGACGGCACAACTGGGCTACAACGAGTTTGTCTATCTTGATTTGTCGGCCCGTAATGACTGGTCCTCCACACTGGCTTATACATCTCATGAGAAAAGCGGGTTCTTCTATCCCTCCGTGGGATTTTCGCTGATATTCAATAAGCTGATGACTTTACCCCGATGGGTGTCACTGGCAAAGATAAGGGGGGCATACAGCATGGTGGGCAATGATATTCCCATGTTCATCACAAATCCTTCCTCGCATATCACGGCGGGCGGAGAGTTCCTGGCAAGTGATGCCGCGCCGTTCAAGGATATGGAACCGGAGATGACGCACTCCTTTGAGGCGGGTATAGAAGCGCGTTTTTTAAAGAACCGCATTGGTTTGAATGCCACTTTCTATAAGACGAATACCCGGAACCAGTTCTTCAAGCTTCCTACTCTGTCGGGCGATAAATATGCCTACCGTTATGTCAATGCGGGTGATATACAGAATGTGGGGTGGGAGATTTCATTGGATGCCGTTCCTTTGCTGACAAACCATTTCAAGTGGAAAACAGAGGTGAACTTCTCCACCAACCGCAACAAGATAATTTCACTGCACGAAGCGCTGAAGGAGTTTCTTTACGGTCCTACCAGCTTCTCGTCCAGTTATGCCATGAAATTGGTGAAAGGGGGCTCTATCGGTGACATCTACGGAAAAGCTTTTGTACGTGACGATGCGGGCAATATCGTTTACGGCACGGAAGGAGACAATACCGGCATGCCTTTGGTGGAAGGTGATGGCAATACGGTGAAAGTGGGCAATGCCAATCCAAAACTGATGCTGGGCTGGAATCATATGCTGTCTTACAAGAATTTTTCTTTCTATTTTCTGGTGGATTGTCGCTTTGGAGGCGATATTTTGTCCCAGACGCAGGCGGATATGGATATGTATGGCGTTTCTGAAGTCACGGCCCGGGCCAGGGACAAAGGTTATGTAATGCTTGAAGGTAACCGGATAGATAATGTGAAAGGATTTTATAAGAATGTTGTAGGCGGACGGGCCGGGGTGACGGAATATTATATGTATGATGCCACGAACATCAGGCTGCGTGAGCTGTCCGTGGGCTACCAACTGCCTGTTGCCTGGATGGAAAAGACCAAAGTCCTCAAGCGGGCACAACTGTCCTTTTCGGGACGCAACTTGTTCTTCTTCTACAAAAAGGCGCCTTTCGACCCTGACCTGGTACTCTCTACGGGCAACGATAACCAGGGAATTGAAGTCTACGGTATGCCTACCACGCGTAGTTGGGGATTTTCTTTGAAGTGTGAATTTTAAGAGGGGGAGGGAGACTTGATATGAAGAGGATTATAGTACTGATTGGCATGGTTTTCGTGTTTCTGGCTTGTACGGGAGACTTTAAGGAAATCAATACGGACAAGTCCGGCGTGACGGACGAGGACTTGCAGGCCGACTATAACGAACATGGCATCCGTCTTGGAATCATCCAGCAAGGCATCTATTTCAATTACGACTACGGAAAGGGGAAGAACTGGCCTTTTCAATTGACCCAGAATTTGAATGCCGACATGTTCAGCGGTTACATGCACGATGCCAAGCCTCTGAATGGAGGTTCGCACAATTCGGACTACAACTTGCAGGATGGATGGAACAGCGCCATGTGGGGACATACCTATGAGTATGTTTTCCCGCAGATATATCAGTCGGAGAATGCCACACGTGACCGTATGCCTGCCTTTTTCGGCATTACCAAGATACTGAAGGTGGAAGTGATGCACCGTGTCACGGACTATTACGGCCCTATTGTGTATAGTCATTTTGCCGATCCCGAAGCCCGTTATATGCCCGACACGCAGAAAGAGGTCTATAATGCCTTTTTCTGTGAACTCGATACGGCTGTTGCTGTACTTTCCGATTATATTGTCGAGCATCCGGGAGCTTCGGAGTTTGCGCGTTTCGATATGTTGTTGGACGGTGATTATGACTCTTGGATAAAGTTTGCCAATTCGTTGCGGATGCGGCTTGCCATGCGCATTGCGGTAGCCAGTCCGGAGAAGGCAAAAACGGAATTCCGTAAAGCGATGGATAATGAATACGGAGTCATTCGGGAGGCGGACGAGTCGGTGGCGGTTTCCACGGCGAGTGGATATACCAATCCGTTGGGCGAGATAAACCTTGTTTGGAATGAAGCTTATATGGGAGCGCCGATGGAGTCCATACTGAACGGATATGAAGATCCCCGTCGTGAAATCTATTTTGCCACTTGCCAGAATGAACAGTTTGCAGGCGAGTATCGCGGCATTCGTCAGGGTACATGCTTTGCACATAACTATTATAATACACTCTCAAAATTGAAAGTCACCCAGCAGACTGATGCAGTGTTGATGCCGGCAGCAGAAGTCTGGTTCCTGCGTGCCGAGGCTGCCCTACGGGGATGGACCGATGAGTCGGCGAAAACCTGCTATGAAGAAGGGGTAATGGCTTCTTTCCGTCAGTATGGCATCTTGCAGTCCGACGCTTATCTGGAGAGCGACTTGTTGCCTGCCGATTTTGTGGATACCTACGATATGGAGAATGATATTACTGCCCGTTGCCAAGTTTCGCCACGCTGGCTGGAGTCAGCGGATAGGGATACGAAACTGGAGAAGATTATTACCCAAAAATGGATTGCCATGTTTCCCGAAGGGTGTGAGGCTTGGGCTGAACAGCGCCGGACGGGGTATCCCCGGCTATTCCCCGTACGCTTTAATCACAGTAAAGACGGGTGCATAGATACTGAGACAATGATTCGCCGTCTGAACTTTCCCGGCGGACTGAAGACGGAGAATGCCGAGCAGTATGCCGCTTTGGTAGAGGCACTGGGTGGGGATGACAATGCCGGTACCCGATTGTGGTGGGATACCGGCATCAACTGGTAGAGATACCTTATTTATATAGGGATATTTTTTATTGGATGGGGTGATTCTCGGCAAAAATCGCCATACGTTCGTCCAACTGGTCGTACTGATGGTCTTGGATAAAGGAAGTGCAGGCACGCAATCCTTCTTGATGGCTTCCGGTGGTCACCAGCGAAATGGCGCTTACACCGTAGTACATTAGTTCCCGCGCAAGTTCTCCGCTACTCATGCCCGGATAACCGATGGTGAAATAGAAACCGTCGGCAACGGGATCACCCAAATCATTATCGTATACCAAGTGGAAACCGTGGCGCAAGAAGATTTCTTTCAGGCGGCGGGCACGCTCACCGTATACTTTCACTTCATCAAGGAAGTTGTATTGACCTTCATTGGCTGCTTTAAGCATGGCGGCAAGAGCATACTGCGCAGAGTGGCTGGTGCCGGAGGAGAGCGCATAGAGTACGCGGTGGATGAATACTGTGCCGAAGGTGCCGCCGCCGTAGCGTTGTGTCAACCCGGGATAGGCCCGATGATACAGTTTGTCCGAAATGCAGCTGACACCGATACGTTGACCGGCATAGCTGAAAGTTTTGGAACCGGAAATGAGCAGCACGTAATAGTCCGTATAGTGTGCTACAGAAGGTTGGTAAGGCGCTTGGAACGGTTTGCTCAAGTCTTGGCGGAAGTCCATGGCAAAGTAGGCGAGGTCTTCCAGCACAATGACGTCATATTGGGTTGCCAGTTCGCCGATGATGCGCAACTCTTCTTCTTTCAGGCAAATCCAGCTGGGGTTGTTGGGATTGGAATAGACGATGGCGGAGATATTGCCTTTGCTGAGGTAACTTTCCAGCTTCGCTTTCAACTTGTCGCCACGGTAGTCATATACGTCAAAGGTTTCATATTTCTGTCCCATCACGACCAACTGCTGCTTCTGTACCGGGAAACCGGGATCGATGAAGAGAATGGTATCCTTTTTCTCATCGCATTGGCTACATGTGAGAAATGAAGCGAAAGTTCCTTGCATGGAGCCGGTAACTGGTACACAACCTTCGGGGGCTACATCTACATTGATAAAGGCTTTGATAAAACGTGCTGCTTCCTCTTTCAAGGCGGGAAGTCCGTTAATGTCCGGGTAAGGCTGGCAATACCATTCTGCAATGCCTCCACCTCTGCCTTTACGCCGACGGCTGAGGGGGGGAGTCCGGGTACACCCATTTCCATTTTTATGAATTCCACACCCGATGCCGCTTCGGCCATTGGCTGCAATGGCTTTTTACCTTCACGGATGGGTTTCTTTGCAAAAGTCTGTGATATGAAAATCTGCGATAGTTTCATCTATCAACTTACGTTCAATAGGAGTATTTCTCATGATTTCAATATTAATTTAGTTTTGCAAAGGTAACATAAATCTCTTATAATCAAGCTATGTTAAAAAAAATGATGATTTTTTTTCCTTTCAAGCTATTGCAGATATAAGAATTTTGTCTACCTTTGCAACCGCAATCGAGAGAGATAGCAACGAAAGAATGAAATAATGGTGCGTTAGTTCAGTTGGTTAGAATACATGCCTGTCACGCATGGGGTCACGGGTTCGAGTCCCGTACGCACCGCAGTAAATATTGAAAACCAATAA
>ENA-OQET01001474-OQET01001474.1-human-gut-metagenome-genome-assembly--contig:-NODE-1474-length-10368-cov-2.537350_pt1 | contig 10368 bp, 9 predicted proteins | sample MGYA00242800_ERZ504645 | MGnify/ENA primary metagenome ERZ504645 (study PRJEB26092, sample SAMD00036308) | human gut metagenome | host: Homo sapiens | study: EMG produced TPA metagenomics assembly of... | reverse complement strand
CATCATTCCAATATCCAGAAGAGACAAATCTGTCGAAGATCTTTTCGCGATACTCTTCCCACTCCTGATACAGACGGGCTGAAGCCTGATCCTGCTCCTCCTTCGAAAGGTCGTGGTTCAGGAAAAGCATCGCCTCACGGGAAACAAATTTCTCGAGGGTTGGCTTCACCTCTTTGATATCAATCTCCTCACCCTGTTTTTCAAATCCTTGAAAATGCCCTGTTCTGAACGGATATCCATCTCGATATCTTCCAGAAGCTGGTCAAGCTCAGAAATAGCGTTGGAGATGTACTTCGCTCTAGCCTCAGGGGTCATTTCCGGGATATCAGTTCCTCAAAAGATTTGTTATGCTGTATGGGAATGCCAAACACTCCATCAGGAATCTTCTTGCGTTGGAAAAGACTCATATTGGCGAAAAGGGAGGTCAGCAAGTTCTGCATCAGACGGTTAATATACTGCTTATTGCTCGAAAAGGGGGTAAAGACCTCCACGAGCATTGGCTTGCATTCGCTAAAACGCTGCTGATGAATCAATTGACGCATTTCGTCAACCTTCTCCAACAAAAAATCCTGATCCAGAACATCTTCTTCTGGGTTATTAGACTCTTCTGACAAATTTACTTCTTCTGACATAATTGTAGTTGTTTAATTGTTAATATCTGCCACCTTGAGATCTCGCTGGCGAGGCTCCATAGCGTGACTGTACTTTAATTTTGGCAGATTGCTAACGGTTTGGGCATCAATACCATAATACTTGGTCAGTAAAGCGGCATAGTGGTGTACGCCATTCTTATTGATGCTATCTACAGCGATGTCGTAAGCTTTCAAGAATCTGTCGATTTGTTTTTTCTTCGGGGTTCCGCCTTCAGTTTGCTGCGGAAGGCAATCACTCCCAACTGGAGGTTCTTGTCTCTACTATCCGCCAGTGCCACATGCTTAGCCATTCTTGCCTGTGTGGCGTATGGCTCCGGCATCCAGGCGGCATCCATCTCATTGTTGAGGAGCATGCGCAGGCGGATGTTCAGGTCGTTGATCTGCACGCGATATACGTCATACTTGGTCTTCACGCTGTCGATGACAAGCGTTGAGAGATAATCGGTGGCAGAATGACGGGTCATGGCTATCATCTTGTCTGACAGCTGCTTCAGCTCCGAGATACGCGCCTTGCGGTTGGTGATAAGCTGCCAGTACAGATTGGTAGAGACAGGATAGAAGAACTGTGTACCCTGCTTCTGCAGGCGGGCAGCTCTCACCAGGTCGGTCACCGTACCCTCTACCCTCTTTCGGGCGATGGCTGTATCGCAGTCCATCTGCGCATTGTAGCGATAGAGATGTACCGTTACTCCCTGCTTCAGGAAGATGCTGTCCTCGTAAGCCAGATATACCGGAAGGCAATCAAGCGTAGGCATCACACCCACCTTGAGCGAAGCCCGGTCGATGCTGTCGAGTTGGGCCTTCTCCTGTTTGCTCAGTCGCAGTCGCTTCTGCTGTGAATCGCCGCAACTGGCCATTCCCAGCAGAAGTGCTGAAACCAGACATATCATGATTGAAAATTTCTTCATTGTATTTTTACTCTACATTCTTTCATCGTATATACTCTGACATAGAGATTTTACTCTTTTTACGCTGTCAGAGCTTACTCCACATAAAGCACGAGTCCCTTCAGGTATTCGCCTTCAGGATGATAGATGTTGATAGGATGATCGGCTGGCTGATGCAACTGGTGCAGGATGCGAACCTTTCTTCCTGCCTGGGCTGCTGCTGTAAACACAGCGTTGCGGAAATTATCCTTGGTAACCACCTGAGAGCAGCTGAAGGTGAAGAGGATTCCACCCTTCTTGATTCTCTGCAAGCCCTTTACATTCAGGCGGGTATATCCCTTCAGCGCATTGCGCAGCGCAGCACGGTGCTTGGCAAAGGCTGGAGGATCGAGGATGATGAGATCATACTGCTGGTCGTGCTCATCCAGATACTTGAAGGCATCCTCGCAGAATGCCTCGTGGCGTGGGTCGCCAGGGAAGTTGAGAGCGATGTTCTCATTGGTCAGCTCGATAGCCTTGGCGCTGCTATCCACGGAGTGAACCGCCTTGGCATTGCCGCGCATGGCATAGACAGAGAAACCGCCGGTATAGCAGAACATGTTGAGCACGCTCTTGCCCTTGGCGTAATGCTCGAGCAGGGAGCGGTTCTCACGCTGATCTACGAAGAAACCGGTCTTCTGACCGCGCAGCCAGTCGATATGGAACTTCAATCCGTTCTCCACAGCCACGTCATCGGCATCGCCACCCAGGATAAAGCCATTCTCCTGACGCAGGTCTGCCTTGTATGGCAGGGTGGTCTCGCTCTTGTAGTAGATGTTCTGCAGCTCGTCGCCCATCACCTGCTTCAGCGCCTTGGCAATCTCCATACGGCATACATGCATACCCACACTGTGAGCCTGCATCACGGCAGTAGGACCATAGCAGTCGATAACGAGACCCGGCAGGTTATCTCCCTCGCCATGCACCAGTCGATAGGTGTTGTTGTCTGGATTGCCGGCGATATCTACCGCCAGACGCATCTTGTAAGCCGACTCCAGTCGGGCGCACCAGAATTCGTTGTCGATATCCACATCGCTGAAAGAGAGCACTCTCACGGCGATGGAGCCGATCTGATAGTGACCGATGGCGATGAAGTCGCCAGCAGAAGTGAAAACCCTTACGGTTTCTCCTTCCTCTATATCATTGTCCATGCGCTGGATAGCGCCGGAGAATATCCATGGATGGAATCTCTTGAGAGATTCTTCTTTACCTTTCTTTAAATATACGTTCTTATACATTATTATATTATATAGTCTTTTAAGTTCTATCAATTCTCTCATTTACGAAAAATCGAATACATCAACCTAGAACTCTACCAGCTCGTAATCGTCAGCCTTGCTGAGACGGTTGAACTCCTCGTAGATATGAATGCAGCACCATGCGTCCGTGGCGGCATATCTGCACTGAGCCTCTCTGAGCTCCTGGGATTCCCAGTTGCTGAGTCGCTGAGCCTTACTGATTTTCTGATGGAAGAGGTTGGCGTAGATTTTCTGCAAGCTCATATCCTTGATGCCGAATTTCTTAGCCACATCCTGCAACTCGATGAAATATCCCGGCTTGAAATCGCATCTGCGATGCAACTGCAAGAGGTCATCATGCCAAGACAATCCCACTTTTGGCACCTTTTTATCCTCCAGGAATCGGATGATGGCTGGTGTCATACCCGTGAGATGCAGGCGGAAGAGATAGCAGGTATCGCGGGTACTCACCTGCAGCAGTGATACCTGGAAGTGCATACCCTTGGAGAAACTTGGTCGTGTCTCCGTATCCACACCCAGAATATCCTGTCCCAGGAGATATTCTACAGCGGCATCTGTATCTTCAGCCTTATCTATCACTATCATATTGCCAGGAAAGAGAATTCGAGGCAGGCTATTGATAGTTTTCTTTTCGAAACTAGTGAAAATTATCTTCATTACTGCTATTTATTCATTACAAGTTGCAAAATTAGCAAAAAATCCCGAAAAAAAGGAGCGTTTCTCAATCTTTTTTGCTAATTTTGCAGTTAAATATTAAAAAGGAATAGAAAAATGGCAAAGAAAAAAACATCAGGCAAAACTAAATCATTTAGCGAAGCTATTGGTTTACAATATATTTTCAACAATACGATTACCGATTTCTTCCTCGGACTCGCCTTGCTCGTAGTTGCTGTCGTCATGATGTTGGCGATGATATCCTTCCTCAGTACGGGCGCTGCCGACCAGAGCTTGCTGGAGAACATGCAGCCTGGAGAATGGACCAACACCCAGCAGCTGTTCCAGAACTACTGCGGATCCATGGGAGCCATCCTCTCCTATTGGCTGATGGCGGTGAACTTCGGCTTTCCTGCCTTCCTGATTCCCTGCTTCGTGGTGATGGTGGGTTTCCAGCTGATGAATGTCTATCGCGTGAATCTCTGGAAGTGGTTCTTCTGCATGATGGTGGTGATGATCTGGTCATCCGTCACCTTCGCCAAGTTCCTCACTCCTATCTTCGGTAGTCTCATCTTCAATCCGGGCGGAAAGCACGGCATGTTTGTGGTCCAGACCTTGGAGAATGTCATTGGTCCTCCGGGACTCACCGCCATCCTTCTCTTCGTGGCCATTGCATTCCTCACCTATATCACCACCGAGACCATCACCATCGTGAGAAAGGCACTCAACCCTATCGGCTATATATCTAATAAGGTGAAATTCGAGATTACCAACCACAGGGAGGAGCTGGAGGAGAATAATGCCATCGAGAAGCTACCGGAATGCTGCCCAGGGTACGGTGCAGGATGAGGAGGATGAGATGGACGAGAATTCTCAGACTCGGGAGACAACTCCTGACCAGGGGGCTGACCAGAACCAGGAAAGTTCCCTGCAGCAGGAGATGGACAAGGAGCAGAAGGACGGAAATGAGAAGACCACCTCGCCAATCGACCTTGATGCAGCCGCAGCCGATGACAGCCAGCAGGCTGATGCCGACAAGAACGTGGCTGCTCCGAGTCTGATTCAGCAGCAGCGTGAACTCAGAGCCCAGCGCGCAGAAAGAGAGCGCCAGGAGATGGCTGCAGCCGCTGCCGCTTCGGCTCATATCGGAATGGATATCTCTGTGGCTACCGGAGAGGAGAAGGCTACCAGCAACACCGTAAGCAATGCCGAGGTGCTCAATACGCCTATCAATCCGAAGGAGCCGTTCACAAGATACAAGTACCCTACCCTCAACCTGCTGAAGAAATACGACGGCCAGGAGGTGTCTATCGACGAAGAGGAGCAGAAGGCCAACAAGAACCGAATCATCGAGGTGCTGGGCAACTTCGGCGTACAGATCAAGACTATCCGTGCCACCGTGGGCCCTACCATCACTCTCTACGAGATTCAGCCTGCTGAGGGTGTGCGCATCTCCAAGATCAAGAACCTGGAGGATGATATCGCCCTGAGCCTCGCAGCCCTGGGTATCCGTATCATCGCTCCTATCCCTGGCAAGGGAACCATCGGTATCGAGGTGCCTAATGCCAAGGCGAATATCGTGAGCATGGAGAGCATCCTGAACTCCAAGAAGTTCCAGGAAACCAAGATGGAGCTGCCTATCGCGCTGGGCAAGACCATCACCAATGAGGTGTTCATGGTAGATCTGGCGAAGATTCCTCACCTGCTCGTTGCCGGTGCCACCGGTCAGGGTAAGTCTGTTGGTCTGAACGCCATCATCACTTCCCTGCTCTACAAGAAGCATCCTAACGAGCTGAAGCTGGTGCTCATCGACCCTAAGAAGGTGGAGTTCAGCGTATATTCACGCATCACCAACAAGTTTATGGCTGCCGTTCCGGATGAGGAGGAGCCTATCATCACCGATGTAACCAAGGTGGTGAGAACGCTGAACAGCCTCTGCGTGCTGATGGACAGCCGCTACGACCTGCTGAAGAAGGCGGGAGCCAGAAATATCAAGGAGTATAATCAGAAATACGTGAACCACAGACTGAAACTGACTGATGGTCACGAATTTATGCCATACATCGTGGTAATTATCGATGAGTTTGGAGATTTGATCATGACAGCCGGCAAGGAGGTAGAGCTTCCTATCGCCCGCATCGCCCAGCTGGCCCGTGCCGTGGGTATCCACATGATCATCGCTACCCAGCGTCCTACCACCAGCATCATCACCGGTAACATCAAGGCGAACTTCCCGGGCCGTATTGCCTTCAAGGTAACTTCGGCCATCGACTCCAAGACCATCCTCGACAGAACGGGAGCCAACCAGCTCATCGGTCGTGGTGATATGCTCTATCTCAACGGCAACGAACCAGTGCGTGTACAGTGCGCCTTCGTAGATACACCAGAGATTGAACGCATCAACGAATACATCTGCAACCAGCCTGGTCCTATCGAGCCAATGGAACTCCCTGAACCAGCCAGCGAAGATGGCGGCGTAGGAGGCAACGGCAGCGTAGATACCCGCAACCTGGATCCGTATTTCGAGGAGGCAGCCCATGCCATCGTTCTCTCGCAGCAGGGCAGCACCAGTATGATTCAGCGCCGTTTCAGCATCGGCTACAACCGTGCCGGCAGACTGATGGATCAGCTTGAGGCAGCAGGCATCGTAGGAGCCGCTCAGGGCAGTAAGCCAAGAGAGGTACTCCTGCAGGATGAGAACCAGCTCAATACATTGCTGATGCAATTGAGGAACTCGTAAGAGAAACGCCCTGAAAGGGCAAAAGCTCCTAGCCCAGGGCAACGCCCTGGGTTAATGAGAGAAGAACCAATACGCCCTGAAAGGGCAAAAGCTTTTAGGTTTAGTTTTAATACAATAAAAGTAAGGATATGAAAAAAGATTTTAGCTATCGCTTTCGCAGCGATGATGAGCCTGGGCACTATGGCGCAGACCGCCCAGCAGGTGCTCGACAAGACCGCTGCCGTTATCGGCAACAAGAAGGGCGCTACCGCCAACTTCAAACTGTCTAGTCCTAAGTACGGCTCGGCAAGCGGTACCATCACCATCAAGGGTAACAAGTTTAATGCGCGCACACCACAGGCCATCGTATGGTATAACGGCAAGACGCAATGGACTTATATGAAGAAGACCAACGAGGTGAACGTGAGCAACCCTACCCAGGCCAAGCAGATGTCGATGAATCCTTATACCTTCATCCACATCTACAAGACAGGATATAAGAGCAGCCTCAAGACTGTGGGCAGCAACTATCAGGTGCATCTCGTAGCCAACAACCAGAAGCGTACCGTGGCAGAGATGTATATCACCATCAACAAGAACACCCACGTGCCATCACAGGTAAAGATGCGCCAGGGTTCTACCTGGAGCACCATCAACATCTCCGGCTTCAAGGCAAAGGGTGTTTCCAACAATTCCTTCGTCTTCAACAGCAAGGAATTCCCAGGAGCCGAAATCATCGACCTGAGATAAACGCCCTGAAAGGGCAGAAGCTCCTAGCCCAGGGTATCACCCTGGGTTAAAAATCCAATAAGAAACTACGCCCTGTAAGGGCAAAAGCTTTAAAAATATATTTAAAACCAAACTAAAATGAAAGATCTCAAACCTATCATCTCACAGTTCGACATCACCGGAACTGTAAATGAGGTAAAACCTCTCGGTAATGGACTCATCAATGACACCTACAAGGTGACAACAGTAGAAGACGATGCACCAGATTATGTTCTCCAGCGCATCAACGACTCTATCTTCACCGATGTAGATCTCTTGCAGCACAATATCGAGGAAGTAACTACCCACATCCGCCAGCAGCTCGAAAAGCAGGGCGCTGACGACATTAACCGCAAGGTGCTCACCTTCGTCAAGGCGAGCAACGGCAAGACCTATGTAAAAGACGAAGACAAGCAGTTCTGGCGCATTTCCGTCTTCATTCCTCGTGCCATCACCCAGGAGGCAGTAAACCCAGAAAGTTCTTATTACGCAGGAAAGACCTTCGGAGAGTTTGAGGCTCAGCTCACCGACATCACCGACCGCCTCGGCGAAACCATCCCTGATTTCCACAATATGGAACTGCGCCGCGACCAGCTCCGTCAGGCTGTCAAGGAAGACCGTGCCGGACGCGCAGAAGGCGTAAAGGATTTCATCGCAGAAATCGAGAGTTATATGGATGAGATGTGTCTCTGCCAGCGCCTCTTCCGCGAGGGCAAGTTGCAGAAGCATGTCTGCCACTGCGATACCAAGGTCAACAACATGATGTTTGATGAAAAGGGTCGGGTATTGTGCGTCATCGACCTCGATACCGTGATGCCATCACTCTTCGTGAGCGATTACGGCGATTTCCTCCGCACGGCAGCAAATACCATCGCCGAGGATTCTCCAGAGTTCGAGAAGATAGATTTTCGCATGGACATCTTCGAATCATTCACCCGCGGCTATGTGGAGTCAGCATCAGCCTTCCTTTCTCCATTGGAGATTTCCCTGCTTCCTCATGCAGCAGAGCTCTTCCCATACATGCAGGCAGTACGCTTCCTCTGGGATTACCTCAACGGCGACCACTACTGGAAGTGCAAGTATCCTGAGCACAACCTCGTAAGAGCCCAGAACCAGTGGCATCTTTTCCTCAAGGCGAAGGAACACGAGGCTGAGATGAAGGCATTCATCGAAAAACTGTAGTTAAAGGACTTAAGAAGTTAACTACATAACACTTTATCTCCTTTAACTCCATAACCCCAAAAAGACAATGAGTAATATTTATAAGAAATTATCTGTTGGCAACCTGATGGCAATGGCAGTAATCTTGCCTATGGTTGCCAACACAACCAACACTGCATCATCTCCCCTGCTTCCGTCCGCTCCCGATGCCCAGAAGGCAGCCCAGGCCGTGAAGGCTGGAGATGTCCAGATTCTCAGAATCAATCCTACGCTGGTGGAGATTGTCTTCGCCAACCAGCAACGTGTCGCCGTAGATTTCTATGGCGAAAGTGTTTTCCGTATCTTCGAAGATCACAACGATGGCGTGATGAGAGCGCCCGAGGCAAAGCCTGAGGCGAGCATCCTGGTGGATAATCCACGCACTGCCCTGAATCATAAACAGGTGAAGGTGGAGGAGAACGACAACTCCATCATCCTTTCTACCACCAAGGCACAGGTCATCTTCGACAAGGCTACCCAGCTCTTCAGAATCATCAACCTCGAACACGGAAAGACCGTGGCATAGCAGAGCGATCCGGCACAGTTTACCCCCGAAAAGGTAACCCTCAGCCTGCGCGAACAGCCGGATGAGTATTTCTTCGGTGGCGGCGTACAGAACGGAAGATTCTCTCACAAGGGTGAGAAAATCGAAATCGTCAACACCAACAACTGGGTAGATGGCGGAGTGGCGTCCCCTGCCCCATTCTATTGGTCAACCGCTGGCTACGGCTTCATGTGGTACACCTTCAAGCCAGGTCTCTACGACTTCGGTTCTACCCAAAACGGAAAGGTAGAACTCTCTCACGAATCCAGGAACTTAGACGTTTTCTTCATGGTGGGCAAAAAGCCTACCGATCTGCTCGATGGCTATTACCAACTCACCGGCAACCCTATACTCCTCCCTAAGTTCGGCTTCTACGAGGGCCATCTCAATGCCTACAACCGCGACTACTGGAAGGAGGCCGACAAGGGCCGAACTATGGTATTCGAGGATGGAAAGGCGTATAAGGAGAGTGCCAGCGACAAGACCGGAATCAAGGAATCACTGAATGGCGAGAAGAACAATTACCAGTTCTCAGCACGTGCGGCAATCGAACGATACATCAAGCACGACATGCCGCTGGGATGGTTCCTGCCAAACGATGGATACGGAGCCGGATATGGTCAGGAGACTACCCTGGACGGCAACATCCAGAACCTGAAGGAATTCGGTGATTACGCCCGCAAGCAGGGCGTGGAAATCGGACTCTGGACCCAGTCAGACCTGCATCCGAAAGACAGCATTGAGGCGCTCCTGCAGCGCGACATCGTGAAGGAGGTGGGAACCGCTGGCGTAAGAGTGCTCAAGACTGACGTGGCCTGGGTAGGCGACGGCTATTCCTTCGGATTGAACGGTGTGGCCGACGTGGCTCAGATCATGCCTTACTATGGCGGGAATGCCCGTCCATTCATCATCTCGCTCGATGGATGGGCTGGTACACAGCGATACGCATCCGTCTGGTCGGGCGACCAGACGGGCGGCGAATGGGAGTACATCCGCTTCCACATCCCTACCTTCATCGGTGCCGGACTTTCGGGTATCTCCAACATCACATGCGACAACGACGGTATCTTCGGCGGAAAGAATCCAATCGTCAACATGCGAGAATTCGAATGGAAGGCCTTCACCGCGATGGGTCTGAACATGGATGGCTGGGGCAGCAATGCCAAGTATCCTCATATCCTGGGCGAACCGGTAACTTCCGTCAACCGCTGGTAAGAGCGATGTTCCTCGACGAAGCCAACCCTTATACCCTGGGCAAGGCAACACAGTATCAGTTCATGTGCGTCCGTCGTTCCGTGGCTCCTATCTACAAGGAAACCAGATGGATAAGGAGGGCAACGATATCCGCAACGGCATCTACCTGCCTCAAGGGCGAATGGTGGATTACTTCAGCGGACATATATATAAAGGTGGAAGAATCATCAACGAGTTTGAGGCTCCCTACTGGAAACTGCCTGTTTTCGTGAAGCGAGGTGCCATCATCCCGATGGTAAATCCTAACAACAATGTATCGCAGATAGACATTACAATCACAGTACCTGAAAATTGCAAGGTATACTATACCTGGGATTCGTCAGATCCGAGTGCTGCATCAACAGAGTATACAGCTCCAATACCTGTTCCTGAAGGAAATAATGTGCTTTCT
>ENA-OQET01001471-OQET01001471.1-human-gut-metagenome-genome-assembly--contig:-NODE-1471-length-10373-cov-3.397911_pt1 | contig 10373 bp, 15 predicted proteins | sample MGYA00242800_ERZ504645 | MGnify/ENA primary metagenome ERZ504645 (study PRJEB26092, sample SAMD00036308) | human gut metagenome | host: Homo sapiens | study: EMG produced TPA metagenomics assembly of... | reverse complement strand
CACCTCTTAATAGATTAGCTCCTGCTGCTTTGGCTGCTTTAGCGATTTCAATAACTTGTTCCTTGCTTTCTACTGAACATGGTCCTGCGATCACTGCTAGATGTCCTCCACCAATTTTAACGCCACCGACATCGATAACTGAGTCTTCTGGATGGAAAGCTCTATTAGCTAATTTATATGGTTCTGATACATGCATGACCTTTTCTACAGCTGGATCAACTTCAATCGATTCTGGATCTACTTTTGTTGTATCCCCAATGAGTCCCATTATTGTTTGATTTTCTCCTTTTGAAACATGAACTTGTAGTCCTTTTTCTTCAATAGTTTTTTCAATTCTTGTCACATCTTCAGTTATAGCTTCTTGTTTTAATACAATAATCATTTTCTTTTTCCTCCTTTATAAACAAAAAAACTCATCCTATAAAGGACGAGCTCTATTCCCGTGGTACCACCTTTTTTCACCTAAAGGTCACCCTTTAAGCCTCATCAAGTACAATCATACTCTCATCATGTAACGGTGATCACCGGAGATGCCTACTCAATTCAACATTCTACTCATAGCTGTATTCACAAATGACGCCAAATCTTTTTCCACCAACCAAAGACTCTCTATATTTTAATCATTTGTTACTATGTCTACTCACTGTATTTATGCTTATTCTACTTGACATTGTTTCCTGTGTCAATCATTATTTAACTTCTTAACCACCTCTAATAATTCTTCATCACTATAAACAACAAAATCAATAAAAGAAGTATCCTTTTCTTGTTTTTGATGATTATACCAAATCGTCTTTACTCCTGCTTGATAAGCTCCCATCATATCTATTTCATAACCATCTCCTACATAGTAACTATCATTTCCTTGAATTAATTCAAAGATTTCTTTTTGTGGTTTTTGATAACCTACTTTTTCTGAAATTATATAGGAAATCATGATTGAATATGAATAATTTATCATTGTGTTTTTCTTTTCCATTAGTAATAATACCATGAGAAATATTCTTTTCTTTTAGGTAGTTAAAAAGTTCTTTCATTGTAGAAGATAATGTTAAATGTGCTTGTTGATCTTCATAGACTTTTTGAAAATCAAGTGCTTGTTGATTTGTAATGAATTGATGAAAATCTTTAAAAGCATTCTTTAAACGATAAATAGATAATTCGTCTTTTGTGATTAATTTATTTAAATATTTTGGGTAAATTTCATTACTATAGATTCTACTTTGTTTCCATAAAGCATATATATCAAGATCTTCATGAAATACTTTTTGATAAGCTTTATAAAAAGGATCATATAAACGATAAAGTGTATCGTCTAAATCAAAATAAATAACCATAACTCCTCCTAAAAGAAAAAACAGGTCACCCTGTTTCTTCTTGGTTGGTTCTCTTTTTATATTATGACAAGTGGAAAGTAAGTTTATATGAAGTAGCCAACCTCTACTATTCTCCTCACATTTATTTTACCTCTTTTGATTTAAAAAGTCTACTTTTTATCAAAATTTTTTATTATGGTCGAATAATTTCAACAAACTTAAAAGTATCATTTTCAAATGTAAAATGTAATATACAACAATTAGTAAAGCCTCCACTTTTTAATATTTCTTCAGGATCAATAACAGTGGATAGAAAACACATACAAGCACCAGCATGTGAAAGAGCAAGAACTGTTTGATGATCTTCTTTATCCATCACATCTGTAAGTGTTTCTTTTAATCTTTTTTGTACATCTTCTTTTCTTTCTCCACCATAATGTGGAAATAAATCATCATAACCAAAATCATCAAAATTAGGGTTTAAGTCTTCACTTTCACCTTCAAATATTCCAAAATTTCTTTCTTTAAGCCCTTTTAATCTTTTATAGTATTGATCACCAATAATAAGTTCAATCGTATCACAGCATCTTTCAGATGTACTACTATAAAAATGATCAAAAGAAATATCTTTTAATATTTCTTTAGCCTTTAAAGCTTGTTGTTTACCAAGTTCTGTAAGTGGTGAATCACACCATCCTTGTATTTTTCTTCTTACATTAAATAAGGTTTGTCCATGTCTCATTAAATATAAATCTTTTTTCATATTCATACTCCTTATCCAAAAATTTCTTTAATAACTTCTAACAAGTCCTTTTGTTCCTCATTCATTGGTATACAAGTATTAATTTCTGATAATATTTTTTCAACAAATCATTATTTCCTATTTGTTGTAAAGTAGTCATCACTTTATAATAAAGCATAAATCTAAATTGCGGATACTCTTTACAAATATTTTTCATTTCTTGATCTAAACAATCTGGATCATCTTTAATAAGTGTACTTAATAAATCCATACGTATTTCCGTATATCTTAAAGAAAGTCCATATTCTTTTTGTAATTCTTTAATTAGATCATAGATTTCTTTTAATAACTTAGAATCAACTTCAACATAAGCAAGATCTTGAAATACACGTGTAAAGAATTGTTCTAAATCTATTCCATAAGGATTAAAAGTATTTTGTAAATCTTGATTTTTTTCATGATTCATTTTAATAAGTCTTTTTATAATATTTTTTGTTTTATTTAACAAATCTAAATAATCATGATCTTTTTGAATAAGTTCTAATAAATCATTCGCTATATAGTTTTTATCAGCTACTTGATGAATATCTTCAAAATGTTCAATTACTTTAACAATATAATAAACAAGGGCATCATCATCAAATACTTCATTTTTTTCGCCTAATTGATCTAATTGTTGATCATATTTTTCATCAAAATGTGCAATTGTTTCATCTGTATTAAAACATTGATGATAAAAATCAAGAACTTCTTTATATCGAATATCAATATTGTTATTATTTAGTTCTTTTTCTATCATATGATAAGTTAAATTTTGAAAAAGTTTTTGTTTTTCATTTAAATAAGTTTGATTATCTTTATATTCATTTTTTAATGTATGTATTGTTGTCTTCATAAAAAAACTCCACCGTTATTTTATCATATAAAGCAAAAATAAAAAGAAGATATTTCTATCTTCTTCATCATTATTATTCAGCTGGTGAAATAGCTTCTACTGGACAAGTTCCAACACATGCTTGACAACCAATGCATGTATCTTTGTCACATTCCATTTTACCATCATCATCAAAAGCTAAAGCTTCTACTGGACAAACACCAGCACATGCTCCACATCCGATGCAAGTATCTTTATCTACGTTCATATTTAACTCTCCTTTTCCTTTTTTCCTATAATTAGTATAACACTTTCCACTTTTCAGTCAATACAAAGTCACTATTTTTCATAGCTTTGAATACAACAATTTTCGGGTAACCATGTCATTAATTCTTCATTTGTCATATCATGAAAATAACTATGAATGACACGCACGATACCTCCATGACAAACAACTAAAATGTTTTTATCAGGATATTTATTTTCAAGTTCTTCTAAAAAACTATACACACGATGAACTACTTGAAATAATGATTCTCCTTGAGGATAATGAAGTGCGTGATTTTGTTTATAATATTGAAATTCTTTATTATTAATAACTCCTTCAAATTTGCCAAAATTGATTTCTTGAATTCTAGAATCTATTTTAATTTCTAATTGATGATTTTCATTTATGATTTTTGCAGTTTCATGTGCTCTTTGAAGTGGTGAAGCAAAAATCATATCTAATGAAATATCTTTTAATTGTTCACTGGCCATTTTAGCTTGTTGCTTTCCTAAAGATGTTAATTCAACATCCGAAATGCCACAAACTTTATTATCAATGTTATAATCTGTTTGACCATGTCTTACTATATATAATTTCATTTTTTTATGTCCTTTATCTTCATTTTGTTTTATGTTATCATATTTTTGGTATTTTGAGAACAAATGAAAAAGGAGAAAATTACATATGGGTGGTATGTTTGGCGTTGTCAGTCGTAAAGACTGTGTCACTGATTTGTTTTTTGGTATTGATTATCATTCTCATTTAGGAACAAAAAAAGGTGGGATTGCAGTTTATGGAGAAAACGGTTTTAACCGTGCAATTCATAATATTTCAAATTCACCATTTAGAACTAAGTTTGAAAATGATATTAAAGAAATGTCTGGAAAAATGGGGATTGGTTGTATTTCAGACAATGAACCTCAACCTCTTTTAATAAATTGTCGTTTAGGTAGTTATGCAATTGTTTCTGTAGGTAGAGTTGCAAATATGGAAGAATTAATTCAAGATGCTTTTGATAATGGGCATACTCAATTTTTTAGAGATGTCTGGGGGCGAAGTCAATCAAACTGAATTAATTGCTGCAATGATCAATCAAAAGGATACTTATGTTGATGGAATTATCAATGTTTTAAGAAAAGTAAAAGGTTCTATTTCTTTTATGTTGATGACAAAAGATGGTTTGTATTTAGTACGTGATAAATTAGGAAGAACTCCATTAAATATTGGTAAGGGTGAAAATGGATTCTGTGCTTCGTTTGAAAGTCATGCTTATATCAATTTAGGCTATTCTTTATATAAAGAATTAGGACCTGGTGAAGTTTGTTTTATGACCAGTGAAGAAGTGAAAACACTTGTAGAAGCCAATGATAAAATGAAAATTTGTTCATTTTTATGGGTATACTATGGTTATCCAACAAGTTGTTATGAAGGACGTAATGTTGAAGAAATGCGTTATGAATGTGGTCGTTTAATGGCTCAAAGAGATGATATTAAAGATATTGATCTTGTAGCAGGTGTTCCTGATAGTGGAATTGCCCATGCGATTGGTTATTCAAATGAATCACATATTCAATATGGAAGACCTTTTATTAAATACACACCTACGTGGCCACGTTCATTTATGCCACAAATTCAAGCAGATCGTAATTTAATTGCAAAAATGAAATTAATTCCAATTGCGAGCTTGATTAAAGGAAAATCATTATTATTAATTGATGATTCAATTGTTCGTGGAACACAACTAAGAGATACAACTGAATATTTATATAATTCTGGAGCAAGAGCAGTCCATATCAGACCTGCTTGTCCTCCAATTATGTATGGATGTCCTTACTTAAACTTTTCAAGAAGTACAAGTGATATGGATTTAATTACACGTCGTGTTATTAAAAAACGTGAAGGAGAAAATGATATCAATATGTTAGAAACATATAGTGATCCAGATACTCCTGAATATAATGCAATGGTAGAAGAAATCCGTAAAGAACTTAATTTTACTTCTTTACGTTTTAATCGTTTGGATGATATGCTTCAAGCTATTGGACTTGATAGTGATAAGATCTGTACTTATTGTTTTAATGGTAAAAAATAATACGGAAAGAAAATTTCCGTATTTTTTTAAAATATATTTAATAGCTTTCTAAGGAGTGCTATAATATTGAAGGAAAAAAAGGAGACTATTATGAAATATTTAATTGACCCAATGGATTTAAGTGTAGAAGAAATTGATGAACTAATTGATATTGCGAATGATATTATTAAAGATCGTACACGCTATCAAGATGTTTGTCGTCACAAAATTCTAGCTACACTCTTTTTTGAACCAAGTACACGTACAAGACTTTCTTTTGAATCAGCTATGTTATCACTTGGTGGAAGTGTTTTAGGTTTTTCAAGTGCAAGCAATACAAGCGCTTCTAAAGGTGAAAGTGTTAGTGATACTATTAGTGTTGTTTCAAGCTATTGTGATATTATTGCAATGCGTCATCCAAAAGAAGGAGCACCTCTTGTTGCTACAAGAAAAAGTACAGTACCTTTAATCAATGCTGGAGATGGTGGTCATAACCATCCAACGCAAACTTTAACTGATTTACTTACTATTTATAGAGAAAAAGGTAGATTAGATAATCTAACAATTGGATTTTGTGGGGATTTAAAATTTGGACGTACAGTTCATTCTCTTACAAAAGCAATGTCACGTTATAAAAATATTAAATTCGTGTTTATTGCACCATCTGAACTTAAAATTCCTGAATATTTAAAACATGATTTATTAGATGCTAAAAACTTAGACTACAAAGAAGTAGAAACAATTGAAGAAGTTATTGAAGATTTAGATATTCTTTATATGACGCGTGTTCAAAAAGAAAGATTCTTTAATGAACAAGACTATATTCGTTTAAAAGATACATATATTTTAGATTTAAAGAAATTAGAAAAATCAAAATCTGATTTAATCGTTATGCACCCATTACCTCGTGTTAATGAAATTGCTATTGAGGTCGATGATGATCCAAGAGCTAAGTATTTTGATCAAGTTCAAAACGGACGTTTTATGCGTATGGCACTTATTTTAAAAATGTTAGGATTGGAAAATGAGGTAGAAAAATAATGAAGATAGATAGTATTAAAAACGGGATTGTTTTAGATCATATTACTGCTGGCAAATCTTTAGAAGTTTATAAAGCACTAGGATTAGATAAATTAGATTGTAGCGTTGCTATTATTAAAAACGTTAAATCTAATAAAATGGGTAAAAAAGATATTTTAAAAATAGATGAAGAATTTGCATTAGATTTTGATGTTTTAGGATATTTAGATCCTAATATTACTGTTTGTATTATTAAAGATGGTAAACTTGTTGAAAAGAAAAAATTGCAACTTCCTCAAAAAATCATTAATGTAGAAAAATGTAAAAATCCTCGTTGTATTACATCAGTAGAACAAGGATTAGATCATGTTTTCTATTTAGTCAAATAAAGATAAACGTATTTATCGATTGTCTTTATTGTGAAACAAAAGTTGGAAAAAAATAGAAGCTTTGCTTCTATTTACTATGCTGGAGTAGCTCCAACGGTAGAGCAACTGACTCGTAACCAGTAGGCTGTGGGTTCAAATCCCATCTCCAGCACCATTATTAAAATCAACAGTCGTTGATTTTTTTATTATAATAACAAACATCAAATATAAACCTTTTCTTCCCATTTCATCATGACATCTTTACCATGATGGGCTAAGCCTATATAAATCACTTTTCCTTTTAAATCATAATCATATCTTCTATCTTTGATTTGTTGAATAGCTTCATTTGATAATTTATCCAATGCTTTTTCAAAATCTTTTTATCTTCTTTGAAATACTTAAATTCAATAATAAACGATGTTTTCTTTTCATCATGAGCCTGGATAATGAGATCATATCTTCCTTTACCTTCTTCTCGATTATAAATAAAACTTTATAGTTATCTGATAGACATAAACACATTCCTAACATCATCATATGATAACTGTTTTCATTATTTAAATCATGATAGCTTGGAATCATTAATACATTTTGATAATTTTTGAAAAAATCATTTTTGTTTTCAGCAATCAAATTGTCAACAATGCGATCATATTATCCATTGTTCATTCCTAGTTGATGTTCCGTTAATCTTATAAAATATCTTCTTACCTCATAATTTGGTATCGCAATTCTAAACTTTTCTTTTTTTGGATCAATTGCTTTTACTACTGTTAAATATCCAGCACTTACAAACATCCCCCATAAGTTAGGTGTATTTGCCACTTCATAAAAGCTTGTTTGAAGGACAACTCTTGTTTCTAGATAGTTATTCTTTATAAGATTTTTCATATTGTTTTTTTAAAATCGTAGTCTGCTTTTTATATAGCTTGTTTAAGCATTGTATTAGCACTCGTATTGACCCAATAAGGAACAAGTACTTTTCTTCTTGCATAATTTAAAATAAACCATGGATTATAGATTTCTTTATCTCCCATTTTATAGCCATCATACATTTCTTTGACTTCATCATTTAATTCTAAATCATAATATTCAAGTAATTCTTTGGTTTCTTCTATACTGAATCCAAAATATTCACTATAATCATTATCAATTACTGTATACACATCTAAATTATTTAAATCACTGAAAATATTTTCTTTAGCCACTCTTTGAATTCCTGTAAGCATCGCATATTTTAAGCTGGTTGATGTTTTAAGAGAATTATGAAGCAATCCTGCAAGTCCCCTTCTTACTTCATCATAGAACCATCCTGTATGTGCTTCTACAAATGGTGTATCATATTCATCTATAAATACCATAACTTCTTTTCCATAATAATCTTCCATTCTTTCCATCAAGAATGAAATTGCATCATCTATTCCCTTAAGATTTTCAAATACAAAATTATATTTATCCCATTGATTTTGTATTTGTGTTCTTATCGTCGAAACAACTGTTTCTTTATCTCTTTTGGCATCCGCAAAAGAGATAAAGATTGTTGGATATTGATTGATTTCAGCTGCATAAGGTGTTTCCATGATTTTTGTACCTTTAAAGAATTTCTTTAGAGTTCTTTGGTAAATATCAAAGAATTCAGCCATCATTGACATATTAATGGTTTTTCCAAATCTTCTAGGACGAGTAATCAATGTTACATCTGTTACTCTATCTAAGAACTCTTTGATCATCAAGGTCTTATCTACAAAATAATAATTTCCTTCTACAAGTCTTGTAAAAACTTTTCGTTCCTATTGGTATTTTCTTCATTTCTATCACCCTTTCTTTACATATTATAAACTATTTTAGAAATGTTTACTGATGAATATAAATTCAATTTTTAATTTGATCTATATTGAATATTTCATAATTATGATTTTTAGCTTATCTAAATCTAATGAAAAATGGTAGTTGATCAAGTATATAGGAAAACTAGAGTAGAAAAATCACGATAACAATAAAAATAAAGGAGGAAAATCAAGACTGATCATCAGTCTAATTTTCCTCCTAAAAAACATTAGATATTTTAGAGGGGATATTGATTTCACATCAATATCCCCTTAATAATTTAAAGTAATTTTTCTAAAACACGCGATTATTTAGAGCGCTATATAATCAATGTTATCTATTATTACTCAACGATCACTTTTAGCAACTAAAATAACTATTTCCCATTTAAGACATCTTTAATTGCTTGTAGATTTTCTTTAACACTATCATCATTTGGAATCATATAATAAAGTTTGCTATCAGGCATGTAAGCTCCACCTGTTTGCATAACTCCTGTTCCGGTAAATTGTTTTTGTTTAAATGTCCATGAAGCATTATCATTTATTTGCATTTTTATTAAATCTGTAATATCACTCGATGCCATATTTGTTTCAAAACATCCTGATACTGCAGTTAAAACACTTGTATAATTAGTAATAACAGCTGATGACATCATTTTATTAAGCATAGCCATTAAAACATCTTGTTGATGTTTTACACGTACATTATCTCCATCAGCAAATGAATATCTTTCCCTTGAATAAGCTAATGCTTCTTTACCATTCATTTGTTGAAGACCTAATTTATAGGTATAACCACCCGCACTAAAATCTCGATCAACATTAACAGTAATACCACCCAATGCATCAACCATTGTGACCAATGATGTAAAGTTAACTCTTGCATAGTAGTTGATATCTGTCCCTAAAAACTGAGCCATTGTTTTAACCGTATTTTCAGGTCCATCAATACCTGAATGCGTTAACTTATCCTTTTTTTTCCATATTCGCAAGAGTTACGTAGTAATCTCTTGGAATAGATGTTAATAAGATCTTCTTTGTATTTGGATTAACAGTAACGATCATATTAACATCTGATCTAGATACTGTTGTAATACTTCCATATGTATCAATACCACTGATATAAATAATAAATGGTGTATTTGTTACAGAAACTCTTGTTGAAAAGTCTTTGACTTTTGTTTCTATATCACTTGTCCATATTTCTTTAACTTCATTTTGAAAATCTGGATGATTATCTTCAAACATACCACGTGATCCTTCATTTAACAAGATTGCATCTACTTTCCCTTCATATAAATCATCACCAAAATCTTTATATGAATTATATTTAGCTGTAGTTGGCTCGCTACCTAAATCTTTCTTTAAGTCAGCCATTGCTTTATCCTGAGTTTCTATATCTCCCAAACTCATAATACCAAGCTTTTGTCCATTTAAATCAGAAACCTTCTTAATTGAGCTATCTTTCATTACTACTACAGAAACTACAGATACATCTTTAGAACTTGTCATCTTACTGAAAGCAGAGCCAGTCGTAAACAAATACCAGTTACCTACACCTAAAATAACGGATAAAATAACAATCAATACTTTCCCTAACACTTTATTTATCTTATTAACATGTTTCCCCAACTGTAAATAATACATACCAAGAAATAATAGTAATAAAACTACGATTACTGGAATTAAAAACTTCATAGGTAAAACATTAACAGTAACTGCCTGTACAATCAAACCGATTGTAAGCAATGCATATACTAAAACAAAATAAAACCCTACATTTTTAAATATACTTTTTTTATTTACTTTCTTCTTCGCCATCATACTCCCTACCTTTCAAGTATAAATAAATAGCCAATAATATTGTACTATAGTCAATTGG
>ENA-OQET01001469-OQET01001469.1-human-gut-metagenome-genome-assembly--contig:-NODE-1469-length-10380-cov-2.873305_pt1 | contig 10380 bp, 12 predicted proteins | sample MGYA00242800_ERZ504645 | MGnify/ENA primary metagenome ERZ504645 (study PRJEB26092, sample SAMD00036308) | human gut metagenome | host: Homo sapiens | study: EMG produced TPA metagenomics assembly of... | reverse complement strand
CGATTGTTAAAGGCATGAAGTTTTGGAACGCATTTTTAATTGCAGATAAATATTTGTTTTGACCGCACCATGCACCAGCGCGACCTAAGACATCCGCCATTTTGTCCATAAATTTTTCCTCCCTTAATTAATTTTGACATGATTATCATAACGTGACATTTTTCTTTGTTAAAGGCTTACAATGGTTTTTGTTTTTTATTTACAGCATTCTTTTTTCTTTAAAAAAATCGTGTAATTTATTTACAAAACATAAAGAAAAAATCATTTGTTAAAACAAATGATTTTCGTGTCATTTTATAAGTAGTCAAAAAAATACGGAAGGTATTTAATTTATTAAATAAATGACAATCTTTATTTTATATATAGGATAGAAATTGTACACCTTTTTAAAAGATTTAGAGAGTAATTTTCATTAATTCCTTTTCGGTACAATAAACGATGTAATTTTATTTACGAAAAAAAGATGACTTGCATCACCATTTTTTTATCTATATTATTAAAAGATAATATTTCATTATATGATTTAGTCTAAAAATTGGGAAGTTACGATTTAATCGTTAAAGGGATATAACAACATTATCTTTTAATAGCAAAATTATTTATCTAATTGATAGAATGAATCAACGCCACCATATAAGCTTTGTTTTCCTAATTCATCTTCAATTCTTAATAATTGATTGTATTTAGCAATACGGTCTGTTCTTGATGCAGAACCAGTTTTAATTTGTCCAGCATTTGTAGCTACAGCAATATCAGCAATTGTTGTATCTTCTGTTTCACCAGATCTATGAGAAACAACAGCAGTATAGTTTGCTTTTTGAGCCATTTGAATAGCTTCTAATGTTTCAGTTAAAGTACCAATTTGGTTAACTTTAATTAAGATAGAGTTTGCAGTTTTCTTAGCAATACCTTCTTGTAAACGTTTTGTATTTGTTACAAAGAAGTCATCCCCTACTAATTGTACTTTTTTACCTAATTTTTCAGTTAAATATTTCCATCCTTCCCAGTCATCTTGATCAAGACCATCTTCGATAGAAATAATTGGATATTTTTCAACAAGTTCACCGTAGAAGTCAACTAACTCTTTTGAAGTAAATGTTCTATTTCCTTCACCTGGTAAAACATATTTACCATCTTTATAGAATTCTGAACTAGCAACGTCCATTGCAAGTTTAACATCTACACCTGGTTTATAACCTGCTTTTTCAATAGCTTCAATAACTGTTTGAATAGCTTCCTCATTTGATTTTAAGTTAGGCGCAAATCCACCTTCGTCACCTACAGCCGTATTTAATCCTTTATCATGTAATACAGCTTTTAAATTATGGAATACTTCAGCACCCATACGAATTGCTTCTTTGAATGTAGGAGCTGAAACTGGCATAATCATAAATTCTTGGAAATCAATGTTGTTATCAGCATGTGCCCCACCATTGATAATATTCATCATGGGTGTAGGAATAATATGAGCATTTGCTCCACCAATATAACGATATAATGGCATACCTAATGAATCAGCGGCACATTTAGCAACCGCAAGAGAAACACCTAAGATAGCATTTGCTCCAAGTTTACCTTTATTATCAGTACCATCTAAATCAATCATTGCTTGATCGATTTCTCTTTGAGCAAAAAACATCATACCCTAATAATTCAGGAGCAATCACTTCGTTTACATTTTTAACAGCTTGTAAAACACCTTTACCTAAATAACGTGATTTGTCTCCATCTCTTAATTCTACTGCTTCATAAATTCCTGTAGAAGCTCCACTTGGTACGATTGCTCTACCAAAAGCTCCACATTCACTTCTAACTTCAACTTCAACAGTTGGATTTCCACGAGAGTCTAATACTTCGCGTGCTTTAATACTTTGAATTAAATCCATTTTAATACTTCCTTCTTTCATTTTTGTTTTGTTTGTGTTTGTGATTTTTGTTTGTGATCTGGTATCAATAAAAAATGATTTATTAACACGAGGTTAGCTGTAACTAACTGTCTATAAGTTAGCATATACTAACCTTGTGTGTCAACCCTTTTTGACTACTTTTTTTCAACTTCAAATACTATTTTGTTCCCTTTTTTTATAAAATATTCTTTGATAGATACAAAAAAATTCCTTTTTTCATTTATTTATCTTTCTTGTTTCATTGACTTTCTTTAATCGACACTTTATAATTTGTTCAGGTGAATTCCTTCACCTGAAGGAAGAAATTTATGTAGTTTTACGTTATTTCTTTTTTAATGTTTGTGATCATTAATGTGATGAAAGGAGAAAATAAAAAATGATTTATTCACATGAAGTTGAAGAAATGTGCACTGTAAATCGTGGTGCATCACACGGATGTGCTCCTATTCCTGAAGAAGGAAAATGGGTATATTCAAGAGAAATCAAAGATATTTCTGGTTTAACACATGGTATTGGTTGGTGTGCTCCACAACAAGGTGCATGTAAACTTACTTTAAATGTTAAAGAAGGTATCATTGAAGAAGCATTAATTGAAACTGTTGGATGCTCAGGTATGACTCACTCTGCTGCTATGGCTAGTGAAGCATTAGTTGGTAAAACTTTATTAGAAGGTTTAAATACTGACTTAGTTTGTGACGCTATTAACACAGCTATGAGAGAATTATTCTTACAAATCGTTTATGGACGTACTCAATCAGCATTCTCTGAAGGTGGATTACCTGTAGGTGCTGGTCTTGAAGACTTAGGTAAAGGTTTAAGATCAATGGTAGGTACATCATACTCTACTAAATTAAAAGGACCTCGTTACTTAGAATTAACTGAAGGTTACATTACTCGTATCGCTTTAGATACAAATGATGAAATTATCGGTTACGAATTCGTTAACTTAGGTAGAATGATGGAAATGATTAAAGATGGAAAAGATGCTAATGAAGCTTTAGAAGCTGCTAAAGGTAACTACGGTAGATTCAACGATGCTGCTAAATACATCGATCCAAGAAAAGAATAATAGGAGGATACGAAAAAATGGCATTATTTGAAAGTTATGAAAGAAGAATTGATCAAATTAACGCTGCATTAGCTAAATATGATATCAAATCAATCGAAGAAGCAAAAGCTATTTGTGATGAAAAAGGTATCAACGTTTATGATATCGTAAAATCTACACAACCAATTTGTTTCGAAAATGCTTGTTGGGCATATACAGTTGGTGCTGCTATGGCAATTAAAAATGGTGATACTAAAGCAGAAGATGCTGCTAAAACAATCGGTGTTGGATTACAATCATTCTGTATTCCAGGATCTGTTGCTGATGATCGTAAAGTAGGTTTAGGTCATGGTAACTTAGGAGCAATGTTATTAAACGAAAATACTCAATGTTTCGCATTCTTAGCTGGACATGAATCTTTCGCTGCTGCTGAAGGTGCAATCAAAATTGCTGAAAAGCTAACAAAGTTAGAAAAAAATCCATTAAGAGTTATCTTAAATGGTTTAGGAAAAGATGCTGCTAAAATCATCTCAAGAATCAATGGTTTCACTTATGTAGAAACTCAATTCGATTATTTCACTGGAGAAGTTAAAGAAGTATCTAGAACTGCTTATAGTGATGGTCCACGTGCTAAAGTTAACTGCTATGGTGCAGATGACGTACGTGAAGGTGTTGCTATCATGCATAAAGAAGGTGTAGATGTATCAATCACTGGTAACTCTACTAACCCTACTCGTTTCCAACATCCAGTTGCTGGAACATATAAAAAAGAATGTATCGAACAAGGTAAAAAATACTTCTCAGTTGCATCTGGTGGTGGAACTGGACGTACTTTACATCCTGATAACATGGCTGCTGGTCCTGCTTCATATGGTATGACTGATACTATGGGACGTATGCATAGTGATGCTCAATTCGCTGGTTCTTCATCAGTTCCTGCTCACGTAGAAATGATGGGATTAATCGGTATGGGTAACAACCCAATGGTTGGAGCTACTGTTGCAGTTGCTGTTGCTATCGAAGAAGCTTGTAAATAATTCATTAAAAAGTCTTGATTTTTCAAGGCTTTTTTTATTTTCCCTTTATCCCTTTCTATCAACAATAATTTAAAAAAATAAGGGGGCTGTAACGAGTAGGTAGATTTTTAACTACTTTCGAAAGGTTACAGCCTCTTTATTATTACATATTATCTTTTAATACTTCATGATCTCTTAATAATTTCTCTATAATTGTTCCTTTAACTGCTTTAATAAGAGGCTTTTTAAATATATTTAAAGGACCTAAGTTTATTTCAAGAGGAGATTTACCATCCATCAATTTAACAGAACTATCCAATAATTCTCTAATATCATAAACACTTCCCCATACCTCAGGAACACCACGATCTACACCTAATAAACCATAAACAGCTTCCATTGCTGTTCTTACAGAATATTCTGTAGTAAAGACAGTATCTCTAGGTGTATGAGCAAATTGTCCTAAGAAAGCAAAGTTAACTGCGCCATCAACAATAACATCTGGTCGATCTTCTTTTCTTCTTGGCATAAAGAAAGCAGTGATATATGGCATCATTGTTGGTATACAGATAGCACTGTTTGTCGCATAGTCTTCAATGTATTTTTCTGGTACACCAAGATGATAGAGCCATTCCATTGTAATTTCTTTTCCTGTACATTCTTTCATTGGTTTTTTTACATAATCTCCAAGAACATCTGTAAATAAACCATAGTACCCAAACACATACTTTTTCATCTTGATCTGCAACTTTAGTTGTAAGAATAAGTTCAAACTTATCATCACCGATTTTATTCAGACTATGATCAACCTGAACTCCTAACTCCAGATCATCTAACGATCCATCTTTTTTTCTAAAGCTACTTTCTATAATTTCAATTTTGTCTAAAATAAGAGCACTTTCATATTTAGATCTGACTTCCATATTTTTTCTCCTAGCATGCAGTTGCGTAATCATCCATAAAATCAAACTCTGGCTTTACATTGCTTGTATTAATGTTGTTATTTGAATAATCAAAATACTTCTGAGGCGGCGTCAAAATCTGTTTTACATCTTCCTCCGTAATTGCATGCACTCCCTCTGCATCTCTTATCATAGGAGTTTTAGCGGTTTTACTCAATTCAACATTATACTTCTCGCACAATGAAAAGAACAATTCTTTATCTAACATTAAATCACCTCTTCTTCTTCATTATATATTAGCTTTGTTGATTTAATACATTCTTTTTTTGAAACACAAATTTGACGTTCATTAAATTCCAAGGCCTGTAATATTCATTATTTTCTTCTGTAATTCTTTATCCTTCTTGTTTCTTCGCGTTGTATAACCTGCATAATCTTTCTGAAATGTTCTGGTAATAACAGCGATATTCTTTTTTTGCTTATAATAATCAAAGAAAAGAGCACGAAAATTTTTTATTCATCAAATACAGGCATATTTCCAGAACAATCTTTTTCTATTTCATCTATGCATTGGATAACCTCCGTGAAAAATGCATCCAATTGTTTATTATCATCCAAATCCAATACTTCTTCATCTGGTGCTTCTATAGTCGCCTTAAAAAATCACTCTTCCAAAACTCGTTATTATGAAAAGCAGCTGTTGCAGACCACCATAATGCTTTCTCTAATCGTCAAAAAAAAGTATACTCCCTGTCCCGCCAAATGATCAGCACGATAGTTGCATTTCGCAGGATCAAATCCATTACTTTCTATACTATCTTTATGTTTTGAACAGGTTCCATGATATCCTATTTCATTCATTCTTTACTCTCTTTTGGATTTTTATCAACGTCACTTTTTAAGTAACTCAATTTCAGATTTTATTCAATACAGATATGATTATATATTTTACCACGCTCAAGCAAGCTCTGCAATCTCATTTCCATCCAATCAGCACTTTATTTTTATTAACTAAAGTGAAAAGCACCTTCCTTTTTCAGACACCCTGCATCTTAAAATCACATATTAAAGATAAAAAGGTGATGAACTATGCAGATTGAAGAAAAGAAATCAAGACTGGAAAATCTTTTTTCAATGATACAATTGATGATGAAACGGTAGCGAACATTGAAAAAAATGCTAACCAGAAAAAAAATGTAGAAAAACTTCACAAGTACAAAATCTTATACAACGAAAAAAGAGATGCCTGGTACACCGCAAACCCGCAGGATTATAACAAGCGTATTCAAAGAAAAACTCTTGGTGAATTGTTGGATGCATTAAAGCCTTACTATATAGAATCCACTTCCACTTACCTGCAGGATATTTTTGAGGAATGGCTGGATTATAAAAGAACCATCACTGACAGCCCTAATACTATCTGTGCTCACAGAAAACACTGGAAAAGATTTTTTGACGGAACTGATTTCTTTCAGATTCCCTTACAGGAAATCAAGGTCTCGGATATCAATTCCTGGGCCAACCAGTTGATCAAAAAATATAATTTATCCAGTCACGCCTGGCAGACGATAAAAACCATTCCAAAACAGATGTTTGAGTATGCGAAAGACCATGGATATATTGCTACTAACCCATTTCCGGAGCTCAGGGTAACTGTTAAATTCCGTCAGGTATCCAAGCCAACTAGCGAAACTCAGGTTTACAACACCGACGAATATCATAAAATTATTGAGGATCTGTGGAAATCGTACGATAAGAAACACGAGCCGCGCTTTTTATCTATCGTTTGCAATTTTTTGATGGGATTACGTGCCGGAGAATTGTGCGCCCTTCGATGGCAAGATCTGGACATGAAGAAATGGGAAATATCGATTGTACAGGAAATGGTACATATGGATGCCACTGAACTGAGTAATCCTTATTATGATGTGTATAAGGCTTCCGGACAGATTGTTATTCTTCCTGGTCAGAAAGGCAGAAAAGGTGTGTATGTATTGCTTGATCATACCAAGACTCATACAGAACGTGTCATTCCTGTTGTACATAAAGCTCAGGAGATTTTCAAATTATTAAGAGCAAATGCTCCTGATGCAAAACCTGATGACTTCATTTTCGGATATGGAAGCAAATACCTGAACCTGCGATCAATTAACAGTATGCTGGAATATGCCTGCAAGCACATCAGTACAGATGTAAAGCGCAGCCACAAACTGAGAAAGACTTACGCAAGCCGCCTGAACGCAGCTGGTCTTCCTCTGGATCAGATTCGTGCCTGCCTTGGCCACAGCAACACCACCACCACATTAGGGTACATATACACTCCCCTGACTCCTGAGGAAAGTTTGAGTATCATGGAAAAAGCATTTGCCAACTGATTTCACCCAAATTTTCCTTGTCACAGGAAGTCACAGGTTCGAACTCAAATTAACAAGCACAAAAAAAAGCCGGAAACCGTTGATTTTTCAAGGTTTCCAGCCTTTCAACCGAAGCGTGCGTTAGAGGTTGCTGCGTGCCAGTGGCACGCGTTTAGCAACGACCGAAATGAAATGTAGATCGAACCCGTTCGAGTCCGACTGGACTCGAATAAAAAATGGGACAAGACTTTATGTCCTGTCCCATTTTTTTATGACGTGCGTTAGAGGATTCGAATTTTTTACACATGCATGAAAACCGCATAGAAAGGGGCATTCCGCCACCGTATCCATCTAATGTCACAACAAAGTCACAACAATTTTTACCTCTGTTATTGTAGGGCTATTTATATGTATGATATGTGATTTTTACTTTGGCATCAACTGGAAACCATTCATTTGCTGAAAATTCTGAATTTCCATTAATTGTTACCTTTTCAACTTCTCCATTTTTTGAAAAGACTCCTAGAATCAAATCTTTATCTTCTATGAGTTTAATATTTTTAAATCCCGCCGAACTTAATATATCTTTCACATCTTTGAAATTTTTGTTTTCTAAATTTTCTGCTGATGTAGACACCTGTATATCTTTATTTCTCTTATGGTCAATATTTTCTTTTTCCCCGATATAGAAGAAAACACCTAATAATACTATCATTAGAAGAACCATACCTATTACGGCTCTTGTATTGTTAGCTTCTTGTTTTGCTTGATATTCAAGCTCCATCTTTTTTCCTTTTAGTTTTTTCCTCAGCTTGTTTTGTTTTTTTCTCTTTCGACTTCGATAGGATCTTCTTGTTTTATTTCAACAGAATCTTCCTGTTTTATTGCGTCCTCATCTGTTTGAGTATTTTCATTTTGGGGAGCATATTTAAACAGCTCACCACGACACTCTGGATATGAAAGAATTAATGCACGTACATTATTTGCAATATACAATGGAATATTCGAATCATCATTATCACTTGTAATCCAATAACTTCCTGTTATATGTCCATAATCATTAAAATCTATTTGGAATGTCCATGTGCTTAATTTGCTTTGTGATTTCACAGTTCCATAAACAATAGGCCCATCCGTATATATACTTTCTAATCTCTTTATAGGTCTTGCTGCTTTGCATACCATTAACCCAAATTCACATTCAGATATATCATCAGAAAATTCACACGACGTAGAAGTTCTATTTTCTTCTTCGTCATTTTCAGACATATCATCTGCAAATTGACATTGAAAAGACTTACGAAATTCTTCCTCGGCTTTCTTTTTTTGTTCTTCTTTTCTGCTTTTATGTAAAATACCACCAACAATTCCTATTGTAATTATCTCCAAAAGTGCCATTTCTTCACCTTCGTATTCTAAGAATATAATAATTAAAGCATTATTTTACTGTATCTTCAATACATATTTTTCTGAATCATCATAAAATTATATTCTGATTTTGCATCCTCTGGTAAATAGGAAAACGAAAAAATGAGGATGTCCTATTTTGATATATATATCCGATAAATATACATCCACATATAACTCGTTGGGGATATAGCTATCATAACAAAATCTATACTCTTAAACGAATTTGCCTTGCATCTCTGTAATATATCATTAGCACATTTTCTGTTATCGTTAACCCAAATCTTGTTAATGACTACTTTTAATTGCTGTTCATGGTAATAGCCTACACTAAATACATAACTATTATATACGTCCATATCACGTCCAAATTGTAAATATAATAATATTATTAGCAATATCATAAGAATTATAAAAACTTTCCTGATTTTCTGTATATACATAATTAGCTTCCTTGTACCTGTATTTTAATACAGTGTATCATAATACATCTTATTTATAAATACAGTTGTACGTATAATTCAAGAAAAAACAGGTTAGGATTATGATATGACTGTATATATAGATTTGGAGAATCTCCTTAAAGAAAAGCAAATCAGCAAAAATAAATTATGCCTTGCTTGCAATTTGCAACGAACTCAATTAAACAATTATTGTAAAAACAAGGTATCTCGGATAGATTTATCCATTTTGGCACGTATATGCGAATTTCTCGACTGTACACCAAATGATATTTTAAAGCTCAAACCATAAGAAGCCGTTACCTATCAATATGATATGATAGGTACAGCTTCTTTCTTTTTGTACCATTATATTAAATAATTAACACTTGTGACATCAAGTCGCCAATGTGAAAGATGAAATACTGATACCATCATCATTGCCAAACGATTGTATACTACTGGCTTACCCTGTGTAATGGCTTTTTCTCTATTTTTGCCACGTAATATATACGGTTTATCATTCATGATATCCGCTAAAAACTTCTGATTTGTAATTCTATCTGCGGTATGCATTGCTTTGTATCGTAATGCAAGTTCCTTACGGCATATATATTTATAGTCTGGATCGGCTTCTAAACGCTCTTTATAATAGCAGTATGCCCGTTGTGCCTGTTCTGCTCGCAATCCATGAAGATTAATTTTATTGTTCATTTCTGTTTTTGTAAAAACTCTTTTATCTGGTGGAACTTCTGAAAAAATTTTCTTTATGGTTTCTATATCAGATGGTAAAATTCTTTGAAATTGATCTTTGCCACCCTTACCGCTATGTACATATACACAACAGTACCCGCTTTCATCAGTTCGCAAATCTCTTCCCCTTAATTTTGCAAGCTCTGCTCGCCTAAGTCCTACTACTTTCTGTACTGATATAAGACGTTCAAAACGTTCTTGTGTAACTTCTTTTTTTTCCTTGTGCATTTATTTCTGTGTCTCGCCCTCTGGTTATCATATCCGCAGTTCTTTTTGGTTTGTTTATCTGCCCCATATTAACCTCTAATGCCTTACATGGCGCAGACATATATCTGTGTATCGTTGCAGGCCTATAACCTGCATTTTCAAGACTATCCTCATATTTTTGGAGTATTTCGTTTTTTCGATCTGTAAGTTGGGATGGTGTTTCTGATACCATTTTTGTCTGCAATACGACGCAAAATTTTTTACAGTCACGTTTATATACCGTAATTGTATGGTTGTCTGTTATTCCTATTAAAGCTTTTTGACATAACATGTGCTGTATGGATTC
>ENA-OQET01001468-OQET01001468.1-human-gut-metagenome-genome-assembly--contig:-NODE-1468-length-10385-cov-2.707545_pt1 | contig 10385 bp, 8 predicted proteins | sample MGYA00242800_ERZ504645 | MGnify/ENA primary metagenome ERZ504645 (study PRJEB26092, sample SAMD00036308) | human gut metagenome | host: Homo sapiens | study: EMG produced TPA metagenomics assembly of... | reverse complement strand
CACGCAGGTCCTTGATGGTGTTGTTCGCCGTGGTCAGCTCCTGCGCCTTGGTGTCCAGGTCGGCCTTGGGAAACGTAATGCGCCGCCGGCAGGCGTTGACCACCTCAAACTTTGCGTCCTTTGCGGCCTGCTGGAACTGCTCCCAAGGTCAGTGCGCCCTTTTCAAAAATGGGATTTGAGAAATTCCATTGTTTTTTGCTCCTTTCATCGAAAAATTGAGTATGAAAAAACCACCTTGGATTGAATCCTTGGTGGTTCGTTCTTAGATTGTATGACAAAGGCGCCCCTCGCGGAGCGCCCCTATCGGGATTTCTGGTATTTTGGTGGGTGTGCCCTTTCCCACATTTCTTTTGACCGCGAGGGTGTGTAGCAGCACAATCTCTACTTCAATAATTCTTTGGGTAAAGCCTTTATTGTCTATGCTAAGTATAACCTAATTATTCTTTTTTGTAAAGGCAATCTGCATCTGTTATCCTTCCGGAGCATATCAAAAATTTATTTAACATCCGTATAAGCTTACATCAGATCCTCGGCTTCACGCCCTTCGTATCTCTCTTGGCCAGCTTCACTTTATTCAGTACATACGGCTTATCATGATACTCAATGGCATATTCCTGGCGGCTTTCCAGGAGATAGGCGTGGTGGATACGGTCTTCGCCGGTAAGCTTCATGCCTCGGACACCCAGGGCGTTTTTCTTGGTGACGGAGATCTCGGTTTTCAGGATACGGAGGAAGTAACCTTTCTCAGACTGGAACACAACCTGATCCATCTCGTCGGCTGCTCCTACGAATACAAGGCGGTCATCCTCCGCAAGCTTGGTGGAAACAATGGTACGCTTGGAAGCACGGAACTCTTCTCCTTTTACCAGCTTGCACATGCCGTTCTCTGTAACAAAGAGTACCGTGGAGGCTGCTACCTGACTCAGCGGTGCCACATAGAGGATCTGCTCGGAAGTACTGTCATAATTACCCAGATTATCTGCCGGAACACCTTTATCACGGAAACGCACCAGCGGAATATCCTCTGCCTTCACTGTGTGGAGCTTGCCGGTATCTGTAAAGATACAGATCTTGTCCGTATTCATGCAGGTAAAGACATAACGGCTCTCTGCATGAGCAGCTTCTTTATTACGCTCGTAGGCATTCTTGTCAATGAGACGCATATATCCGAAACGATCCATCAGGAAGCAGACTTCGGTCTCTTCCATCTTCTTCTCCTCATAAACAGCTTCCTCTGCATTTTCAATGGAAGTCTTACGCTTACTGCCGTATTCCTTCTTGATCTGATCCAGTTCACCCATGATCACTGCTGCCATGGAGTCATAATTATTCAGGATATCCTCATAAGCAGCAATGTTCTTCATGGTTTCCTCATGCTCCCTCATCAGAGCATCGATCTCCAGTCCGATCAGCTTGTAAAGACGCATGTCCAGGATAGCTGTGGCCTGTTTCTCTGTGAATTTCAGGGATCTTGCCGCTTTTTCGGATGTCTTGGTCTTGAATTTAATCCCTTCTGTGATACCGTCGGTCAGACATTTCTTTACCTGGTCGCGACTCTTGCTGCCACGGAGGATCTCGATGATCAGGTCAATGACATCACAGGCTTTGATAAGGCCTTCCTGGACCTCCCTTTTCTCCTGTTCCTTGGCAAGAAGGGTTGTATATTTTCTGGAATTTACTTCAAATACAAAGTCCACATGGTGAGCAATGATCTGCTTCAGTCCCAGTGTTTCCGGTCTTCCGTCTGCAACTGCCAGCATGTTGACACCGAAGGTATCCTCCAGTCGGGTCTTCTTATAGAGCATGTTGGTAAGGTTCTCCACGTCTGCATCGCGCTTCAGTTCCAGAACGATACGGATCCCCTCTTTGGAGGACTGGTTGGAAATATCCACGATATCTGTGGTCTTCTTGGTCTCTACCAGGGTTGCGATATCATTAAGGAATTTTCCGATGTTTGCACCGATCATGGTGTAAGGAATCTCTGTGATCACCAGCTGCTGGCGACCGCCCTTCAGCTTCTCTATTTCCACCCGTCCACGGATACGGAGCTTACCTGTTCCAGATTCATAGATCTTTACAAGGTCGTCCTTATTTACTACGATACCACCTGTCGGAAAATCCGGGCCCTTGAGATAACGCATCAGCCCACGGGTGCTGATATCATTATTCTTCATGTATGCCTTCACAGCATCCACCACTTCGCCCAGGTTATGCGGCGGGATACTGGTAGCCATACCAACGGCGATTCCGTCTGCTCCGTTTACAAGGAGATTTGGGATACGCACCGGAAGTACTACCGGCTCCTTCTCTGTTTCATCAAAGTTCGGCATGAAGTCCACAACGTTCTTATCAAGGTCTTCCAGAAAAACCTCCTGGGTCAGCTTCTCCAGGCGGGCCTCTGTGTATCGCATGGCTGCGGCTCCGTCGCCTTCAATGGAACCAAAGTTTCCATGTCCGTCCACCAGTGTACGACCCTTTTTAAATTCCTGCGCCATGACTACAAGCGCATCATAAATGGAGCTGTCACCGTGGGGATGATATTTACCCATAGTATCTCCTACGATACGGGCACATTTACGGTACGGGCGGTCGTAACGGATGCCAAGCTCATACATATCGTAAAGGGTACGGCGCTGTACCGGCTTCAGTCCGTCACGTACATCCGGCAGTGCTCTGGAAATGATAACGCTCATGGCGTAATCGATATATGATTTCTGCATGATCTCCGCATAATCGGTGCGGATGATATTGTCCTGTTTCGTATTCATAGTTTATTCTCCCAATCAAATATCCAGCTCTGCATCTGTTGCATGCTCATAGATAAAGGCCTTACGTGGCGGAACATCGCTTCCCATCAGGATCTCTGTCACATCGGAGGCCATGCGGGCATCTTCGATCTCCACACGCTTCATCATTCTTGTCTCAGGGTTCAGGGTAGTCTCCCAGAGCTGCTGGGCGTCCATCTCACCGAGACCTTTGTATCTCTGGAGCGTGAAGCTTCCCGGTTTATGGCTCTTACGGTATTTCTCAAGAGCCTTGTCATCGTAGAGATATTCCTCCTGCCCCTTCTTCGGCATTACCTTATAAAGAGGTGGCATGGCAATATACACATGTCCCTCATAGATAAGCTCCGGCATAAAACGGTAAAACAAGGTCAGAAGCAGAGTAGAGATATGAGCACCATCCACATCCGCATCGGCCATGATCACGATCTTGTCATAACGAAGCTTCGTGATATCAAAATCATTTCCGTAGCCTTCGGAAAAGCCGCAGCCAAAGGCATTGATCATAGTCTTGATCTCTGCGTTGGCCAGCACCTTGTCGATGGTAGCCTTCTCTACGTTGAGGATCTTACCGCGGATTGGAAGGATCGCCTGATAGTTACGATCTCTGGCTGTCTTGGCCGAACCGCCGGCGGAATCTCCCTCTACGATAAAGATCTCACACAGTGACGGATCCTTTTTCTCACAGTTGGCCAGCTTGCCGTTGGAATCAAAAGAGTATTTCTGTTTGGTGAGAAGGTTTGTCTTGGCACGCTCCTCGGTCTTACGGATCTTGGCCGCCTTTTCCGCACAGGAAAGGACGTTCTTCAGTGTTTCCAGATTTCGGTCAAAAAACAGTACCAGCTGTTCTCCTGCTACCTTGCCGGTGGCTCTGGATGCGTCCTGGTTATCCAGCTTGGTCTTGGTCTGTCCCTCAAAGCGGGGTGCCGGATGTTTGATGGAGACTACAGCAGTCATTCCGTTTCGGATATCTGCACCTGTAAAATTGGGGTCTTTATCCTTCAGTACACCGATCTCACGTGCGTAGGTGTTCATTACCGTTGTGAATGTAGTCTTAAATCCGGTCAGATGAGTTCCTCCCTCTGCATTGTAGATATTATTGCAGAATCCGAGAACGTTCTCACGGAACTCATTGGTAAACTGAAAAGCAACCTCCACCTGGATCCCGTCTGCCTCTCCTTTAAAATAAACCGGATCATGGAGAGGCTGTGCATTCTTGTTAAGGTCACGGATAAAGCCTACGATTCCCTCCGGCTCATGATACTCGATATCCTCAGGAGTGTCCCCTCTTCGATCCTCAAAATGGATGGTAAGCTCCGGATTCAGATAGGCAGTCTCATGAAGACGGCTCTTTACATCCGCTGCTCCAAATCTTGTTTTCTCAAAAATCTCCGGATCCGGAAGGAAATTCACACAGGTTCCGGTACCTCTGGTCTTCCCTAATTTGGGGAGAAGTCCTGCTTCCAGTTCAATGGTAGGGATTCCTCTCTCATAGTGGTCATGATGTATATAGCCATCACGGCTGATCTTAATATCCAGATACGTAGATAATGCGTTCACTACGGAAGAACCTACACCATGAAGTCCGCCGCTTGTCTTATATGCGGAATTGTCAAACTTACCGCCTGCATGAAGGGTTGTAAAAACAAGACGCTCCGCAGATATTCCCTTGGCATGCATATCCACCGGGATCCCTCGTCCATTATCCTCTACTGTACAGGAACCGTCCTTCTCAAGAACTACATGGATACGGCTGCAGTACCCTGCAAGGTGCTCATCCACCGCATTGTCTACGATCTCATATATCAGATGGTTCAGTCCCTTTCTGGATACGCTTCCGATATACATACCGGGGCGCTTTCGCACGGCCTCGAGGCCCTCCAGGACAGAGATACTGCCCGCATCATAAGTGTCTTTTTTTGCCATTCCACTGATTCCTTTCTTTTTTATATTCGAACATTTGTTTGTATTATACTCAAAATATATGTACTTGTAAAGTCCACATGATCATCTTTTTTCTGCAATTTTTCCAAAAGATACGCGTGGCAGTTCAAGGAACCGATCTTCCGAAAAATCGCTTTCTTCAGCCGCCACAGCCTATCTATTCTATCAAAAGTATCTGTAAACTTCAAGCAATTTGTGTCTGTCAGAATACAACAGGCGGAAAACCCTGCTTTTTATGGAAGCATGTTTTCCGCCTGTTTCTGATCATTTCAGGAAATTTTTTCCAGAAGCTTCTCCTCGCACAGGGGTCTGGAAAAATAATATCCCTGTATCATATCCACGCCCCATTTTTCCAGAAGTTTTACCTCCTTTTCGGTCTCAGCACCTTCTGCGATCACCTTATATCCCATATCCTGCAGGATCATGACAATGCTGCGATAAAAAGTAGCCGTCTGAGGATCGCTGCTGATCCCGGACAGAAGAGAACGGTCCATTTTTACCGCTGAAAACGGAATGCGAAGAACTGCGTTCAGATTTGCATAACCGGAACCGAAATCATCCAGGCACATGTGGATTCCCCACTTCTGCAAAATCATCAATGGTCTGTGCAGAAGCCTTTCGCTGTATTCGGTTGCCACGATTTTTCCGTGATCTCAAACTGGAAAATATCCCGGATCCAATCCATACCCCTGTATGATCCCGATAAGCACATGGCTGTATCCGGGTTTCATCAATTCAGAAGGAGAAAGATTGAACTTTCACACTTCCCGGATCTTCTTCATGATATATTCATGTTCCTTTTATAAAACGGCAGACCTTGTGAAGCTGAAGACATCCCACTGCCGAGATCATTCCCTGATTTTTCCGCGATCCCGATAAACACATCCGGCGGGATCATTCCCAGAGCAGGATGTTTCAGCCGGCTCAGTGCCTCCAGAGTAATAAAATCCTGGTTTTTTATAGAATATACCGGCTGATAATATACTTCAAACAGATCCTCTTTCACAGCCTTCTGAAGAAAATGCTCCACTTCCTGTTCATAGCGGAAGCCCTCCAGGATCTTGCTGTCCGACTGGATCAGGACCGTATCCTGACGGTTCTGTATCAGAGAGATCATATATTCAATATAAGAAAGAATACTATCCTCTTTTTCCAGTTTTTCCGCATTCATGATCCCGCAGATCGCAGCATGGAACGACACCTTTTCGTTTTCGATAAAAAACGGCTTTTTCAGAAATTCTTCTATGCCGTCTCTGGCTTTTTCATAATCTGTCAGCGAGTCCAGCACTGCCAGAAAGCAATTGCCTGTGATACGAAAGATCTGCACTGAATCCGTGATCTCCCGAAATCCCTTCGCCGCCCGGATCAGCAGCTGATCTCCCACTCTGGTACCGTAGATCCGGTTGATCTGCTTCATATTGCGGGCATCCACAGCAAGCAGATGAAAGCTTTCTTTTCGATAGAGCTTTTCTCCGATCCATTTGTCAAAATACTGTTTGTCAAATAAACCTGTCATACTGTCCGTATATTCACCTGGATTGTTCATAGTAAGATAGATCAGCCAAAGTCCTACAGAAAGTCCGAAGCCGGTAAGCAGTATTCTTTCCGCGGCAATCTGGAGAAACAGGCAGGCTGCTTCGATAAACCAAAATCTCCATATGGTGCGCCGTATTTCTTTTTCTGCTGTTTTTCCATAAAGTAACATAAATGCAACGATCACCAGCATAAAAAAGAATACATATCCATAGAGCAGAAAATGAAAACTTCCCCGGATAAATCTACCTTCCTGGTCAAAATAAAAAAGCCATCCCGTCCGTAAGTTTGCTGTAACTGCCAGCAGCATTGCAGCCGGCAGGACCACCCAGCCGGTTTTCAGCCATTTATACTTCTCCTTCTGTCTTCCGGTGATGATCCGAATGTAGCAGAAAAGCCCATAGGTAAGTATGACATCACAGAAATAATAGAGAGTCAGGACCAGCGCTGAACCTCTGCAGCCTTCACTGCTGCCGCCTCCTGCGATTACCGCACTCAGCATATCCAACACCACGTAAACGCCGCTGAAAACCAGAAAAACATACAAAATTCCTGTTTTCCGCATTGTTCAGTCTTTTATGAGAAAAAATAATGTATTGCGATCATCGTCACCAGAACAAGGGATGTAATCTGAAAACAGTTAATATACTCCATTTTTCAAATCCCCCTCTTTTTGTTCTCATAAAGCTTCCTGTCTGCCTCATATTTCCATTCTCCCATGGATTTCAGAGAGCCATCCTTATTTCGCAGATGGCTGCATCCCAGGGACAACGAAAAACGATGTCTGCATCCTCTCCCGATATTCCGTAGCTCTTCTTTCAAGCGTTCCGGCCAGAATTCATCCGGTACTTCCGGATCATAGACCAGAACCGCAAATTCATCCCCGCCGATGCGGTAGCAGGTTCCTTTTTCCCGGAAAACGTTCTCCACACATCTGGCCGAGATCACCACCATCTCGTCTCCTGCAGCCCGTCCGTATTCTTCGTTGATCACGCGAAGCTGATCGATATCGATATACATAAGAAGGATATCCCGGTATCTGCCCATATCTGCGGAAATACTTTCCAGTTTTTTCTCAAAATTGGCTCTCATCTCAAGTCCTGTCATCCCATCCTCTCTGGACAGTCGTTCGTAAGCCTGGGATTCCAGACGGTAACGGACGTTGTCTGCCATCATCATGACTGCGTCTGCAATGACCAGCACAAGAAACACAAGATTTCCCAATTCAAAAATGGATCCATAGTAGGAAATCTCGAACAGCCAGTACAGGATCAGCGCTATGATACCGCTTGTTCCCACGATGATATATGCAATGAGAAGCAGATGTATCTCACGCTGTTTATGCTTCCGGTACTCCCGGATCAGAAGTACCGCTGATATCAGGACCCACACAAACAGCAGGATATGTGTTACAAACAGCATATCCTTAAATTCAAAGGCTCCCAGGATCACCAGAACTCCCTGTAAAACAGCATTCAGATAAAATGTAAAGATTCCAAGATCCAGGAGCCTGTATTTTTCATGTTTCCGATATTCTGCAAAAAACGCAACATCGGAACTGCCAGCAGCATGAACATATAAAAAGAAATGAGACATAATACTTCGGGGCATCTGCTGTAGCTTTGTGCCAGTGATGAGTCCGTCACCAGCCAGATACTGCACATCATAAGGAACAGTGCCACATCCCGGAACCGTCTGTCCGACATCTGCCTTATTCTCATATAGATGCAGATGCACAGGGCGATCATACTTAATACGATCATGATCGTTGCCGCCCCTAAAGGAATGGCTGCTTTTCTGATCTGATACCAGGCTATTGCACTTCCGGTTCCTATGCATACCGGCTCTATAACATATTTTCCTCTCTGAGGCGCAGAATAGCTGAACGTCAGGACTTTTCCCTCTGTGTCATTACCCAGAGCGGCGATGCACTGCACCTTGGAACGCATCTGCACATTTTTGGAAAACATGGCCTCCTTATATTCATACAGGATCTTTCCATTCAGGCGTATCACCAGATCATACTGGGCTCCTGTAGAAACCACGGTCATTCCTCTGCTTTCCGCTCCCAGACTTTCATTGTACAGGATCAGCTTTTCGCCTGTTTTTGCCGGAATTTCCGCAGGCAGGGTGATCTCCTGTTTTTTTCCGTCTTTTATGTAGTACCAACCTTTGTTAAGAAACTGTACACTGTCCTGATGTTGGATCAGCCCCCCTGCGTGGGTCGCTGCAAAGATCGCGCCAAAAACCAGCAGCACCACACCAAAAAAGAACGGCTTCTACCTTCCATATCAAATTTTTCTTTTTTCTGTCATCCATACTCTTCCTCTTTATATTTTTTATTCCATTTCGTTTTGTATCTATCATATCATCAATAGATTTTCCCGTCAAAAAAATTGTAAAAAAACAGGATGAAAATTTTTTTCAAAAAAGCAAAAAAAGTGCTTGCATTTTGTAAGAAAGTATTATATACTAACGAAGTCGGTTGCGGGAAACAATAGAAGATAAGAGCGAACGACATAAATGAATATGGCCAGTTGGTCAAGGGGTTAAGACGCCGCCCTCTCACGGCGGAAACACGGGTTCGATTCCCGTACTGGCTATCAACAGAAAGCAGTTAGGATTTTTATTCTGACTGCTTTTTTTGTGATTGTTATACTTCACTTTTTCCTGTTATCGCTTTCAAACGTTGCTCTGAACATTGCATATAAAAATTTCGTTCTTCCTGTTTATCTGTTTTCTGTATTTTCACATATATTATTTTGCTTTTCTTTCTCTTCTGTTTTATAATTTCCCCTGAAAATACTTAAGATAAGGGGTGACTTCTCATGCATCACAAACGTTCTTTTCGCAGAAAGCTGCAGACATTTTTTCTTTCTCTGCTGCTTGTTCTGCTAACAGTCGCAGGAGTTCCCTCTGCTGCTTACACAGCCGAGGCTGCTTCTGCTGACACAACAATGGCTGTACACTTTCTGGATGTGGGGCAGGGACTTTCGATCCTGGTCCAGTCACAGGGGCAGAATCTCCTGTATGACGGCGGTGACCGGGAACATTCCAGTTTCGTGGTTTCCTATCTGCAGAAGCAGAATATTTCCATCATCGACTATATGATCTCCTCCCATTATGACGAGGACCATGTGGCTGGTCTTGTAGGATGCCTGGACAGCTTTTCCGTAAAAAATGTGATCGGTGCAGATTATGTACAGGATACAAATATCTATCAGTCTTTTGAAAACAGTGTTGCCGCTCAGGGATTAACTGTGCAGCATCCGAAGCCCGGAACGGATTTTGCTTTCGGAGGCGGGAAATTTACGGTTCTTTCTCCTCAATCGATCAGTAGCAACGATAACGACAATTCTGTTGCGATCCGGCTGGAAAACGGAAATAACCATTTTCTTTTTACCGGGGATGCAGAATCTGCCGGGGAGGAAGCGATCTGTGATCTGGGACTTGATCTTTCCTGCGATGTGATCGTTCCGGGACATCACGGTTCTGCCACTGCCACCACCTGGGATCTGCTCCAGAAGACTGTTCCGGAATATGCAGTGATCAGCTGCGGCGCCGGTAATTCCTACGGACATCCTCATAAGGATACCATGGATAAGCTTGCGGATATGGGAATACAGGTATTTCGTACTGATGAGCAGGGTACGGTGATCGCAGTCAGCGACGGAAGCAATATCCAGTGGAACCAGAGTCCCTGTAATGATTATTCTGCTGGAGATGAATCGGATACCGGCACACAGCCTTCCTCCGCTTATAAGGATTCCGGTGCGTCCGGCTATGGATCTTCTGATTCGGCTGCTGCAGATCCTCAGACCGGAGTGCAGGCCGATCCGGAGCCAGTGGGTGATATGGTCTGGATCTCCGCTACCGGAAGCAAGTACCACCGGATCCCTAACTGCGGAAATATGAATCCGGATAATGCCACAGAGATGACACGCTCCCAGGCTGAAGCTGCAGGGTATAAAGCCTGCAAGAAGTGTTATTAGAAACGTCCGCATGCTGTCAGTTTTTCTGAAGTATCAATGCAGTATTGACATAAATATGGATAATCTTTGAGAACATTATTTAAGGACAGCTGTATCATAAAATTGATATGACAGGCTGTCCTTTTCTTTTACT